>JABAOC010003075.1_pt2 | contig 26844 bp, 20 predicted proteins | sample 7062161 | NCBI WGS metagenome assembly JABAOC01 (sample SAMN14538625, study PRJNA623070) | marine sediment metagenome | biome: marine biome [ENVO:00000428]; feature: marine pelagic biome [ENVO:01000023]; material: deep marine sediment [ENVO:00002113] | place: India: Gulf of Khambhat ... | reverse complement strand
TTCTGTTCCTGCTACTAAACCTGTTGGTACAGAGAACACATTGAAATAAAGACCTGCTGCTACTATTACAATTATTATTAGAATAATAGCCGCAAACCACTTTCTACTCCTTGTTTTCTTCTCTTTTTCCATTTTTTACCCCCATTTTTCAATTTTTTCAATAATCTCTACTTATCTTTTTGATATTTCTCCCATATATAATTTTCTATTCTTAATATTTATCATAAATTTTGCTTTTTTTAGTTTTTTCTTTTAAAAAACAAAGCTTTGCAGGTCCCACTCTTCTTTGAAAAACTAAACCTCCGGAAACCATACCAAAAATATATTTGGATACAGTGATTCTGTTAATTCCAGTGTTTTCAGCTATGTTAAGCAGTGTTAAGCCTTCAGGATGTTCTTTCAAATCCTCTATTATTTTTTCTCTAAAATCATTTTCCTCCATGTTTTCGCCTCATGTTCCGGATTCCGTAGAGTTTATGTATAATTTTCTTTCTGTTGCATCATTAATAGACACATCAGTAAAGTTGGCCCAAATCCAAAATTCATCCATAGCATTAATGGGCAAGGATGAATTGGCAACCCAAACACTGTCTGAGCAGTTTGGAATAACATATAGACTAGCATCATATGGGTCAGCAGATTTTGTTCCAAATAAAACTATTGATGATGGCAAGCTTTCATTTATACACATGGTAATGTTTTCATTAACATCTCCCGTGTTATTAACTCTGAAGTTAGAAACATTAGTGAGGTCGCCAATGATTGTTGAATTTTGGCAATCCGATGTCCCTCTTATACAAACAGTAACATTTTTATCATTCGAAGTTGTTGCATTTATATCCTCATCTAATGTTGATGCTCCTGATACTGATGAATAACTTGTTGAACCATTCGGTAATATTACTTTGAATGAAACATTCACTACACTAAATGTCATCTCGCCAGTAACATTCTCATTGCCAAAAGAATCATTAGCATATATCTTCCAAGCAACCGCTCCAGATGCAAAAGTATCATTGTCCCACGTGAAGTTAGACCATGTCTGACCTGCTGTTAGATTAATATCTATTGGAGAACCGTAGGTTCCGTCTGTATAATTGAACCAAGCACCTGTTTCATTTGTTGATAACCAAGAGTAATTTAAATCATTATCATCAGACCAGTTAGCATATATTAAAACAGGTTCTCCTGAATTTATTGAACTTGTGTTAGAGTTATTGTTATTAAAGGTCGGTGGGTTGTCTGCTGCTCCAGATGTTATTCTCACATACGCATCACTAGTGTTATTAGAAAGAACCTGACTCTCATTAGAAGTAAAATTAACATCTATCATATAAGCATTATTTATAGTACCAGTTGCATTCACCAACCATTTTATTGTACAATTTTCTCCTCGAGATAACGAACCACAGGATTTTGGGTTTTCCGGTTCAGATACTGTAATAGTGGGAGAAGAACCAGTATGATTAATCTCTCCTGTAGAATTAACAGATTGAGCAGTCACATTTATAATATCAGAACCATCATGAATGGCCTTAACTAGCCAACTTGTGTTGGTTTGGCCAACAGACAAATTACCTAATTCATGCTTAGCAGTTTCTCCAGATGCTAGCTCAAACAGGTTTGGTAGAGTAATGGTTGCATTTGTAAAGTTACATTGTTGCAAAACACAATTTACTACTGCTGTCAAATTAACATAATCACCTCTTGTGACAGACGTGGTGTTTGGATCCACGTTTACGACAGAGATGTGCGGTTGTGAAGGAATAATTGTTAAAAGAAATCTATTTCCCACTTCACAATTAGTTGCATTCGTTTTGTATGTTGAATCATTAGCATAAAAACACCAAGCAACAACAATTCCAACAGTATCATTTAAAATTGTAACATTAGTAGCATTTTCTGGCGTAGAACTAAAGGTTGTTGAAGTAGAGTTTTCCCACGTTCCCGTGTTGTTTGTTGAAAAAATGTATTCGCCATTTGGTTCTAATTGTGCATCATCATCCCACTCTAATTTAAACTCAACAGGTGCTCCTGCTTCAGTTGTATTTGTTGTGTTTTTTGAATAAGTCGGAGGGTTAGGACCATACGTTACTATAAGTTTGACAAAATTTGTTCTAACCCATAAAACACAACCCGTATCTATATCAGTACAACTATAACCAGCAGTGGCTCCCATTTCAAGTATATCACTATCATTCACTACATTTGAAGCATTAGTAAAGGTTTTGGTGCATGTAATATCACTGTCATAACCTAATGAACAATCATCCTGCCATCCAGGAATAGGTTCTACTCTATACCATTTCACCTTGTTGTTTGAAGAAGAACCAGTACCAAAATAATCATATTGTCCTTTATAAACATATGTTATATTTGCAATATCGTTTTTACTACTAATGTAAGATAGATTAAATAAAAACCTATGAGCAACTGTTTCACTATCACCATTACTAAGCGATTCACTCTGCTCCTCCAAGTTACTATCACTCACGTTCACATTATCGTATTGATTATCCTCAAATGAGTCTGTGGCAATATCTGGATCTTTATTAGCACCGGTCTCGTCTGACCCATTATATGCTATATTACTGGTGTTCGGCAGCAATTCGTCTGTGGGATCTATCATAACTGGATAAACCCTTGCCGCGTCATTCAACCAATCATAAGGCGTTTTAACTGTAATGTATAACTCATTACTTGCTTTTTTGAGTTGATATTCCAATGGAATAATATTCAACAGGGTTGTGTTTGAATCATATGCATGAGCTTTTGAAAAATAGAAAATTGTTTTATTATTTTTTGTCCTGAATTCTATTGGGCCAAAGCTCGTATAAGTTGTTTTTTTGTCCCACGGTTTATTATCAACATAAACATCAACATTACTTGAATGGTCAAACACAACATCCAGATCCAGAGTGACATTTCCACCAGAGATTATATGAGTTTCAGGTTTTGGTAAAATATTACTGCTCTCTAATTTTAAGAGCTCTTTGAAGTATGTTGGATAATAGTAGTAAGATAAATTAAAACCAGGACCAAAGATTTCTGGATAGATAAACTCGTTCTCCTTTGGTGTCCCTTTTACATTTTGAGCAACACTAATTTCTTGTGACTGGTTTAACCTGTTCCTGTAGTTCAAGGATATGGGCTGGAAAGTGTTGTAACCAACTTTCTGTGATTTGTCTCCTGCTCTTGAAGAGTCGTGCCAGAATTTAATAGTTTTAGCCATTCTAGAATCTTCTTTGAAATAAACTTCATACAACCCCTCTTTGACCATGTAATCATAAAGAACATCATCTGATGCTGATATTGTTGTGTTTATTGGCAAAAATTCTGTTCCATTATAATAATTTATAAAACTCAAGTATATTTCATCTGTTCTTGATCCATCTGGGTTGCAATAAGTAACACTTGACAGGCTTCTTCTGTCGCAGAGGTATGGTTCGTCTGAAATTGTTGATTTGGTTACGGAATCTGATTCCAAGCCTAAGTTTTCTTCATTCACCCATTTTTCAAGAGGCTCTTCTACAACATAAAACGGTGTATCACCTTCTGTTGTGCTTATGTCAACCATACCATAGCTTACAGTCAAATTCACAAAATCAGTATAAACAGTTGTATTAGTAGTAGTGCTGCTATATGTAGCCAGTCCCCTTATTCCGAATTGGACAATTTTATCTGTTGAATTTATAACATCATCCACCTGCGAGCCTGTAAGAACTGTACAGTTCGTTGTTTCAGTATTATTTACTTTATCTGCATCATCATTCCAACTAGAATCTGACACATTGTAATAATACAAATCTGTTTCCCCAAAGTCTCCTAATATAAGTTCATACCCTTCATGACAGAATTTTAGTTGATATATGCTCCCCGGGTTTAATTTGGACAAATTAAAAGTATATTTTTGGTAACTATATACATTAGTTTCAACACCATCTGTATCGTTGCTATATGTTGCCATCCTGCTATCATCACTTATGTTGGTTTTGTTATATTCATTCTCTGTGAACTCTGTTGCAGCGTCCCAGTTATCTTGAGTCGTATCATTAATTCTATAAGCCTTATGAGTTGAATTTGGCACCAACTCCACTGTTGTTGAATTGTTTAGCATGTGCCTAACAACCCCCTCCACTTCACCACAATAATCTCCACCCAAACATTCAATGGTTGCATTGACCCAGAAAGTGTTGTATTGTTGAACTTCCAAAGGATCTGAATTGTTGTATATGACTGGATACGGGTCTGAGAGATTAACAGCCAATATACCATATGGTTTGTTAGCAGTAAAACTGAATTCATTGCCTGATTCACAACTAGTAGCATTCATGTTATTATTACTATCATTGGCATATACACACCACTTTATTGTTGTATTGTCAGTATCATTAATAACATAAGTTTCATTGCTCCAAGAACTTGTGGTTATATTGTATTCAACATCAACATGGAACGCGTCTATATATACGGTTGTTAAATCATCTCCTGAATTTCTTTCTTGTCTGAATCTCCAACATGTGTTGTTTACTTGTGTCCATGTTAAACTCGAATTTGTAACATTGTCCCAATTAAAACCAAAAGGACATACATCTGTTGAATAATTAGCAACTGAATACCATGTTGAGACTGAAGAACAATCGCCAGGAGTTGATGCAAAACCATATTCTATCCAATAATAATCATCAGCAAAAGTTCCTGTACAGTTCCAATAAATACCGAATTTAGCATTGATTATTGGTCCTAAATAACTCTGTGATGTATTGTTATACCAAACTGTTGATGAGTCAGCTCCATTTCCTGGGTTACAATCTGCAAAATTCGAATCATAATCATAAGCTTGGTCTTCATTATTACAAATAAGACTCGGGTCTGAGAATGTGCTTGGTCTTCTTTGATATGTGGTAGTATCAAATAAAAATGATTTTAGAGTATCATTCCACCAACTAACTCCTGTTCCATTTTGTATGCTGAATATATAGCCATACAAGATGTTGTCATCTGTCCATTTCAAACTGAATTCAACAGGATCTCCTGATGTTGTTGAGTTAGTAGAATTGTCTGAATATGTTGGTGTATTTCCATCGTATTCATCACTTAAAGGCAAATAGTCTGTGTTATTTCCTGTCTGACCTGGATCAATGATATAGGGGGTGTCACAAAAACCATCCTTATCATTGTCATCACAAGTATCAGAGTAGTTTCCATCGGGGTCTGTCCAGTAGTTACCTCCTATGTATTGATTATCCGAATCATAGATGTTGTTTCCTGTTTGTTTGGTGGCGTTCCAGAAATTGCTATAAATAGTTCCAGTAAGATTGTAATTGATTGTATTGTTGAAGAAATTATTGTATATTTTTTGATATTGAACACCTATTATTTCAATTCCAGATCCTGAATTATTTTGTATAATTGAATTTTTGACAGTGTTGTTATTAGAAGATATTGAAATACCATCATCACCATTATTACTAACTGTTACATTATTTATCGTGTTGTTTTCACCACTAAAAATAAAAATACCATCATTACCACTATTATTAACAGTCACATTAATTATTGTAGTGTTTGTAGTAGACTGCAAAAATATACCATTAGTACTATTAATAACCGTTACATTACTTATTGTTAGGTTATCATTACCAACAGGAAAAATTCCATAATCGAAATTAGTGATATTACAATTCTTGATGATATTATTTTTTATATTAGCGCCATTTGAGAAAACACCATAGGTACTAACAGTATTGTTGCTGTTCAAATTATAGTGAATACAGTCTAGGGTAGAATTCTCAGTAGGATTAGTAAAGTTTATAGCATTTTGTCCCGGAACATAAAAATCTTTGGCCAAACAATAATAAGTGTTATTATCATTAATTAGGTAAGGAACACTTTGTATTGATACATCACAATAAACGGGAAGAGTAACCAGAGTAAATATGGGAGTGTCATTTCTCAACCCATAAGTATCATTGGCATACCACCTATAACCAATTACCAACCCAGCAGTATTATTTAATATGGTGGTATTGTTTGCCCACTCAGGTGTGGAACTCCATGATGTGTATGAAGAATTATCCCATTCTCCAGTATTGTTGGTGGAGAATATCCATCCTCCATTAGGTTCTAAACCTCCAGTATCATTGTATTGAATATAGAATTTAACTGGTTGACCAGCAATAGTTGTATTGGTTCCATTTTTAGAATAAGTAGGTATTACTTGAGTATTGAACACATACTCCAGAGAAGTGTTCCACCTATTGTTAGTATTATTGGCATAAACCTTCCACTTAACTGTACATCCACCAGTATCATTGATAACATAAACTGCAGACGTGGATGAATAGTTAGTCCAGTTCTGGGTTCCCGTCAAAGATACCCATTCACTGCTTCCACCAGAGGGGGTCTGATTCACAAAACTGCCAGTACAATTGTCTAATGATAATATGAACCCAGACAATCCTATAGCATCATTCCATCTCAGTCTAAATTCAACAGGAGTTCCAGCTAATGTTGAATTAGTTGAGTTATCAAAGTATGCTGGATAGAGAGTTGTATCTACAGTCAAATTTACAAAATCAGTATAAACAGTTGTTTCTGTAAAATCATCTACAAAAAACGTTGTTCCCTCTATTCCAAATTGTGCAGTACTATCTGTTTCATTTATAACATCATCCACCTGCGAGCCTGTAAGAACTGTACAGTTTGTTGTTTCAGTATTATTTACTTTACCTGCATCAGCATTCCAACTAGAATCTGATACATTATAGTAGTACAATGTAGCACCGCCACTATCTCCTGTTGTAAGATGATATCCTTCATGACAAAAACTTAGTTTAGTTATGCTATTAAAATCAAATTGAGACAAATTAAAAACATATTTTTGATAACTATATGTTTCGGTTTCACCAACACCATTTCTGTTGCTATATGTTGCCATCCTGCTATCATCACTTACATTGACCTTATCATATTCATTCTCTGTGAACTCTGTTGCAGCGTCCCAGTTATCTTGAGTCGTATCATTAATTCTATAAGCTTTATTGATTGAACTTGGTATTAGCTCCATAGGATCAATAACTATAATAAATTCATTCCCAGCCTGACAACTAGTCCCATTCATATTGCCAGAAGTGTCATTTGCATAGAAACACCATCCAACAACAGTTCCAACAGTAGAATTCAGAGTTGTAACATTCCAAGAAGTATTTGTTAAACCTGTGAAACTAACATAAGAAGCATTAACCCATGTCCCACTGTTGTTAGTGGAGAATATGTATCCTGCCAAAACACCGTAATCAGTCCAATTTAAAGTGAAATTACATGGCTGTCCAAAAATAGTCGTATTGGTCTGATTATTAGAATAATTTGGAGCAATGTTGTCACTAACGCTAAATGTCATCTCGCCAGTAACATTCTCATTGCCAAAAGAATCATTAGCATATATCTTCCAAGCAACCGCTCCAGATGCAAACGTATCATTGTCCCACGTGAAATTAGACCATGTCTGACCCGCTGTTAGATTAATATCTATTGGAGAACCGTAAGTTCCGTCTGTATAATTGAACCAAGCACCTGTTTCATTTGTTGATAACCAAGCATAACCTAAACCATAATTATCAGACCAGTTAGCATATATTAAAACAGGTTCTCCTGAATTTATTGAACTTGTGTTAGAGTTATTGTTATTAAAGGTCGGTGGTGTTGTTTCAGATGTTGTGAATTGCCATGTATCGGACTTAGTATAAACAGTATAATTAACAGAATTTGTTGCTGATCCATTAACAGACCAGTTATGATTTCCAAGGCTCAAACCAGTAACAGTACAATTCTGTAAAGTTCCATTTGAATATGAAGGAAAGTTGCATTCTACAGCACCATCCATGAGAACAGTTACAGGATAAGACGAGTTAGGTCCTGTATTAGTTCCTGTAAAATTTACAGTAAAGTTCAGATCTCGGGTTGTTTGTGTTGAAGAGTTTCCGTTTGCAGGGGTTTGAGGAGTTGCTATTAAAATTGCAACAGTTCCATCACTTCCACTATTTCCATTACCTCCACCAGGTTCACCGACACCACCACTCCCACCAATTCCTCCTAATACATCTATTGTTCCTGTTTTATAATAAAAAGTTGCAGAAATGTTGACAAAGCCACCATCTCCACCATCTCCACCTTCTCCACCTTCTCCGTCTGTGCTAGAAGGGTCACTACAAATTCCGCCGTTCCCCCCTTGGCCACCCGACCCTCCCTTTGCATTTACTGTACCAGAAACATTAACTGTGGATGAAATCAAAGAAACACCACCACCTCCTCCTCCACCGCCACCGCCACCGCCACCGCCACAAATTACTCCAGTTGAGGCACTATTCCCTCCACTACCACCCTTGCTAGTAGCACCACCACCTGCAGTTATTATTCCAGTAATATTTAAAAAATCAGTTACATTGAAAACAACATAACCTCCTCCACCACCTCCAACTGAACCACTTCCACCCGATGTAATGCCACCAGCTCCTCCACCTCCTCCACCTCCACCGCCCGAACTAATTGCCTCAGCTCCTCCACCTCCTCCATTATTACTTCCACTATCTCCACCCCATCCACCTTGTCCACTTGTTCCACCGTAAAGCCATTTTCCTGCATTTCCCGCTGATCCTGGAAGACCAATACAATTAGTCCCACAACTTCCTCCTCCAGCACCTCCACTTGCATTATTGGCTATTGTAACAGTTACTCCTGATATAATGTACAATGATTTGAAATTGTACTGAATATTATCATCTATTGTTTGAGTTGAACTAACAACACAATTACATGTTGGATAATCACATGTTTCTCCTGCTCCTGCTGAACAGCTGGTATCAGTAATTGGGCATGTTCCAGAGCTTCCTCCTCCGCACCACAGATTACCAGGAGGGTCAGATACTATCACAAGCCAATCATCACCTCTTATTCCAGAAAATTCAGAAAAGAAATAATACTTTGTTGGGGGAAGTGTCCTTTGGGGGCTTTCTACTGTATACCAAGCAGAAGGCTCATCAAATTCTATCTTTTTATAACTTTCATTGTAATCACTTATCAATCCACCATTACTATTAACAATTGTCCATTCTACAGGATAATAATCTGTCAAACCCCCTGTTTCATTAGAAATCCAAATGCTCATGTTAATATTAGTTAAGGGAGGAGCCTTGTGCTGGCCACATTTGTCACAATCTAACCTTCTATAAAACCTTACTTCTTCAGATTCAATAGTCTCATTTATTTCTTCTGTCATATTTGTTTTATTTTGTGTTACTTCTTCAGTAATTCCAGTTATCCAATCAATCTCAGTCTCAGATGGATTAAAGAATAATGATGAATCGCCATTAAAAACAGCTTTTAAAATACCTTTCTCAGAAACAGGAAAATCAACAAAACCTTCAGAATTAGTTAAACCAGAGCCAAGAAGAGTATTATTCAAGTAAAAGTCTATTTGCTGATTCTCAAGCAAATCTCCATTATCTAGAATTAGAGTGGCTCTAACTAGATTTTCACCGATTTCAAAATTTATTGAGGTATTGGCCCACACTTCTATAGGAAAGCTCTCTTCAATTGTCTGAGGTATTCCTATAAAATCTCCTGTTATGGTAGAATTAGTAGCATTCATTGTAGTGTTTGCAGCAAGTGCTAAGACAGATCCTAGAATTATGATTATAGGAATCAATAACTGGCTTTGCCCTGATTTATTTTTAAATTTCATAACTCACCACAATCTTAATTTCATTTAATCCAAGAACTGTTGAAACATCGGTCTTAACACTAATTTCTGACATACAAACATCATTTTGCTCTAAAATTCCGCAGAATTCTCTATCATTCTCAGAAACTATTTCAAAACCATCTGGTATTTTCCAAATGAGAACAACATTTTTAGCTGTTGAAGATCCAAAGTTAATCACACTTGCTCTCAGTATTATAGTTTCTCCTCTTGTTATTTTTTCAGAACAATCTAGATTAATATTAAAAATAGGTTCTTGAGGAATTTCTGGCTCTATAGATGTTTCATTAGTTTTATTTTCTTCTAAAGTTTCATTTAATGTGAAGTTTTCTTGAGATGTCTCATTAGATGTCTCATTTGGAATTACAGTTTCATTGCTTGTAATATTTTCTAAACTTTCATTAGCACTATCATTTAAAGTTATATTAATTATTTCTATAATAGTTATATTTTCAGTTAAATTAGAAAAATTCTCATTTCTCAAAGTGAAATTTTCAGATATATTGCTTGTAATATTAGATAACACATATCCAGTTATGTTAGATTCGTTCTGGGCCATTACAATTTCAGCTTGTTTTAAAACTAGAATAAAAACTATAAGGATCACTAAGAAAATCATTATATTTGTTGTTTTCTCTGACAGCGATTTCATTTTCTCATCTTAAATAGCATAATTTTGCAGGTCCTATCCTCCTCTGAGAGATCAAACCCTCAGAAACTAGGCCAAAAACATACTTGGACACAGTGATTCTATTAATTCCAGTGTTTTCAGCTATGCTAAGTATGGTTAAGCCTTCAGGATGTTTTTCCAAATTTTTTATTATTCTTTTTCTAAAGTTATTTTCTACCATGTTTTCTCCTCCCTTTTAGGTAACATAATTTGGCTGTTCCAACCTCTCTCTGAAAGATCAAACCTTCTCCTAGAAGCTGGTAAATATACTTGGTAACAGCATGTCTGCTCATCTTAATTTTTTCAGCAATCTCTACAGTTGTAAGACCCTCTGGGTGTTTTTTAAGAATTCTTATAATCTTTTGTTTAACATTATTCTTTTTTTTCATGTAAACACATCAGGATAGCAGATCTGCTAAACAGCTTTGATTAACATAGATGGATACCTTAATTTAAAAATATTTATATACAGAAAAGAATACTTTAGTGAATTTTTCCATAATTTTTTTGAAAAAAATCATGTTCCATAAGAAATCAGAGGGTAATAGAAAAATTTAAAGGCAGGTTAAACTAATTTCTATAATGGAAGATCATTGGAAAAAATTTAAACAAGAAATGCAAGAACATATAGAAAAAATAAATGAATTTTTAAATGAGACATCTTCAAATGAGAAATCTCAATTAGTTAAACCAGAAGAACCCGTGACAATTTCAGATAATGAGAAATCTCAAATACCTGAACAAACCCAACAAATATTTTTAGAAGAAAATAAGAAATCTGAAAAATCATCCAGAAAGAAAATCTATGGTAAATTAAAAGATTTAGTAAAAGAAGTAATGGAAAAGGAAAATATATCGCGAGCACAAGCTTATAGAAGAGTCAAAAAGAGATTTTCTGAGAATTCTCAATAGTTAATAATATATCTTTTTAACAAGCAATTATTTCTATGTTTACAAAAAATGAGATAAGAGACTTGATAATATCAGTTTTTGCTTTAGCCTTTATCTTTAGTTCATTTGATTATTTATTAATACCAATAACTTTGTTTGTAATAATAGTTGTTTTCTTGTCTCATGAGTTGTCTCATAAATTTCTCGCACAGCATTATGGATTTGATGCTGAATACAAAATGTGGTCTTTAGGACTATTATTAGGCTTAGTAACAGCTTTAATCCCAGGAGCAATAGTATTTGCTGCTCCAGGAGCAGTTCGAATATCCCCTTTTAAGAAGGGATTTGCCTTTAGAGTAGCACATTTAACAAGAAAGAAATATGCATTAATAAGCCTAGCAGGACCCTTAATCAACATAATACTAGCTATTTCTTTACTTTTACTGAATTTTTTCTTTCCCTTTCAATTATTTACATTAACAGCTAGCATATCTTTTTTGCTTGCATTTTTTAACTTACTACCAATACCACCAATGGACGGTTCTAAGATCATGGCTTGGAACCTGAAGATATGGTTATTAGTAACTGTTGTAGCTTTCATTGGTTTGTTTATATAAATCACTTTTACTAAATTCTTTTCATGGTAGTTGAGGACATAGTAATAGGAAGAGAGCCAGAAGACTTTGTAGTCTATGATAAAAAAGCTACTGTATTTTTAGGAAAACATATTGTTGGAAAAGGTTTTAATTATCATTTAACAAATCCAATTTTAATGGATGTTCTAAGACCCCATGTTATTCTTATTGTTGGTAAAAGAGGTTCGGGAAAATCCTATTCATCAGCAGTTATTGCAGAGGAAATAACAAAACTACCAGACAATGTAAGACAGAACTTATCATGTTTATTGATTGATACAATGGGAATTTTCTGGTCAATGAAAAATCCAAACGATAGACAATTAATGCAATTAACAGAATGGGGATTAAAACCAAAAGGCTTTGATGTAAAAATTATTATACCACTTGGAATAAAACCATATTATGAAAAATACGATATTTCTTATGACGGAGTTTTTGCAATAAAGCCATCTGAATTATCGTCTGCAGACTGGGCTCTGACTTTTAACATAAACCTTTATGAACCATTAGGAATCTTATTAGAAAGAGTATTAAGAAGACTAAAAGGAAAGGATTACTCTATAGATGATATAATTAATGAAATTGAAAATGATAAGAGATCTGATGAGAAAGAAAAATTATCTTTAGAAAATAGATTTTTATCAGCTAGAGGATGGGGCATTTTTTCTCAAGAGGCAGTACATATAGAAAAATTCCTTGAACCAGGCAAAGTGACTGTTTTAGATGTTTCTCTACAAGAAATAAATGTTAGAAGTTTGATGATAGGAATTCTTTGCAGAGAGATTTATCAGGCAAGAACATCTGCTAGAAGAGAAGAGGAAATTTCATTAATGGGAGGGGAATTTGCTAAAGGAGTTCCCATGACTTGGATAACAATAGACGAATGCCATACCTACTTACCATCAGAAGGAAAAACAGCAGCCACCAATGACTTGCTAACTCTGTTAAGACAAGGAAGACAGCCTGGAATAAGTCTAGTTCTAATAACACAAAGACCAAACAAGATTCACGAAGATGCAATGTCTCAGGCAGACTTGGTCATAGCTCATAGACTGACTGCTAAGCCAGATGTCGATTCTTTAGCTGCTATAATGCAAACTTATCTTTTATCTGATATAAGAAAATTGTTACAAGATCTTCCAAAATCGAGAGGTGCAGCTTTAATATTGGATGACAATTCCGAGAGGATTTTCAATGTTCAAGTTAAACCAAGACAGAGCTGGCATGCAGGAGAGTCTCCAGTGTCTTTGAAAGAAAAAACTACTTAAATTTCTAAACTAATTATTCTTATGTCTTTTATTGAACATCCTTTAATAAAACCTAATGCTATAGAATCCAGAGCATATCAAGAAGCTATTTTAAACACTTCCTCTAAAAGAAATACTCTTTGCGTTCTTCCTACAGGTTTAGGGAAGACAACTCTAGCCATTCTTTTAGCAGCTCATAGACTGGAAAAATATCCAGATTCGAAAGTATTAATAACAGCACCAACTCGTCCTTTATGCGCTCAACATCAAAAAACTTTTCGAGAATGCATGGATATTCCTGAAAACGAAATAATACTCTTAACAGGAAAAATTGCTCCTGGAAAAAGATACGAATTGTACAAGCAAGCAAAAATCATAAGCGCAACTCCGCAAACCATAGACCATGATTTAAAAAGTGGAACTTTGGATTTGTCCAATTTCAGCTTGTTGATTGTGGATGAAGTTCACCGTGCTGTTAAAAGATATTCTTATCCCTTTGTTGCAAAGATCTACATGAAAGAAGCAAAGCATCCTAGAATTTTAGGATTAACAGCCTCTCCTGGAAGCGAGAGAGCAAAAATAGAACAAATATGTAAAAATCTTTTTATTGATTCTGTTGAAATAAGAACAGAGCTTGATAGTGATGTTAAGCCCTATATTAAAGGAATTGATACAGAAATTGTGAAAGTAAATTTACCTGAGAACTTGGAGAATGCTCAGATATTATTGAAAACTGCTCTAAAGGAAAGACTGGAAAAATTAAAAAAATACAATCTCTTTATTAAAACCAAAAGAGAATTGTTACAAGCCCAGAAAACAGTAAGCAAACAAATTACAACTCAGAGAAAACCTTACATGTTTTACTTGGTTTCTCTGATTGTTGAAGCAATTAAGATCTGGCATGTTTTAGAACTTTTAGAAACCCAAAGTGTTGAGGCTGCTAAAATTTATTTGGAAAAAGTTAAAGAAAAAAAAACAAAGTCAGACAAGAGAGTTTTGGTTGATAATAATTTTATTAAAGCAATGAAAACTCTTGAAGAAGGAGAGGAGCATCCAAAAATAACAGGATTAAGAGAAGTTCTGAAAAGAGAATTTGAGGAAAATAAAAATGTGAAAATAATTGTTTTCTCTCATTTCAGGGATAACATTCATCATATTCATGGTTTAATCCAGGAGATCTGTAGGCCTGTTATTTTAATCGGCCAGGCCGGAGAAAGAGGATTAAAACAAAAAGAGCAAATAAATGTTATCAAGGATTTTAATGCAGGATACTACAATTGTCTAATCACAAGCCCTATTGGAGAAGAAGGTCTTCACATACCTTCTGCAGACATTGCAATTTTCTATGATTCTGTTCCCTCTGAGATAAGAACAATCCAGAGAAGGGGAAGGGTTGGAAGAACCAAAGTCGGAAAAATAATATTTCTCTTAACTCGAGGAACAAGAGACGAAGGCTATTTCTGGACTGCTCACAGAAGAGAGAAGAAAATGAAATCAATTCTAAGGGAAATGCAGAACAAAGGTGAGAAAAAACAACAAAGCATTGATGACTTTACTTAATTAACATTTATTAATAGTCCACTGCTATAAAAATAATATGGGAAAAATACTTGGTAAGTCTAGAAAGGCTCAATTAAAATATTCGAGAAAAAAGAAAAAGAAAAAGCGATAAAATGGTAAAGCTTAAATTCTGGGAGAAGGATGAAGAGAAAAAAGAGTCTAAAGAAAAAGAAGAGGAATCTGAGGTTAAAGAAATCAAGAAAAAAATGGAAGAAATTAGAGACCTTTTTGAAAAGAAAGAAGACGAGGACGTATTTAAAAAAGAAACAAAGGTTGAAGAAAAAGTAGAAATCAAACCTGAGCCTGAGGAGAAGATTGAAGTTAGGAAAGAAGTTAAAGAACTTGAAATTCCAGATATAAAAGTTAAAAAAATTGAAGAACCAAAAATAAAGATCAAGCCTAAAAAAATCGAGAAAGTTAAAATTGAGAAGCTGAAGATTAAACCTAAAAAAATAAAGAAAATTAAAGAACCTAGAAAAAAGAAACTCAAAAGAAAAACAAAGGAACCTAGCATCGAAAAGAAGAAAAAAAGTAAAAAAATAGTTCCTAAACAAATTCCTCAAGAAAAAGAACAGGTAATCCCAAAACAATTAATAGTGCAGTTAATGAAAAAACAATCTATCAAACAACAGCAATTATTAAAACAAGCTATTCCAGAAATAGAACAAGCAATTGCCGAACAATCTAACAAACAATCAGAGCTAATTTCTAAACAGGTCAGAAATGTAGTAGAACAATCAATTCCTTCACAAACCACTAAAATAATAGAAAAAACCTTACCTGAAATAGAAGGTGTGATTTCTAATCAATTATCATCACAATCCTCTAAACTAATAGAACAATTCAATCAAACTATCCCAGAATTAATGAAAGAACAAGCTATCAAACAATCAGAATTAATTTCTAAACGAGTCAAAAATGTAATAGAGCAATCAGTTCCTTCGCAATCAATCTCGACAATAGAAGAAGCTATACCAGAAATAGAGCAATTAATTTCTAAACGACTCACACAAGTAATAGAAAAAACTATTCCTTCGCAATCATCTGAAATATTAGAACAAGCCATACCAGAAATAGAGAAAACAATTTCAGAGCAATCTACTAAGCAGTCGGAGCTAATTTCTAAACGACTAAAAGAATCAGTGAAAAAAACAATTGTCGAACAATATGCACAATTAATAGAAGAACAATCTACTAAGCAGTCTCAACTAATAGAAGAGATAATACCTGAAGTAATAAGAAACCAATCGGATAAACTGTTGGAAAAATCTGTTCCAGAAATAGAGCGAGCAATTGCCGAACAATTATCATCACAATCCTCTAAACTAATAGAACAAGTCAATCAAACCATCCCAGAATTAATGAAAGATCAAGCTATCAAACAACAGCAATTATTAGAAAAATCCATCCCTGAAATAGAAACTTTGATTTCAGAGCAATCTACTAAGCAGCTAGAGCTAATTTCTAAACAGGTCAGAAATGTAGTAGAACAATCAATTCCTTCACAAACCACTAAAATAATAGAAAAAACCTTACCTGAAATAGAAGGTGTGATTTCTAATCAATTATCATCACAATCCTCTAAACTAATAGAACAAGTAAATCAAACCATCCCAGAATTAATGAAAAAACAATCTATCGAACATTCAGAATTAATTTCTGAGCAAATCAGAAAAGCAATGGAACAAAATAAGCCTGGACTTTTTGTCAGACTTTTTGGGGGAGGAAAGAAAAAAGATGAAAAAATTGCTTTGGATCAGAAAAGCTTGATACTAGAGCAATCTACAGGAGATTTGGAAAAAAAATTCGACAAATTATCAACAGCTGTGGGCCAGTGCTTCATAGCCTTAGACAAAAAAATAGACACTTACAAAGACAATATATTAGTAATACAAGATGGAATAAGCAAGCAAATAGAAGAGCAGGAAGCCTTGAAAGTTCAGTTAGAGTCTTATGAGAACAAAATAATAAGGCTACTTAGGAATATCAGATTTGAAATAGAGACTGAGATTCATGCTACTAAAGACGGAGAAACTAAGAAACGACTAAGTAAAACTGTAGAAAAGATTGGCGACTCACTCATTCTCAGTCTCATAAGAGATAAGGGTCCGATTGAAACAAAAGACTTGGAAGAAGAGGTTTTGAAAAAAAACATATGTTCTAGAGCTACTCTCTTTAGGAAACTCAAGTCACTGCGAGAAAAAGGGCATGTTGAAAAACAGGAAAAAGACGGAACAAGTTTTTATTCAATCTCACCATTACCTGAGAATAAAGAGGAATCTCATGAGATTTCAGAAGATTTTCAGGAATGATACTATTCTCAATCATCGATATTACTAAGAAAAAAATAGAAAAAATGATACTAAAAGTTTTTTGATAAATTTTCTTAATTTTAAGACAAAATAAAAACCTCATTATTTTCTTTATTTTACCAAAGAAAATCAATTATTTTTTCTGAAAGACGAATTTTTATTTTAAAATTTTTTATTTAAGAAAAATGAGATTAAAATTGAGATTTTAGTTTAGAATTGTAATTATAAATAATATAATTCAATTTCTAAAAGAAAAATTGCCCAGTTCAAGGTTCAGACTTCTTTGAAAACCGTACAAGACGGCATGCTGAAATCATGTCCGAAGACTTGAAATCTGATGTCTGAACTTCCTTCTGGGCAATAATTAGTTTTAAAAAATGAGATTATTTAAATATAACTGTATTTCTAATCTTCTAAAGTTTTTTTCTTATGGTATTTATTAAAGACAGTCGTGATAATTTTTTTGCTCTGACCTACGTATTCAAATGGGTCAGTTATCTTTCTTAATACTTTTTCCTCAATTCTACTCTTTACTTTTTCATTTTTTAAAAGAACATCAATAAACTGAGTTTTGCTGTTCCATGCTTCTGTTGCAAGTTTTCCCATGAGATTATGAGCCTCACTTCTCGACATTGGTTTTGAAACTCTCCTTGGGTCAGTTAGATATGTCATAACTTGCTGTGATGTAACAACACCAAAGCTTCTTTTAACTCTTTCTCTACATCTATCTTCATTTAATCCTGTCCAAAATACAGCATTTGCAAGTCTCCTTATACCATGATCAAAATATTTAAATCCATACTCAAGATTAATCCTGCTGTTTGACGATGCTGCTAGATTTCTGGCATAAGGAAGTTCGCAATTTGCCAAAGCTGTAACCATATTTCCCATAACGTAATTTCTTACAGACATATCCTGCTCTTCCGCTGTTGGGTTTCCACCTTTTAGATCTTTATGAGGCATTGCGGAAGATCCTTTTCTCTTTCGAGGATCTGCATTGAAAAAAATGTTTACATCATCACTTTTTCCCCATGCAATGTATTTTGCAATATTATTCATCGTTTCTCCTGTTCTTGCCATAACGTAAAAAACATCTGCTTCAAATTCTAATCCAGGAATTTGAGCAGGAGCGTCCATGAACTTTAATCCCAAATCTTTACAGTATTCTTCCTGTAGTTTCATTCCGTCAATGCCTAAAGCAGTTGCAGAATGATGACAACCTGTTGCATCTCCCCACTTACACATCAATGAGTTATCATATACAAATTTCAGGAAATTAAGGTCAGACTGAAGCATTTCTCCATAATGGGCAAAAGGTCTTCCAGCAACAGTTGGTAGTGCATCATATAAATGTGTTGTGTCCATATGGGGAACATCAATCCATTCAACAGCTTTTTCCAGAACTATGTCTCTCAAGTTCTCAATAGAATCAGCAACAACTTCTAATGAATCTTCTATTTGTAGAACTCTTGCAGGTTGTGTTGTATCTGCACTTGTTTTTGCTTTGTTGACATGTGGTCTTGCTTCTGGGCTTAAAATCTCTTCTAAAGCAGTGTTTATGGCAATAACATCATGTCCAGTCTGTTCTTCCAATTCTCGTATTCTATTAGGATTAATATGTTTGAGGTTTGCTTTTTCTGCAATTTCTTTTGCTAAATTACGAGCAATAATTGGAGGGTAAAGTCTTGACATAGTCAAGGAAGATTGTCCTTGAGCCCGCAAGCTGTATTCAAAAATTCTTTCATCACCCCATATCTTTACAGTCTCTAATGTTCCATATCTTCCTGCAGTAAGTGTTGAGGGGTCAACTTTATAACCTTTAGGAAATCTTCTTTTAGGTAGTGTTTTCTTTTTTATTACAATATCAACCATGAATTCACCTATGAGCTCTAATAGAATCCATCACTTCTTCTAATGGTGGGACATCGAATACGTTCCTTTCAGTGTATTGGTTACATGCTGACATGTACATTTGAGAAACTAAAGAACTGATTGTTGGTTTTAGATGTATTGGTTTTACAGGACATCTTTCCTGCCATCCTTTCCCTGTCTTTTTCCATTCATCACAAGCAGTTCGAAATTCTGGCTGGTTTTTCTCGTACCATTGTCTCATGACTTCTTTGCTTACTTGCTCACCTCTAAATCCGAATCTGTTTTCGTCTAATGTTCCTATAACATCAGCAACAACTAGATCATTATTAAACAACATTTCAACTTTTCCATCACAATGAACAAACCCTGTTTTTTTTGCTTGCTCTGTTATGACATCATTTACCTTTAAAGTTGTAGGAGCTACTTTCATAAAATCATTTATTGGTAATCCAGAAATTTCATATGCCTCTATCCAATTTAAACTTCTATCACCAGGTTCAAGTTTTGTTGTAAAGTTTATTACAGGTTTTGGAAGCATGTCTCCTGGTTTTGGTTCAGATTTTAACCCGAGTTTTTGATATATGGTTTGCAATGTCTGTTCTCTTTCCTCAGCATCTTTAATTTTCTTGGCTCTTGCTATTTTCTTAAAAACAGAGCTTCCCTTTGGTAGAGCATTTCTAAATATTATCTCAAAACCAAGTAAGTAATTATTTAATTTTCCTCTGTTTTTTTCAAAAAAAGAATAATCATACTCTACTCTAGGATTTCCATCGTCTCCCATAATCTGTCTTGCAACAGGACAATATACAACACCCATATCAATTTGCATCATGTTTGAACCATTACTTCCCTCTTTTAAATCAGAAAAATTTATTACTTTTCCTTGAGGTGTAACTAATCCTCTGTAATGTATTTTCACTCCAATATCTTCTAGTTTTTCAAAATTAAAGGCAGCCATAACAGCAAGTGCTTTCCCTTTTTTCACTATACTGTCCGGCATTTTTCCCCAATCAAAAACACTGTATCTGTCAGAAAAAACAAAATGTCCTAAACCTGGTCGATTTTCATAAGCAGATTCCGTTATTGTCAAATCTTTTACGCTTCCCATTTAATATCACCAATTTCCTCAATAATATTCCTTTCATTATAACTTTTTCTTTTCTTTCTTTCCATTTCTTTTAACTTTTCTCTAATATCTGCATTTCTTAATGAAAGAATCTTTGCAGCATAGATTGCAAGGTTTTCATCTCCTCTCACTTGAACAGTAAAGGGTGCTCTTGATATTTTTTCTTCTGATTTCTTTACACTTATTACACTAGAAACGTCTAACGAAGAGTTAGCCCAAATTTGAATATCATCTCTTTCTATTTCTATAGGACACCTTTTGTAAGTAAGTATTAATTTGCTTTCATCTGATGTTTTTATTCTAAAGTCATTTAATTTCCTTTCTAAGTTTTCTAAGTTTCCTTCACCTTTAAGAGCTACAGCATCTTCTTCTAAATCAAGGATTTTTTCAGCAACATGAAGTGCTTTACCTCTTTGTTTAGTAAAATATTCATTTTTTATTTTTTTTCTTTCGAAACCTACACTAGCAATAGCAGCAATGCCAGAAGGAACCATAAATGCTTGATAAGAAGGAAAATCTAATGGACAAGAGATTATAGGAAAAGTAACTTGAGTTGCTTGTATACTTGGTAAAGCAAAATATAACCCGCCTTCTAATACACCCACAACTCTATTTCCACATTCCACAATGTCTTGCATTTGTTCACTATATTTAGTCATTAAATCAGGACAGCCATGACATGATTCTATTACTGTCGGTTTAGTAATTATTATTCCTTTTTCCACTTGCATATATTTTATGCCAGGAATATTTTCAAAGTTAGGATCTGTCGGTGAACCAGCTCCTAAAAACAAGATTTTTTTCATTATTTCACCTTTGTATGTTAAATTATTAGAGAAATTAAAAATTTAAACCCTTTGTCTAAGCCATTACAGAAAAATCACTATTTAAATTTATAACTTTTGAAGACTAAGTATAACTGATGAACGAAGTTCTTATTTTTGTAGATACCAGAGAAGATAACAGCGGGATAACAGAATACTTCAAGCAATATGAATGCGATATTCAAAAGAAGATGCTGCTTTACGGTGATTTTGTTGTTTCTGATAGAGTTGTTATAGAGAGAAAACTTGTAAATGATTTTATCCAGAGCATAACCGACAAACGTCTATTTAAGCAGCTAAATTCAATGAAAGAAAATTTTGAAAAACCAATTCTAATAATAGAAGGAGAAGAGTCTCTGTATGGAGTTCTCCAACCCAATATAATTAGAGGAGCTTTGGCAGCAATAACTGTTGATATGTCAATTCCAATAATATGGACAAGAGACATAGCTGATACTGCTGGTGTAATTTATTGGATTGCAAGAAGGGAACAACTTCTAGAAAAAAGAGAGATTGTTTTAAGAAACAAGAAGGTTCCAAAAACCATAGAAGAAAAACAAGAATACTTAGTATCGAGTTTGCCTGATGTTTCTGTGATAAGGGCTAAGGCATTGTTAAAGCATTTTAAATCCCCTAATAATGTTTTTAATGCGTCAGAAGAAGAAATAAGAAAAGTAAAAGGCATAGGAAAGGGAATAGCTGAAAAAATTAAGAAAGTTCTAGAAAAGAAATACAAATAGGTTCAGAGATTTGATAAAATAAAATTTATTCTATCTTCTATTGGCATGATAGGAACATTTATAACTTCATATCCCAAATCCATGTATGCTTTTTTAATCAATTCACTCAGTTTTTTTGCTGTTTTCTCATTTTCTATTCTGACATGGTCTTTTTCAAAGGACAATGGTTCTAATAAAAATATTTTTTTATATTTTTTTATTTGACAAATCTTTAGAACTTCATTAGTATCAGTCCCATAAAGTTGGTAATAAGCAATGGTGTCAGGTATTGCTCTATCAAGAAAGACTATTTTATCTTTAGGTAGCTTACTTTCTAGTTCTATTTTCAGTTCTAATATTTTTCTTTGGAATTCTATTTCGTTTATTCTGATTTCTTCCAAGGATTTACCTTCTGAAATTTCCTTTTCTATTAATAATCTTGCTGCTTCAAAAAGCGTATGATAACCCATTTTAGATAACCGAGAAACTATTGTTGTTTTTCCTGAACTAGGAGCTCCGGTTATCACATACCATTTAAAATGTCCCATAAGATAAATATTTCACTTTAAGCTTATAATTATTCTTATGAAAAAGCCTCTAATCGTTGGCTTAGATGTAGGAACAACTACAGGATTATCAATTCACGACCTTAAGAAGAGTCTCTTGTATCTGAAAAGTAAAAAACACTTCTCAACATCCAACATAATTAAAAGAATAATGATTTTTGGAACACCTCTAATAATTGCTACAGACAAGCAAAAGGTTCCTAATAAAATTAAAAAAATAGCATCTTCATTTAATGCTAAGATATTTCATCCAGACCACGATTTGACAGTTGGAGAAAAAGATAGAGTTGTTAACATTTCTATGAAAGATGATCATGAAAGAGATGCTCTAGCTGCCTCCCTTTTTGCTTTTAAATTATACGCTTCTCAATTCAACACAATAGATAGAAGCCTAGAAACTCTGGCTTTGGAAAGATATAGTGATAAAGTAAAAGAAATGATTGTAAGAAAGCAGGCGAAAAACATTGCTGAAGCAATTGAAAAAGTAAGACCAAAGGAAAAGAAGGTTAAGAAAGAAGTTCCTTTCAAAGAAGTTGAATTAGACTGGAAAGAAAAAGCAGAAGAATTAAGAAAAAAATTAAAAGAAGAAAAAAATAGGTATGAAATATTAAAAGCATATACAGAAAAACTCGAGACAAGAGTCAGAAATCTTGAAATCCAAAAACAAGAATATTTGGAAGAACAAATGAGGAAAACTGAGGAAGGTAGAAAAAAAGTTTTAAAAGAAAAAGAAATAAGATCAAGAGATATCCTCATAAAACAATTAAAATTTGAACTAGCTAAAGGAAAAAGCATTAGAAAAGTTTACGAGGAAAAACTAGAAAGAGAACAAGAACTAAATAATATAAAGGATGAAAAATTATTACCAGTAATAGTAATTCCTGATTTTACCAAAGAGGAAATAGTTAATGCTAACAGAGAATTTGATATTTCTAACAAAATTATCTGGATCCAGAACTTTAAATTCTCAAAAACAAATGCAAGGATTTTAGCTTCTATAAAACCTAAAGTAGTTATAGGAGAAGCTGATAAGGAAATAAAAGATATCCTAAGAAATTCTAGAATAATTGTGGTTGATACAGTTAAACCAGAAACCAGAGAATATTATGCTGCTATTTCTCCTAGAGAAATTGAAAACGAAATGAGAAAGATCGAGAAAAAAAGTTTCCTGAAATGGCTGGAAGATTATAGAAGAAGATAATATATAGGAGTTTCTAATATTTTATTATGAGAGGAGTATCAGCAATCATAGCAATCATACTGATTCTAATGATTGTAGTAGCTCTAGCTGCTTTAACATATACATGGTTTACAGGAATATTCATATCAACTACAAATACAACAGGAGAGGCAATAGAAAGAACAACGACCAGCTTTAAAGGAAGACTTTTAATAGAAAACATAAATCCTAAAGGAATAATAACTTTAAGAAATTCAGGTTTAATCCCTCTTAGTAATTTCAAATTCTATGCTAATGATGAGGAAGTACTTTCAGACAACAGAGAATTGAACCCTGGAGAGATTTTAAATTTAAAAATAGCACTACCTGAAAATACATATAATTTTTTTGTGACTTCTGATCATGCTGAAAGCTTTAGAAAAATCGAAAAAATAGATAATGGGTTGTATCAAGAACATGCTGAAGAGACAGATTGTTCAGACGAATGCTGTGATGGTGATTGGAATACAGAAGGTACTGTAGCTAGACCTGAACGTATTAACTATTCTGTTCCTGCTAATGCAATTGGTGCAGAATGGCAGGTAAAATGTGCCAGTAATAATAACTATACCATTCCTAGTAATTGTTGGAATGATACAAAAATTATTTTAGAAGTATTTTCTTCTCCTGGAATAGGTTGTGATATTAACTGTTGGAATTTTGTAACTTCTACTTTTGTTCCCATAACAAGTACATTTGCAAACACCGGCCTTTACGAAGAAGCTATTTTTTGGATAACTGAATAAGAACTTTTAAGTCAAGGTTTTTCCATAATCTTTCTATGAAAAAAACACTGGTTTATTTTTTATTATCTGTTTTTTTTGGAATATGTGCTTATTTAATACCTTTAAACATTCCTCAACAAGCTCATCTCGTTCTTGCAATATCAGTAACAATAGGAATGCTTTGGTTAACAGAGGTTATACCCATATATATAACTTCATTATTAATTCCCTTGTCATTAGCTATTTTTGCTGATTTTAATGTTAGGGATGTTTTCTTTCCTTTTTTTGATCCTGTTGTTGTTTTACTAATGGGAGGTTTTGCTTTAGCATACTCTTTGCAAAAATATGGTTTGGATGAAATAATAGCTAATTTTTTTACAATGAAAATAGGAACAAGCCCAAGAAGATTCCTTTTGGGAATGATGCTTGCAACAGCATTTCTTTCAATGTGGATGAGCAACAGTGCAACCTCAGCAGTCATGATACCTATAATGTTAGTTGTTTTAAAAGACACTGGACTAAAACCCTTTAAATCATCTTATGCAAAAGCTGCTGTTTTAGGAGTGGCTTTTGCAGCAACCATAGGAGGTTTCGGGACAATTGTTGGAACAACACCAAATGCAATGGCTGTAAAATTTCTTGCTGATGAAAACATAACAATATCTTTTCTTGACTGGATGTACTATTCAATCCCTTTTACCATCCCTTTCATATTCTTTGCTTGGTTTGTTTTGCTTCTAGTATACAAACCAGAAATAAAAGAACTGCACGTTAAAAAAAGAAAAATCTCTCTAAATAAAAGCCAGTTAAAGACCTTAGCAATTTTTTCAATTACTGTTCTTCTTTGGCTAACATCAGGATTGCATAAAATTCCTATAGCTTTGGTGGCTTTGATTCCTATAGTTTTATTCTATACTTTTAAAATGTTTAACAGAGATGATTTTGGCAAGTTTGATTGGGACATACTTATTCTAGTAGGAGGTGGTTTATCTCTAGGTTCAGCCATAGAAGCAAGCGGATTGAATGTTATTATAGCAGAATTCATGAAAAATATGATTATAGGAAATCCTTTGTTTATTATTCTGTTTTTAACATCTTTGTTCTGTATTTTCATGACTTTGTTCAGCAGCAACACAGGAACAGCTGCTTTTATAATACCAGCAATAATACCATTATCAACAGCGCTTGGAATTGATACAAGAATTCTAGTGATCATAGCAGGTATAAGCGTATCCCTTGATTTCTTAGTTCCTATTGGTACTCCCCCAAACGCAGTAGCATATTCTACAGGTTATATTCACATAAAAGACATGATAAAAATAGGAATTATACTTGCTCTGTTAGGAGCTTTCCTTCTCAGTTTCTTTGCTGTCCTCTACTGGTGATTTTTTTCTTCTAAATCTAGGAACTCTGAGTCGGGATCTAAATCTTCTTTTCTTAATTTTTTCCTCTTTCTTAGTTTCATCTATAGGTTTTTCATTTCTTTTCCTTTTTCTTAGTTTTTTAAGTTTTCCAAGCTTGCTCTGTACATCTGATAATTCTCTTACTAAACGACCACGCATTGTATCAATAAATGAATGAGTACCATTCTCATATATCGTATTTCCAACAACAATGGTTGCCCATTGGGACATTTCCTCTGCTTTTTCCTTTGTGTTTATTCCACCACCATATAGAAGATGTGCGTCTGTCAAGGATTCTTTTACAGTTCTAACAATATTAGGGTCTCCATACATTCCAGAATATTCAATATAGATTATTGGGAAGTTGAAATATTTCTCAGCACAAACAGCTGTTGCGACAGTTCCTTCTATGGTCATTTGCTGGGCCTTAGAAACTCTTGCTGCAGCACATTTTGGATTTAGAATTATGTAGGCTTCAGGAACAACAATATCCCAGTTTATTTTATCCTTATGCAATTTTATCCACATTTTATGTAAGCCATTTATATAATGAGAATAGTATGTGTTAAAAACAGACGGGACAAACAACCAATCAATATTTTTATAAACTAAACCAATAGGTGAGGCAGGCTCTAGGATCTTTGGAATATCATATTCTTTTAACATTTCAAGAAGATTCATAACATTCTCTTTAGTAATATTCTGTGTTCCTGATATCATTATTGCATCAGTTCCACTTTCTATTATATCTTCTATAATATCATGCGTTATTTTTCTATCAGGATCAAGCTTTGTTATGTGCTTCCATTTTCTCCATTCTTCCATAAACACTCACAAGTTTTATTATTAAGGATATACTTAAATTCCTTTCTATTCTATTACACCAGTCTCTTTTGCTGCTATTTCAGCCTTTTTCTCGTCTATATCCTTATAATCTAAAATTGTATATCTATCCTTTCTTATATTTTTTGCTTCAGAAAGAGCTTTTATTATTATTTCTCGAGGTATTTTCAATTCTTCGTTGTTTGTCGGTGCCCCAACGACTTTTAATGCCTCAACAATTCTTGGCCAATCCATATTATGAAGATAAGAGCATAGAATTGAACCAACAGCGCACTCTTCTCCGTGAAGACTTGTTTTTTGTGGATAAAATTCTTTTAAAGCATGGGAAAACATGTGTTCAGAACCTGATGCAGGCCTGCTTGAACCTGCTATAGCCATTGCAATACCAGAAAAAACTAGAGCTTCAATGAGATTTTCTAAACCTTTTTTTTCAAGATTCTTTATTGATTTTGCAGACCTTATTACTAAA
>JABAOC010012193.1_pt3 | contig 26868 bp, 27 predicted proteins | sample 7062161 | NCBI WGS metagenome assembly JABAOC01 (sample SAMN14538625, study PRJNA623070) | marine sediment metagenome | biome: marine biome [ENVO:00000428]; feature: marine pelagic biome [ENVO:01000023]; material: deep marine sediment [ENVO:00002113] | place: India: Gulf of Khambhat ... | reverse complement strand
TGGCGGGCCCGCTGGGATTCGAACCCAGGGTCTCCGGCTTAGAGGGCCGACGCGCTCTTTGGCCAGAAGGTATCCAAACTGCGCCACGGGCCCGCTTAACAGGTTACAGAGAGTCTCGAAGATATAATTCTTTCATTCAAGGTTTGACATCTACGAGGATTGAACGCTGAGTCACCAAATGTCAGAATGAGGTCAAGACTTAAATCTGGCTTACTTAAAACTTATATAATAGGGGAAGGCGATGTCCGAAATCTACAATATACCTATTCCCCTAGTTAATTATCTTCATCTTATTCGAAGAAAGGAAAGTCCATACTACGATTTGATCGAGTACCTCATAACAGACATGGAAAGGAACCTGCAGGTTCACCCCCACAACGGCATGGTATACAGCATTAATCCTCGGCGATTGAAGGAAGAAATAGAGGAGCAAATCCCCAACAAAAAGCTGACCACCATAAACATCAGCCGCACAATTCTGGCTCTTCTCTATGGAAGCAAACTGGAAAGAGACGAAGACTACTATGTCACGACAAGTTCGGGAGGCCGCAAAAACTACCACATCAAAGTGAATCGCAGTATTCTGTCAACTCTTCGAATGCATCTATGACTTTGTCTATTCGATGTAAATTGCCGGTCTGTATGGCTTGGCCATTTGAGCGCGACTTTTAGGGTCATGGCGTTGCGGGTCGTCTTCTGTGTGCACGCAAATCTCGGAATTTAGCTCATGCGTTAGAAACGCTTCAGCCCCTTTGATTACAGCTGTCTCGTTGAGGATCCCCACTGAGCGAAGTTTTTCCTTTTGATCGGAGCCCATTCGATTAATTTCGTCAAGAATTTGAGAAGCAAAATTGGAGACGCGCTTAGCCTTTTTCTTCAGTTCATCGTCTTTGATTAGCTCTTTCATGACGGTGGCGTGGTCGATTTGTCCTGTTTCAGTAGACAGGGCTAACACTTTTTGATAGGCTTCCCACTTCCACTGCGATGCGGTGTAGTAGAACACTTTCTTGGGCGTTGTTTTTATTACTTGAATTATATTCAATGTGTCGTTCAGGGTAGATTTGATTAAATCTTCGCTTTCCTCTACTTGGGGGTTGACTTTTTCAGGGTCATACTGGGGCCACTTAGCCAGAGACACAAAATTCTCTCCGCCGGTCATGCTCCAGACTTCCTCGCAAATGTGAGGCATGAACGGCGTCAGAAGTTGCACCCAAATCTTCAGAGCTTCTAGCAAGCTTTGGGCTTTCATGCTTCCTCTTCTCCGAGTATACCAGCGAAAGTCGTTCCAAACCTCAAAGAGGGCGCATTCCAAGGAGGTACGGGTTTTGAGCGCTTCAACATTTTCTGTAACCGTCTTTATTTTGTGCTGTAGTGCGCTAGTTAGCCAGTTTTCCATTTGTCCCTTCTCTTTGTCCGTGGCTTCTGAGATTATTGTTTCAGCGAGCCGATAGAAGGATTCCAGCTTGGTCTTAATGTCTCGGACGTTTTCGCTCCGCCAGTCGGGGTCGTCCATGCCTTCAGCTGCCAATAGCAGCGCACAACGTGTGGAGTCAGCGCCATAGCGTTCAATGGAGGTTCGAAGAGTGGCAAAGTTGCCTTTCGACTTGGACATTTTTTGTCCTTCAATCATTAGCATGCCGTTTGCTCCGATCATTTTCGGCCAATGGTTTGGAGGGAATAAGGCAACGTGTTGGAATAGAAAGAAGGTTAAGTGGTTGGGTATTAGTTCTTTCGCAGAGTTACGCATGTCAACTGGGTACCAGTAGCGAAATTCGCTTCGCATTGATTGTAGCACCTCTCTGTTGATGCTGCTCTTGTTTATAGCAGTGTCTAAATCGCCTGCTTCATAGATGTAGTCGAAGACTTCGGGTGTTAGTTGGTCATAGGTTATGTTGTGTTGTTTGATGTGTTTGTTGATGGTGTAGAAGGCCATGTAGATGGTCGAGTCACTGAGGGTTTCGATGACCCATTCTCTATTCCAAGGTAATGGTGTTCCTAAGCCACTTCGGCGGGCGCATGGCCACTCTTTTAACCAATCGATTGTTCGTAGGAACCACGGCTTGGCTGTTTTAGGGCATATCATTGCTTTTGTGACGGCGTCTTTGGTCAGGCGTTTCCATGCTGGGTCGCTGTATTTCAGGAACCATTGGTCTTCCAAGATTTTAATGATGCAGGGTGTCATACATCTGCAAATAACTGGCTGAGGTAGGTCATACATCGTGTCTGCGATGTTTCTGTTTCTAAAATCGGTGATGAGTGTTTCTTTGATCTCTTGAACCCGTTTTCCAGCATATTTACCGCAGGTCTCTCTGAGGATTCCAGTGTGGAACTCCTTTTTGTAGAGCAGTTTTGTCGCTTCTTCCGCTTTAGGGTCGCACTGGTCTTCTATGCCTAAACGGTTGACAACTTCGACGGCTGGATGTTCGCCGAATCCTTCAACTTGAAGGATGGATATCGGCTGGATGCCTTTTACTGTGGACGGTTTGATTCTGAACTCTTCCAACGAGGCCTCTTGAAGGTTTTTCAGCGCGAGCCAATCAACCGGGGCATGAGCAGGAACGCTGTAGACTACTCCGGTTGCGTGTTCAACGTTGACGAACCGTGCTGGTAATATGAGTAGTGGCTCTTCGCTGATGGGATTTGCGACATGTTTCCCGATCATCTCCTTGCCCTTGAAGCGTCGAAGTATGGCTATTTCCCGTTTCTGTTCCTTCAACTTGTCTGCTGCTTCTGCGCTGACTATCCATGTTTCGTCGTCGACTGCTGCTTCCACGTAGTCTGCATCTGGATTTAGCCATATGTTCGTGACGCCGTAGATGGTTTCAGGTCTAAAAGTGGCAGCCAGCAGATAGGCATCTCCATACCTGAATTTGATTAGCGTGTAGTCTTCGTGGGTAACGCCTTCGCCTTCTTGGCGGTCGTGATCGCCTGTGGGGCTTTTGCAGTGTGGACACCAAACTACGGGATGCGTTCCTTGGATGACGTAACCTTTCTCGCGCAGTCGTTTGTATTGCCATTCGATAAACTTGCTGAAAGCAGGGGCGGTCGTGTGGAATTCTCGTCGCCAGTCGATTGAAAAGCCGGCGCGACGCACGGTGGCTCTGTTTTCGTTGGTGTAGTAGGAGGCCATGTAGGTGGGGTCAACAAATTTCCTTAATTCTCTTTCAGGAACCCCATCGATTTCTCGCAACGCTTTTATGAAGTTCCTGTCGCCCAGCTTTACGCGTTCGCTGGCGCCTGCTATGGTTTGTCCGGTCCAGTGCCAAGCCCAAGGGAACAACACGTTGTAGCCCTGCATGCGCCTCAACCGGGCATAGGCGTCGACTCGAGTTGCTGTGAAAGCGTGTCCAACGTGAATTGGACCGTTCGCGTAGGAGTATGGAAAGGTGACGAAGCACTTCTTCGAGTTTGTTTTGGGGTCTGCTTCGAAGATTTTTGCTTCTTCCCACGCCTTTTGCCATTTGGCTTCAATTCGACCTAGAAGCTCCATGAAAGTTTCTGAACTAGGCGGTGCAGTATAAAAGGTTTTGTCAGCGGCTGTTGAGGAATCGATCCCTCATTATTTCCACCATTACATCAGTGCGTGTGGAGACTTTTATTTATTTTGGCTTCTTCATCAATTTTCTCTTTAAATCTTCTTCAACTCTCGAGAGTGCTTCATGCAATCTGCTTTTTTGGGGGCCACCTGCTTGGGCGAAACTTCGAGTCCCACTTCCGCCTCCACCTAGCAGAGCGCCAGACGTAGAGGCTATTTCACTTGCGGTGACGCCAATGTCAATGGCGTTTCGTCCCACTGAGATCGCGATTCTGGCATTGTCGCCGATGACCCCGCCGACCACAGCAATAGTGTTTGCGCCCGTCTTCACAAACTCGTTGCTAGTAGAGATTAATCCCTGTTCGTCCGAGATCCAGTCAACTGTCCCAATCAAAACGTTAAATTCCGACATTTTTTGTGGCTGCAGAGACGTTGCTCCTTTTGCGGCCAGTGTTTTTTGGAGGCGTTCTTTTTCGCGACGCATTTCTTTCCATTCTCTGAGAAGTCGCTTCGTTGTGGGCAAGAGTTTTTCTAAGGGAGCGTCAAGCGTTCCGGAAAGTTTGCGTAGAAGTTTCCCGTTTCTCTGGCTAGCCTCAACTGCATAGCGCCCAGTGCTATAGACTAGACGTTCCACTCCATCTTGAATTCGTGCTGTGTGAAGGATTTTTATGAATCCGACTTCGCCTGTGTTCTTGATATGAGTGCCCGCGCATGCTTCAACTTCCCAATCATCCACCTTGACCACGCGAATTTTCTTTCCCGGAACGGCGCCACCTTGATAGAGTCTGAAGCCGTAGCTAGCCTCTGCTTCGTCTCTCGGCAGCCATTCAGTCACAACTGGGATCATGTCGATAACCGCTTGATTGGCTAAAGCTTCAATCTTATCCGTTTCTTGAGGCGTCAGTCGTCGATAGTGGGAGATGTCCAGTCGTGCTTGCTCCACGTTTTTCTGAGTTCCTGTTTGCCAAACATGTTGGCCGAGAACTCTCCGTGCTGCACCCATAACAAGATGGGTGGCTGTGTGGGCTCGCATTAGGTAGCTTCGCCGCTGCCAATCTATGCTCCCCTTAACGCGTATCCCTTCTTGGGGGGCCCTATTTTTTAAGATGTGGATGATGACTTTGCCAACCTTCTGCACGTCCACCACCTTCGATTTTCTTCCATCAAACTCTAGAACGCCTGTGTCTCCTGGCTGCCCTCCGCCTTCGGGGTAGAAATTTGTCTGCTCCAAAACGACTTGATTACGGTCTAACACGCGTAGCACTCGAGAATGAAATTCGGTCAGATAGGCATCTTCGTAGTAGAGCATCCGGGTTTCAGGCAGGTCAGAAACTAAATTTGCCCTTTCATCGACAAGAACTGTTTTTTGGGGTGCTTCCAAATGGCGCTCAGCGACCATTTTGTAGAAATCTTTGGTTTTCTTTACTTGGACACCTTCCTTTTCAGCGCTGTCACGCACAACCTCAGGTGGAAGACCATGCGAGTCGTAGAGTTCCACTAAGGTCTCTGTTGGTATTCGCTTTTTTCCCTTCCGTTTCAGGTCATTCACGATTCGCTCTACTAACTGGGCGCCTCGTTTCAAAGTGTCTTCAAACTTTTGTTGTTCCACGAGAAGCATTTCGATAATCTCATTCTGCATGTCCTCGAGATGAGGAAAGTCTTTGCCCCACTCCCTGATTTGCAGGTCTATGATTTCGTCCAGCCGGTTTTCAATACCCAAGGCTTTTAAAAGCCGGTAGGTCCGTCGAATCATAAGCCGGGTCAAGTATCCTTCTTGAACATTAGAGGGCACGACTCCTTCAGCAAGCATAAATGAGAGACTTTTCGTGTGGTCAGCCACTGCAAAGGCATTTTCTATGGGCAGAAGGATTTCAGCCAGCTCATGGGCTTTCAAGCCAACATGCTCTGCCACCTTTCTCTGAGAGCTTCCTCTGAGGGATTTTCCGAAGGTGCCAGAAAGCTTTGCCACTTCTGCCAACAACTTGTGATCAACGTGGTCAATGTCTGCCATCTGGAAAATTCGATCCAATATTGATCCATAAATTGCGTGGAATCCGCTTATGACACCTTGGGAAATCCAAGCGTACCGTTCCATGCCATAGCCCGTGTCAACCGTTCGGATTGGCAGCTCTACGAATTCACCATCGAAAACCTTGAATTTCATGAAAACCAAGGTTGCCAGTTCAAGTCCTCGAACAATGGTTTCTAAGTCTGGCCCCGCGTTGCCGCCGCCACTCCAGATGTCTTCCTTGTAAATCACTTCTTTAGAGGGAATGCCAAGTTCCTTTGTCACGAATTCGTGATGATACCGGACTGTAGCGTCTTTCCAATAAACTGCACTGTCAGGATAGTTGAAAGCATGGTGTCCCCCCATCTCGAAAATTGTGAGGTGTCGCCCAAAGGTGGGGCCCGTGTTATCAATGTCGACTAAGCGAATGCAAGGCTGGCTAATAACAAGCGGATTTGCGGGTGGTGGAACTATGCCGTTTGTAACATACGGCTGAAAGTCGACGATGCTGGCACTCGTCAAATATAGGTCATCTCGCCATCGTGCCACCACAGGATACGGCTTCATCCTCGCATGTCCTCGTTTCTCGAAGAAAGACAAGAAAGTCTCCCGCATTTCCTTTAGACTATATGGTTTTCGAGTTGGCGGTCGATTGATGAACGTGTATGAAGCACAGCCTTCAGGTGTGGCTTCCCCACAAGTCTCCATGTCCTGGATCTGGGTCCAGAAATGCTCGCGACATTTCGGACACAACTTTCTTACGTAGTCTTCTTCATCGAAAAAGGGAACATGATACTCCTTCTTCGGAAACCGCTTCTTTCTCAACCGTTGTCCCTCAAATCGAAAGCAGTTGTTTCAGTGCTCAAATTAAGGCTTCATTGATCATTTAAATTATTATGTGGCAGAGTCTTGCGTTGAAACTTCTAATGCAAGGAAAATATAGGCAAAAAAAGAAAGACACTAGCAGTTCTAGCCAAACAAGGCGCCGAGTCCTTCAAGTGCTGCTTCTTCTTTCTCTTTTTCTTCTTCTGTCTCCTTCTCTTCTTTCTTAGCTTCAGGCTTCGCGTCAGCTGGGCTTGGTGGAGCAGCCGGGGGCGCAGCAGCCATCAATGTAGGAGCAGATTTTATGGCTTCGTCTATATTGACATCTTCTAAGGAAGCGACTAGGGCTTTCACTCTGGCTGGTTCAGCGTTGATTCCAGCCGCCTTCAGCAGCTTGGTCACGCTTTCTTCGTCGATTGGTTTTCCAGCGTTGTGCAATAGCAGCGCAGCATAAACGTATTCCATACTTAATACACCTCTTTCCTTCTTTTACAAACTTCCTTTTCAACCTTTCTGAGCCTTTTCTTTAGTCAGACCTAGTTGCCTTTCTAGGCCAAGCATGTGCAGGTGAGCTTTTCTTAAAATGCCTTCAATTGTTGCTTTAGTAGGAATGTTTTTGCTTAACCCTAGCTTGTAGGCGTCTTGATTAGCCTTTTGAAGGAGAAACGTTATGTTCTGATGAGTAGTATACGCACTATTTACTGAGAGAGAGAAAGCGTTTCGGAAGGCTTCTTCAACGTTCTTTCGGAATTCGTCTATGTTCAGCGCCAACTGTTCTTCAGTTATTATGAGCCCATCATCGTAGGCCGCTCTTAACACGAGCCCAACTTCGACCGGTTTGATTCCGAGTTTTGACAAAACCGCAGCCAGACGTTCCGAGATGGGTTGACCTTCCTCTACTACCAATGTGTCTTTATTTACCCAGACGCTTCCCGACTCTATGCGCGTCTTCAACCCAACCGCACCTAATTGGCTGATTATAGGTCCCGGGGGCTGCCCTGTGTTTCCTGCTGGAACAACCACGTCAAAAGCAGCTACATCCCCAGCCTTTGCGGTAGTTCTGACTTTGCTCTTTTCTAAGAGCAAGACAAGCTTAAAGGGGTTCATGCCAGTAAATAAGAAAATTGTCGAGCCAGTCAAATGGTCTTCAAGTTTGTCCAAGTTTGGCTTGTTTTCGTATTGGCGGATTACGCGTTTCATTAGGCTGTTTTTTATCACTCTAAGGTGTGCAACGTCTTGCAGTTTTTTTCGAAGTTCTTGCAGCTGAGCAGCGCGTACCTTATGAAGACCGGCGAGCGCGATTACTTTGCGCTCTTTCAGGAAGTCTCGAATTTCATCTTCTTTTTTCGCCTTCTCTTGCCATACTTGGCGCTGCTCAGTCATAGAAAAGTCCCTTCTACAGTTTAATTTTTGCTGGTTTACCCATTGTGGTCTTCAGGTAGATTGACGTAATGTTTTTGAGGCCTCTTTTAAGTCTTCCTTCAAGCCGCTTGATCACGGTGTTCACGTTCTCTACTATTTGCTCATCCTTCAAGTCTTCTGTGCCGACTGCGCATTGAAGCACAGGTTGGCCGCGCAGCTTAAGAGTTACAGTTTTCCTTGCGCGCGCGATTTGGGCTTCAATGTCTGCTGTGGGGGGGACAGGTTTAGGCATTTTATCTCGAGGTCCAAGTGTAGAGCCTAGAGTTCGCCCTATTAAGGGCATCAATGGAGCTTCGGCTATGAACGCGTCGAAGTCGTTGGCCAAATTTTTTCGTCTCTTTTTATCTGTGGCCAACTCTTCCAGTCCAGAGCTGTCGATGATAAGGTCTGCGCCGGCTTTTTTCGCTTTCAGCGCAAGCTCTCCTGTGGCAAATACACAAACTTTTCCGAGTTTGCGAGGAGCGTGGGGGAGCTCAATAGTTTCTTGAATTTTCGCTTCAGGTTTTTTCATGTCGACGTCTTGAAGGTTAACGATTAGCTCTATCGATTGATTGAAATTCTTCTTTTCAGACTGCTCTCTAGTCTGCTTGACTGCGGCTAGTATAGTTTTTACGTCTAATGGCAACCTGTGGGCCTCTTGCCAACCTCGTATAAAATCCGTTATAAAAAGATTGTTACTGCTCTTCAGCGAAGAGAGCTTCATATAGGCCTTCATTAACTTCCGTTTGCACTACTCGCGGGTCTTTGCCCTCCACAGTTACACCCATGCTCACGCAGCTGCCTAAAACCTCTTTTGCTGCTAATTTGAGCGACTTGGCAAGCAACTCGTGTCTTTTCTTCTTGGCGAGAGTCACTACTTGGGACATTGTAAGGTCGCCTACTTTTTGCTCGTGAGGCGTACCTGAACCTTTCTCAATTTTTAGGGCACTCACGATTAACGCTGAAGTTGTGGGTGTTCCTACTGAGATTTCGAATTCTTTCGTTTCGGGGTCCACAACGATTTTTACAGGCACCTTCATTCCCGCATAGTCTCTGGTCAGCTCGTTTATCTTGTTCACTATAGCCAGAACGTTGACGCCTAGTGGCCCCAAGGCAGGACCTAGGGGTGGTCCAGCAGTTGCCTGTCCACCGCTTATCAATGCATCAATGGTTTTGCTTTCAACCACTCTGTTCAACTCCTTTCGCTTTTTCCACGACTTTAACATAATCTGCATGAACTGTGATGGGAAGTGTAAATGTTGCTTCCAGCAATTCAAGAATGACCTCATTCTTTGTTTTATCGATTCGAGTGATTTTCGCCCTCATGCCTTTGAAGGGCCCGCTAACAATCTCCACTGTGTCGTTGATGTCCAGTTCTTCAATAACTGGTTTAACCACAATATACCTTTCCACCTCTGAAAAACTCACAATTCCAGGAACGCGGGATCTGACGTGCTTGATTCCGGCAATTGCCTCCTCTACAGAGTGTGGGCCTTCAGCCTCGACAAAAACGTAGCCTTTCAGCATTTCTGGCACTAAAATAGATTTAACCTCTAGTTTGCTGCTACCAACTCTGACAGCGATCAAATTCGCAACATTTTTCTCTTGTCCAGCAGTGGTGCGGACAGCAAAAATAGAGGTTGCCGGGGCATTTCTCAATTCGTCGGACACACCTGTTCCTCCAATAGTTAGAGACCTTGCATAAATATGGAAATCAGCTTGATGACAAACCCGATTACGCCCACAACTATGACGCCTAGAAAGCAAATTTTCATCGATTGCCAAAGCTCTGACCTACCAGGCTTCGTGGCTAGTTTCAGTAGCCGATTTACGGAGTTAAGAAAGGATCTGATGCCCAAGGTTAACCGGATTCAAAACATAACTTCTGGTATAAAAAGAAATCGCCACGTAATGGCACCCAAGATGTTGTGTTCCAGAACAGGCTCTATCTAACGCCCAAGCCAGAACGGCAATGTTAAAGTGAAAGAACACGGGTCTGTTCAAAGAACCAAATGAGAACAGCAAACAAGAGAATTGCCCTGCAGCGGATTCACCGACTTTTCAAGCTAGCCAGAGTCATGATTCATGAAGATGAAGAGTTGGCGCAGCGGTACATTGCCATTGCCAGAGAGATCTCTATGGCATGCAGAATCCCCATTCCAAGAGAGTATAAACGTCAGATCTGCAAAGCCTGCAAAAGATTTATTCTGCCTGGTGTCAATTGTCGCGTTCGAATTCAACAACGCAGAGAGCCCCATGTCGTCATCACTTGTGGCTACTGCCAAAAGAATATAAGGCTACCAACAAAGAACCAGGGAGGAGAGAACACATGATCACCACTAGAAGGAAACATCGACAAAAACATGAGTTGGGCACAGACAAGCCAACCGTTTGGATAGGTAAAAATGGAATTACGGGAGACGTTCTCGCTGAAATAAGCAAACAATTGGAGAAGACAGGCATGGTCAAAGCAAAAATCCTGAAGGCAGCATTGGGAAAAACGCCCGCAAAGTTGATGGCCTACAATATTGCTTCTCAAACTGGCGCCACTCTCATAGATACTAGAGGCCACACGTTCATTCTCTACAAAGGAAAAACGGAGAAATAACTTAGACAACCCTCTGCGTAACTCGAAACATATGTCGCTAGAACCTACGCGATGTTGTTTGGTTAAGTTGCTTCTTGATTTCTTTGATTTTCTCAGGTGCAGGTTGAAACGGAAAATTGTATAGCGGTCCACTTGGTTTTTCGTTGTAGTAAGGTCGATTACATGCGGGGCAGCCTGACGTCTGGAATGGTTGTCCGCTTAGAATAGCACTGCTCAGAGTCTCTTCATGAACTCCAAAGTCGATGAGACATCCATACTCGTTAAACTGCAGTTTCTCAAATCTAGTCTGGCCTTTCACGATTAAATATCGAGCAAGTTGAATTCTTCGGTAACAATTTAATGTCGGGGAGCTTTGCTGCTCTAGAGCAGTTCCAGGAATCGGTGTGAAAGCGAAGAGTGCAGGATAGATGTGGTTGTCTACGCACCATTGGATAGCCTGCACCATTTCCTTCTCTGTCTCGCCCAGACCCACCATAAGATGGGTGCTTACATGAGAACCGCCAAAGATCTTCACTGCCTCCAATAATGCGAAACGCTGTGCATCCCAATCATAAGGTCCGTCCGCAAAACTGCCTTTAACCTGGTTGAAAACGTCTTTCGATGCTGCGTCTAGCGGAATTCCAATTCTTTCAACGCCAGTTTCCGCGAGCTTTTCCAGTTCTCCTCTCTTCAGAGGCTGACACGAAATCGACACGGGGACCTCTACTCCATGCGATTTAAGGGCTCCAACTATGGCGCAAAGGTCTTCGACAACCCTTGGATAGTTCAAAGCTTGAATACAGACGCGCATTATCCTCTTCTTCTGCGCTGCTACTGCAAGTTTGGAAACAACGTCCTCTGTCTGAAACACTGGCCAAGAGACGCGGGAAAGCATGTCTGCTCGGCCTTCGCTGTCCTTCGCTTGACTGCAAAAACGGCAGTTGGCGGTGCATTTACCTTCCAAGTACGTAAGAAGGTACGCGGTTGTGGGCTTGGCGTTTAAGAAGCCCTCAATCAAGCCTAACACTGTTGCTGAGCCAGAGGATACTCGGACTTTCTCCACTGAACATCTGGGCCGCTTCATCATCATCTCTCGTGAACGCGCTCGGTCAGCGGAGCAGTTCGCCATGTCACGAGAGGAACGCAGCATAGACAAGCTTACATGTGCTCAAAAAAATAAATGCTTCGCCACCACACAGAAAAAAGGTAATCCGTCGAGGTTTTATTAACTACTGAGACTCAAAGTATTTCACAATCTGGATGGAGTCGTGAAAGGCGCCGTGAAGGCTGACACAATCCTATGCAACGCCAAAATCTACACCAAAGGAAGACTCATGGATGGAGGAATCGCCATCAAGAACGGCAAAATTGCCAAGATCGCCAAGGAGCCAAATCTGCCTTCTGCCTTCTCTCGAATAGATCTGAACGGATGTATCGCGCTTCCCGGTCTAATTGATGTTCATGTGCATCTCCGAGGTCAAGGCCGCGCATATGAAGAAGATTTCTTCACTGGAACCGCAGCTGCGGTTTCAGGGGGCATCACCTCAGTCATGGACATGCCTAATAACACGCCAGTCACTATGGACACTGCATCTCTCAAAGAAAGGATGCAAACCGCTCAGCAAAACATTCTAGCAAATGTAGGGTTCTACGCTGCTTTTCCTGAACGCCTCGAAGAAATCGGCAGACTGATAGAGCAGGGAACGTTAGCTTTCAAGCTCTATCTCACTACTCAAATCGGCGGCGTTGACATAAATGACGACGAGGCTTTGCTACAAGCTTTTGCCGAGGCTGAAAAATTCGGAGTCCCCACAGCCGTTCACGCTGAGGACAAGGCAGCAATAGATGCAGCCTCGGCTGCTGAACAACGACGTGGACACAGCGACGTGAACGCGTACCTCAAAGCTCACACTCCAGACATAGAAGCCAAGGCAGTTAAAAGGATTCTAAAGATCATCCACAAATCTAAAGTGCAAATTCACTTCTGCCACATAAGCTCAAGAGAGACAGAAGTGCTGATTCGAGAGTCTAGAAGAACGGGTCTTAGGGTCACCTGTGAAGCTACGCCTCATCACCTATTATTGACCTCTAGCGATTTGCGACGACAAGGCATGATTCTGTTGACTGATCCTCCACTGCGACCCGAGGGGACCACCGAAGAGCTTTGGAAGGCAGCTAGAAGCGCCCAAATTGACATCATAGCATCCGACCATGCCCCACATTTAATAGCCCAGAAAACCGCAGATTCTGTCTGGGACGTGAAACCTGGGATTCCCGGGCTAGAAACTCTTCTACCACTGCTGCTGACCAAGATAAACGAAGGAAAGATGGAACTGCACGATTTGATAAGGCTACTGGCAGAGAATCCAGCCAAGATATTTCATCTTCGCAGCGAAGGATTTCTAGAAGAGGGCTACAACGCCAACATCACAGTAGTAGACATGCATCGCCGAGGCAGAATAGAGGCAGACAAATTTCATTCAAAGGCCAAATTCTCTCCATTCGATGGCTGGCATGTAACGGGCAAACCAGTGAAAACCTTTGTGGAGGGTCGCCTAGTCATGGATGAAGGAAAAATCGTAGCCAAGGCTGGAACCGGGCGCATTCTGCGTAGCCAAATTAATGTTGGCCTGATCGGACTATCTAGTCTCTGATTTTCGGGGCAACAACGCCTACGATCCCACTTATCAGAATAATCAGCCCCTGCTGAGCCTCTCCGTATATGACCATGAAGACTCCTAAAATTATGTTAATAGAACCTCCAACTACATAACGTCCAGTCCAGATCACTACGCTGGCCACGATCGCGAGGATTCCTACGCTGGTCACCAAAAGCATCTCCGGACTGAATCCTGCACTGCCTTTAAAAAGCCCCGAAACGATTCTAACCCCTCCACCGATTAGAAAAACTCCACCGACTATTCCCAATATCAATGCAACTAGGGCCAAGCCTTGTTCAGCACGCAACGCTATCCCAAGCTTTCACTGTGAACATACTTTCAAAAAAAGATTATGAACTTGAGAGTAATATTACAGATCAAACTATTTCAACTATCGTAATACAATCATATTATTGCAATTTGGCGGAGTCATTTTCTTCTGTTGCAACGGCTTTAAACGTCTTCGCGTTTTCTCTTGGTAACGTACAAGACGTGCTGATGAGCCACATACCGCGATTTTCGAAAGAGGCTCAGCGACTCCTCATTCAGAGTTTCAATCAGAGCGCAAAAGATTGTGGCACCGTGTTTCTCCAAGGCTTTCTCAACTGCGGTGATAAGTGCACGACCGACTCCTTTTCGTCGGTATCTGGGATCTACTGCAAGGCGGTTTATCCATCCCTTCATTCGGCCATCGTAGCTGCCTACCACCACACCCACAAGATCTCCGTTGTGAAAAGAGCCTATAAAGAAGTCGGGGAATGCTGTCATCTGCTGCCTGATTTGCTGCTCACTATCCCGCCCCTTCGGTTTAAAAGGCAAACCAGCTCGCTCCCAAAGTCTAATTACAGCATCGTAGTCAGCAACCGTTAAATTTCGAATCTCCACCGGGCACATCGTGTTTTCCTTCAATCAACACTACCTTAAATCTCTTATCGGAGGTCAATCTCGTGATTAACGCTTGTCGTGCAACACTTGAAGGAATTGCACCACCAAATATATACGTGATGATCCTCACAAAACACTTTAAAGAGCTCTAAATTAATCAGTGCTCCAACGTTGTCTAAGATGAGAAAAACAAGAGTTCCCTTTGACCGTGCAGCGCCATTCTATGACAAAACGAGAGGACTGCCAGAACTCGTAATGAGACAGTCTGTCAAGACGCTGATCCGCGAATTAAAAGGCTGTAAATCCATTTTAGATGCAGGCGTGGGAACGGGGAGATTTGCAGCGCCGCTACAAAAAAGCGGCTTTCAAGTTGTGGGCATTGACATTTCTCGAGCAATGATGGAGAAAGCAGCAGAAAAAGACGTAGATAATTTGGTTCACAGCGATGCTTGCCTTCTTCCCTTCAAAGACAGCTCTTTTGACGCTACGGTCTGCGTACACCTTCTTCATTTACTGGCTGACTGGCAAGAAGCCTTGCGTGAAATATGTCGCGTCACTCGCGAAATATTGGTTTCAATGAGCTATGAACGGTACAATCCACTGAGAGAAGGCTACAATCGACTCGTCAAATCTCTCGGATATGAAAGTCGAAGATTAGGCAAAGGGGAAGGACAGCTGAAAGATTTGGTCAAACCTTTAAAAACTGTTTTCGTAGCCACCTACGACGTCCAAGCAGATGAACGTCTCATGCATCTAAGCAGAAGAGTCTATTCAAGTCAGTGGCCAATTCCTAAGGCCATAAACGACGAAGTCGTGGATGAGTTGAAACTCCAATTCAGCGGCCAATCACTTCCGAAAGAACTGTGGATCATCGTATGGCGCATAAAAGATGTGCAGGTCTATTTCGGCAATTTCGCTGAGAGGCGTTGAAGTGTAAGTCCCAGAGCCTTTTAGATGCATCCAAAAGAGCAGCATTTATGTAACAAAATCTTCACAATCAAGTACTACGCAAGTGAGTAAAAGTCATGAAGTTCATCGCAGACAGCATGTTGGGAAAACTTGCCAGATGGCTCCGAATGTTAGGCTACAACGTAAAATATGCCGACCGCCTAGACGACAAAATACTCATAGAGATCGCAAGAACTGAAGACCGCGTCCTTTTGACAAGAGACCTTGAACTCTATAGACAAGCGATCAATCAGCACGTGCAAGCTTTTCTTGTCGAAGAAAAAACGCAAGCAGGCCGCCTCGCTGCACTGGCCAAACGCTATTGTTTGGTCCTTGAACTAAACCCCAATACCTCTCGGTGCTCAAAATGCAACGCAGAAATCCGCCCCGCAGAGAAAGACGCGATCTCAGATAGAATTCCATCATCCACGAAGACCTTCTACAACGAGTTTTGGGAATGCACAAATTGCGAGCAGATCTACTGGCAGGGGTCACACTGGAAAAGAATTGGCCAATCGCTGAAGGAAGCAAAAGAACTCCTAAAAAAATAGGGAAGTGGTTTATTCGTCCTGTCTAAGCCATTTAAGAGGCACGTCTTGAAAAGTCCCATCCGGCAGTGTTCTTCGAATAGTCATTGGCAACATTCCGCCTTCAAGCTCATTTAAAGCTATGTCAATTGGACTGGAAAGAGCCTTGGGCTCGACAAGAATCGGTGCACCCATAGCCACTTGAAGCGCCCTCGCGCCGACAATGCGGGCTTTCTCGAACCGAGTTAACTTTGGAGGACCAACCTCAATCTTGTTGCGGGAAGACGTTCCTAGAACTCCCCACCGCCCGGAGGCATGCCGCCCATGCCGCCCATGCCGCCCATGCCGGGGCCCCCAGGTGGTCCAGGAGGCATTTTCGCCTTGCCAGATGCGATTACGTCATCAATTTTTAATATCATCGTTGCAGCTTCAGTAGCCGATTTCAAGATCTGCTTCTTAACTGCGAGGGGTTCATAAACGTCTGCCTTTCTCATGTCTCCTACTTTACTGTTGAAGACGTCTACTCCTATCCACAAACCCGCTTTCTCGTGTCGAGCCCTCAATTCAGATATTATGTCGATAGGATCGAGCCCAGCGTTCTCAGCTAAGGTTATCGGAACTGCTTCTAAGGCCTCTGCAAAGCACATGACAGCGAGTTGTTCGCGTCCAGGCAAGCTTTCAGCGTAATTCTTCAACCTTCGCCCCACTTCAAGTTCAGGTGCTCCTCCCCCTGCCACAATTTCTGGCTCTTCTGTTACATCTCGAATGACGCAGAGGGCATCATGTATAGAACGTTCCGCTTCGTCTACGATGCGTTCTGTTCCTCCACGGATTAGAATTGTAACTGAGTGGGGATGTTTGCATCCTTCGATGAAGGTCATCTTGTCATCACCGATTTTTCGCTCTTCAACAATTGCGGCGTAGCCTAGATCCTTTTTGGTTATGCCACTGAGATTATTAACAATCTTACCACCAGTAGCTTTCGTCAAGCCTTCCATATCGGACTTCTTGACTCGTCGTACAGCAAGAATGTTCTTTCTAGCCATGAAATGTTGGGCTAGATCATCAATGCCTTTCTGGCACACGACCACGTTTGCTCCTACTTTTACGATCTTATTAACCATTTCTTTCAGCATGTTTTCTTCTTGTTTTAGAAACGCCTCCATTTGGTCTGGACTTTCAATGTTAATCTTTGCGTCAAATTCAGTCTTCTCAATCTCAAGCGCAGTGTCCAGCAAGGCTATTTTGGCGTTCTCAATCCTTTTTGGCATTCCCGGGTGGACAATCTCCTTATCGACTACAATGCCATTGATGAGTTTGGTGTCTCTAATCGATTCTCCTGCTTTCTTCTGGATTTTCACGTCGTCCAAATCAGCCTTGTACTTGTTTCCAGCCTTTTCTGCAACGGCGAGAATGGCGTCGACTGCTACGTCAGCTAAATAGTCACGGTTCTCTGAAACGAGCTTGCTTGCCATCGAGGTCATGGCGATTTTTCGGAGAAACTTTTTGTCGGTGGGAGCCACTTTGATGGCAATCTTCTCCAACACTTCTAGAGCTTTCTCTGCTGCTTTCTTATATCCATCTATAATGACGGTTGGATGAACATTCTTATTAATCAAGTCTTCGGCTTTCGATAGTAACTCACCTGAAACGACGACTGCAGTTGTGGTTCCATCTCCAACTTCATTGTCTTGGGTTTTGGCAACCTCCACCATCATCTTAGCTGCAGGGTGCTGGATGTCCATTTCATCTAGCACGGTGCGCCCATCACTCGTGATGGTAACATCGCCAAAACTGTCAACAAGCATTTTATCCATGCCTTTTGGGCCTAGCGAAGATTTCACAGCTTCTGCAACTATCTTTGCAGCCATGATGTTGGCGTGTTGTGCGTCTCGGCCTCTTGATCTTGAAGCGCCTTCACGGAGGATCAAAACGGGAGTTCCGGTTAGTTCTGGTTGCGACAATTCCTATACACCTTTTGTCGATTTTTTATTGCGAAACAACAGAAACAGCTTGCAATATAAATTTTTCTAAAGCCACGCCATACAGGAGTCCGGAGCATCCAATGTAGCTGGCATCGTGGCATGTTTTACCTGCAGCCTTATAAACACAATAACGTTATCTTGAGCACTGACAGAATTAATCGACGGGAAGATAGAATGCAGAACCTCGTAATTCAAACCATACTTGATCACAAGTCAATCCGCAAATATTCAAGTCGAAAACCATCAGACAAGATCGTCGAAACCATTGTTCGCGCGGGCCAACAGGCCCCCTTTGCTTCTCAATACTACAGCGTCCTGCTGTCGCAGAATAGAGAAAAAAATCCTTTCAAAGCGCCACTTCTGTTCACTATCTGTGTTGACTCCCACAAATTCGAGCTCATCATGGAAAAAAGAAACTGGAAACTAGTCACCAACGATCTTACACTGTTGCTTTTCGGAGTTCAAGATGCAGCTTTGATGGCGGAAAACATGGTCATCGCAGCCAGAAGCCTGGGCCTTGGCAGCTGTTTCCTTGGAGGCGCACCATTTAGAGCTGACAAAATTGCGGAAGAACTCAATATGCCGAAAAGAGTGTTCCCGCTAGTACAATTGGCGATGGGATATCCGGCGGAGGATCCAGTGCCACGGCCTCGATATCCCCTAAATTTTGCGTTTTTTCAGGAAGAGTACCCCACTCTAGATGAAGAGACAATCTTGAAGGCCATGGCAAAAATGGATGAAGGCTATCTCGACCAAGACTACTACCGCAAGCTGAAGGCTAAAATACCGTTAAAACGCGATCGTGAAGAAACCTTCACCTACGACAACTATAGCTGGACGGAACACATTTGCAGAAAGTGGGGCCAGTGGTACCCTGATCCCAAAAGCTTGCTAGAGCAATTGGAGCAACGCGGCTTCTACTTAACCGGAAAGAAGACGTAGACGCTCTACCTGCGCTGCAGCCGAACCAACACTGAGAATAGATAACAGCCACGCGTACAAGTTCACTCGGTTTCTTCTCCATAATGTTTAAATGCTTTTAGGGATGTAGCCACTATCTCATCAACTAAGGTGTTAACTTGACTGAAAAAAAAGTTACTGTTGAACAGCTACTCGAGAAATCGAAACAGCCTGCAAAACTAGCCGTCGCATATCACCAATTCTATCAAGGCAAAGTTCAAGTCACACCCAAATGTGCAATCCGCAGTTCCGATGACTTCGCCATCTGGTACACGCCTGGCGTAGCAGCCAGTTGTCGAAGAATCAAAGAACACCCAGAGGAAGTTTGGACTCAAACCAACCGGGCTAACTATGTAGCAGTAGTCACTGATGGCACCCGTGTCCTTGGACTGGGCGACATTGGACCCCAAGCAGCCATGCCCGTCATGGAAGGGAAAGCACTACTTTTTAAATACCTCGGCGGCGTCGATGCCTTCCCCATCTGCCTCAACACAAAAGACCCTGACGAAATCGTCCGAGCCTGCCAGCTCATCGAGCCCACCTTCGGCGGCATAAATCTCGAAGATCTAAGCAAACCAAAATGCTTCTACGTTTTGGACAAAACTCGCCAAAAACTCAACATACCTGTTTGGCACGACGATCAACAAGGCACCGCGACGGTCATCCTAGCAGGTCTACTCAACGCGCTAAAGATCGCGGGAAAAAAACCTTCTGAAGCTCTCATCACCCTCATCGGCGTCGGTTCAGCCAATACCCGTACAGCTTATGTACTCTTCCGAGCCGGATTCAAACCTGGCAATCTAATTTTAGTTGATAGCAAAGGCATTCTACACAGAAGTAGACCCGACCTTCAAAACATAAAGGAAACAAACCCCTGGAAATACGAACTCGCTCAAAAAACAAATTCAGAAAGCAGAATCGGCGATGCAGCCGCAGCTTTTGAGGACGCAGACGCGGTAGTAGCTGCCAGCAAACCAGGTCCAGGCACTATAAAAAAAGAGTGGGTGGGCAAAATGGCCACAAACAGCATTGTCTTCGCTTGCGCGAACCCCATTCCTGAAATTTGGCCGTGGGAAGCAAAAGAAGCGGGAGCCCTAGTCGTAGGCACGGGCCGTGGCGACTTTCCCAACCAAATCAACAACAGCCTAGGATTTCCAGCAATATTCCGCGGTGTACTCGATGTCAAAGCCACAACAGTCACAGACGACATGTGCGTTGCTGCTGCGAATGAGCTGGCCCGCTTCGCCGAAGAAAGAGGCATAAGCGAAAACGATATTGCCCCAAGAATGGAAGAATGGGAGGTCTTTCCAAGAGAAGCGGTAGCATGCGCCCTTCAAAGCATAAAAGAAGGAGTCGCCCGCATCAAACCCACTAAACAAGAACTTTGGGAAAGAGCAGTTGCCGTCATCAAAAACGCCCGAGAATCAACACACCAGCTCATGAAGCATGGCCTAATCAAAAAGCCGCCACCTGAAAAGGATATACTAACCTCCTCGCTGTATTGACGCGTTTCACACAATACACCATGGCCCGTCCACCCAGCTATCTATGTCTGCTCCATGACCGCATGTATTAAGCGTCCATTAGGTCAGCGCATATGCACTGATTTCAAAGCATACGAAGACTTCGACAGATCCACCCTACAATTCTCTGCCATCTCTCCAGCTTCTGCTGGATCAAGGCAGTTTTTTGTAGCTCCACGAGAGAATCATGTTTTGTTTCAGTCTTACAGTATTAAGGTTAGAGTCATCTCGTAATATTGGAGTTCCGTCTGTTACGGTTGGATTTTGGCTAAACGTGGGGATCATCAGTGGGGCTTCTAAATTGAAGTTTCCTTTCTCGTTCTCAACGAAGTCTTCAAGAGCTCTAAGTTTCTTCTGCGCCTCTCCGAATCGGTGAGGTATTTCCATCCTCTCACGAATCTTAGACTTTCCTTCAAGCACAGATAGCTTGGCAAGTAGGACTGATTCTCTTTCACTTAGTAACTTCAGTTCTTTCGTGAGTTTTGCTCTTCTGTCCTGGAGCCTCCCTAATTCCGCTGTCATTACAATTAATCACGAATTGGAATAGATACCGAAGGTAAATAAGACGATTATGAAGCCAGAATAAGTATCAAGTTTCCCTTCGCAGTCATAAGCATTAAATGCGGATTGCATGGTACTTAAGTGAGATCCACGCGAGTGCGCGCGCGCACAGCCAACTGGCGTGGTGGCACTTAAGAAAAATCTTTCAGCAACAGGCTTTCACAAGCTACAGAAGAAAAAGCCAATTATAAATGCGCCAGGTGAGGATTAAGCGTACAGGCTCGCAACCTCAATGTTATGCAGCCCGGCTAAAAAATTCATAATGCCAAATCCTACAGCAATCGCCGTGATAAAAGTTGCAGCCCATGTAGAATACTTGTGCTGCATTCTGAATAAGAGCAGGTATGTGAATACAAGAGCCGGGATGTAGAACATCAACGCACCCCAAGCCCCAAAAGGCCAACCTAGAGGATTCAGCTCCACTGCGACCCCTAAATGACTTATAACGTAGAAAGTGGTGATAACGTCGAATGCCCAACAGAGCAGGGAGGCAATATGCATATACAGCAAGTAGGGCTGTTTCGTATCGGAGTGCATATTCAACAGTAGCGTTTATAGTAAACTAAGAATTATGAAACCACAATAACGATCGAACATCCAAGCCGAATCAATGACAAAACAGACTGAAGGCGTAGGGCTTTCCCCTCCCACAAACCCTAATAAAATAGAACAATCCATGTATGGCAAAGCAAGAATTTCTTGCAAAGACCAATAGCAACCTGGAAGACATGCAGATTGGTGACTTGTCAACTCTGTCACTTGCATGATGAATGTGCACGAGAAGGAAAAGTGAAGAGAGGCGCCAGAGCAAAAAAGACGGGCGCAACCTCCACTTCCAAAAAGTGACGCGCATCCTTGAATTCCACCTCTCTACGCAACCAAGAATAATCGGAGGAAATTAGGTGTTGAAGCTCCTTGTTGACTACCGTGAGAAGTCTCTAGCGAATTTGCTTCAGGATGTGGACGCAGAAATTGCTTTTACTCAGCTACCTGTTGGTGACTACTTGATAGTCTCAGATTATACGGCAGCGATCGTTGAAAGGAAAACCACCAGTGACTTTTTAACGTCGATTCGATCCAATCGGATGTGGGATCAGCTTCTCCGAATGATGAAAGCTGAAAGCGTTTTGGGGTACAAGATCAACCGGAAGATGCTTCTCCTCCAAGGCAACTTCAAGGAATACTTGATGAAGGTTGACCATGAAAATCCAGAAAAAATGTTAAAACACTGGTCTCAAATCATGGGCGCATATTTCGAAATCGTATACGTTTACAACACGCCAATCATTCATGCCGAGAGCGACATAGCATTCAAAGCTTTTATGAGAATACTCGTCAAAAGAGAAGCTGCCGGAAAGAATGACAAGCTTCCTGACGCAAGATGGTACAGAAAACCTGTCAAAGCGACTCTACCCGAAAAAGACCGGAAGAAGTACATCTTGGCAGCTCTTCCCTACATCGGAGACCAGCTAGCACAGAATCTGCTTCTGCACTTCACGACAATATCACAAATAACATGTGCTTCAGTTGAGGACCTGCAAAAAGTTCCCAAGATCGGAAAGAAAAAAGCAGAACTAATTCATAGAATATTTCACTAAGATGCCACACACATTCTCCCCCACCAACCAGATTACTCATGAAAACTCGATGAAAATGACCATCCATAATACCTTGCCAATGAGGCATTATCCCTCTGCTGAGCAACGCGGGTGTCCAACATTTGCTGCACAGAGATCGAACATCCAAAAAAGAACAACGTGCATGCAGCTAAGGCTTATATAAGATCTCTCTCCAAATCCGCAACCGGGAAGATTGCTATGTACCACATTCGACGAAAGGAACAGGAAATAGCTGACGTTGACGAGATGAAAAAAGTTCTCGCCTCCACTCAGTACGTGACTATAGCGCTGTGTAAAGACAATGAGCCCTATCTTGTTACGTTAAGCCATGGCTATGACGCAGCACAGAACTGCATCTTCTTTCATTGTGCTACAGAGGGAAAGAAACTGGACTATATCAAAGCAAACACCAGAGTCTGGGGACAAGCCCTAACTGATGAACGTTACACAGATGCGGAATGCAGACAACACTACACCTCAGTTCAATTCTACGGCGAGGTGACCTTCATATCGAAGGCAGATGACAAAATACGAGCCCTGGCATGTATGATACAGCAACAGAATCAAGATCCCAAGCCCATGATGGCTAAACTTGAAAAACTTGACCCCAAAACAGACCTGAATAATGTCTTGATAGGCCGAATAGACATCGAATATCTCAGCGGCAAGCAGTCAGAAAAACAATCGTGAAGTCATGCGTGTCGACAAAACAGAACCGAGAGTATTTAGTCCCCGATGGCGAAATCGACATAAGAAACACAACATTGATAGTAAATCACTTCAATGACACATACACTTGATGTGCAGGCGAGGTCCATTACATGTTTGATGATAAGTCTAGCACAATATTGTTGGGTTTCGCTTTTCTAGCTCTCCTACTGTTTTCGTACATGGCAAATACTGCGTTTTTCGGCTCGCTGAGTGTCTGGTTTCAAAATCAGCCTTTGGTGTTTGTCATGATCTTCATGAACAACATAATCGTCGTCTCCCTTGTCTTGTTGGGGATGAGATTCTACGTGAATCTAGTTGTGTTGGGCGTTTTTAAAAGAGAGAAATACCCCGATGTGGTGTTAAGGCATCCGCGAATCTTTGCAGCTATCTTCGCGTTCATCGTGCTCTTTCTAGGTATCTTAAGAGGCGTGAACCGCTTTTTTGGAGAAATAGCTGTTGAAACTCTTCCATCAATCTTTCTCGCAAGTGCCCCCATCGGGGTAATCGAAGGGTATGGTGTATACCTGACGATCCGAAAAACCCTCGGCAGAACTATGACTATGAAAAATCTAGTTTACATCTACGGGATCTTTTTCGCAGCAGCGATACTCGAGATCAGCCTCATAAACATTGTCACATAAAGTGCGCGTGCGCTCTCTGACCTGCTGGTTCTTTTTTTCCAATAATAGATAGTTTCAAGCAAGCATACATGATTTTTTAACAAAGATACGCAAAATTAAGCGAACTAATTAGGCTACAATGCAACTTATATCCGTTTAATGATATATCAAAATTGATAAAATCATGTCACTTATACCAGAATTTGAGTTAGGCGTATGGAACGCTTGGATTTTCATGGGTCCCTCTCTATTGGTGATGCTTCTCTGGATGCTCGTGGGGGCAAAAAAAGCAAAAGGTGACCCCGCAGAAAGTTGGCGTCTGTCCAAGACTAAGATGGCATTTTGCGCTTTTTCCAAGCTTATCTATTTTGCAGCCGTGGCATACTCTGTTTTCCTACCGCTAAAATTAGGCACGATATGGTTCTATGCAGGTCTTCCTATTGCGCTAGTAGGATTAGTTGGAAGCATAGTAGTTTTGGTGAATTGGGCTAACACTCCAGCTGGTAAACCAGTTACTAGAGGAATTTATCGTTATTCTAGACATCCTATGTATGTAACTGAAGTTTTGCTCCTTTTTGGTGTAAGCATAGCTTCAGCTTCATGGGTTTTCTTGTTGTTTCCCATAGTAATTGGGGTTGGAGCAGTATATTTCATAAAGATAGAAGAAGCATTTACCCTTGGACATTACGGCAAGGCTTATCGTGAATATATGAACAGAACTCCAAGATGGATAGGAATACCGAAATCAGAGAAAAAAGACTAGTATCTGACAATGCTTTGCTACTCACTAGACGGGCATGTGGATTGCTGGGCAGGCGTGCTTTTGGGTTTGGGTTTGTGGGTTAGAACCCCACCATTCATAAATGCGCGCGCGCTCGCAGATTTACTTTGAAAGCGATGAGTCCGAAAGCTCCGAGGACAGCAAGCCACACAATGGCAGAGTATCCTGTAGCGTAATCAGCAGTCACTCCATTCTCCACGAAGTAGACATATGCATAACTTGCTACAACCCAACCCCACAATGGACCAAGCAAAGCTAAAAGACCCCTCACCGCAGGGTTTTTTCCTCTTCTAGACACTCAAACAATCTCCCCATGCATATTTTCATTTATGAATAATTAAGCATTTCAGGCCCTGATAAGGTATAACCTTTAAAGCCTTGCTAGAGGCAGGCTTTGATGCATGCATGCAGCGCAAAATAGCACTCTCCTCAAAACAGATGACCTAAACAGGAAAAAGATGCAGGAATAACTTTTTAGGTTATCTTATAACTCTATCTAAGACAATTCGCGGAAAAGAGGGAGCATGTCCAACATTGTCGAGTCGAGAACCCAATGATGATTATGAAATCGCCGAGCAACAAGAGCGGTGGGAGAGAACAACTGTTCCCGACTGGTTGAAGCGGCATCCTGAACGGAAAAGAGGATTCTACAACATCTCTGAAATGCCCATAAAACGTCTTTATACGCCTAACGACACTAGAAGCCTAGATTACGTGAAAGATCTAGGCTTCCCGGGAGAGTATCCTTTCACTCGGGGTGTGCACGCCACCATGTACCGTGGGCGCTTATGGACGATGCGTCAGTTTAGCGGATTTGGCACGGCAGAGCAAACTAATGAGAGGTTCAAGTATCTTTTAAGGGAAGGAGAAACTGGACTCAGTATCGCCTTTGACTACCCCACGATCATGGGCTATGATTCCGATCATCCCATGGCTCTTGGCGAGGTGGGCAGATGTGGTGTGGCAGTCTCCTCCCTTAAAGACTTTGAAACTCTTTTTGATGAGATTCCTCTCGATAAAGTCACCACTAGTATGACGATAAACGGTCCAGCAGCTATGCTATTGGCCATGTATGTCGCCATAGGAGATAAGCAAGGAGTTCCTCACGCAAAGATTGGGGGCACCACTCAGAATGATCTTCTTAAGGAATTCTTTGCTCAGAAGCTTTGCATTTTTCCTCCAAAACCTTCAGTGAAGTTGGTTACGGACATCGTTGAGTACTGTGTCACAAACCTGCCCAAATGGAATCCTATAAGCATAAGTGGCTATCACATTCGTGAAGCAGGCTCAAATGCTGTTCAGGAGCTTGCTTTCACCCTGTACGATGGTATCGCATACGTAGAAGCTGCGCTTGAGAGAGACCTCAAAGTGGACGACTTTGCTCCACGGTTAAGCTTCTTCTTCGCCAGTCACAACGACTTCTTTGAGGAAATCGCAAAATTCCGGGCAGCGCGGAGGCTTTGGGCAAAGCTGATGAAGGACAGATTCCACGCTCAAAAATCCCGCTCTATGTGGATGCGGATGCATGTTCAAACTTCCGGATGCACCTTGACAGCAAGTCAGCCCCACAACAACATCATTCGAGTTACGCTGCAATCTCTCGCAGCCATACTGGGAGGAACCCAAAGCCTGCACACAAACAGCCACGACGAAGCACTCTGTCTTCCCAGTGAAGACGCTGTGCGAATAGCTTTACGTATACAGCAGATATTGGCTCACGAGAGCGGAGTTCCCAACACGGTGGATCCGCTGGGGGGAAGCTATTACGTGGAAACTTTGACCAAGCAGATGGAAGAAAAAGCTATGGACTACATTGAGAAGATTGATGACATGGGCGGGATCTATGAGGCTATCGACAAAGGTTTCTTCCAAAAGGAAATTGCCGACAGCGCCTATAAATATCAAGGTGAAATTGACGGCCAAAGGAGAACCTTAGTCGGTGTAAACGATTATGTCATCGAAGAGCCTGAATGCCCAATCGAACTTCTGCGGATTGATCCCAAAGTTGAAGAACAGCAGGTGTCAAGGCTTCGCAAACTGCGTCGGGAACGCAACAATGAAAAGGTGAAGCATGCGCTGAGCAACCTTCACTACGCGTCGGATAAAAGCGAAAATCTGATGCCTGCAATAATTGACGCTGTAAAAGCCTATGCAACGCTTGGCGAAATAACCGATGTGTTGAGAAATGTGTATGGAGAGCATAAGGAATTGATAATCATATAGCTGGAGGAGTTGAAGCTTTGTCAGAAAAGAAAATCAGAGTTCTCATCGCAAAGCCGGGGCTAGACAGTCACGATCGAGGAGCAAAGGTGGTGGCACGAGCCTTGCGAGATGCAGGAATGGAAGTCATCTACACTGGGTTACGGCAGACGCCCGAGCAGATTGTGGAAACGGTTTTGCAGGAAGACGCCGACGTCTTGGGCCTGAGCATATTATCCGGCGCCCACATGACCCTCTTCCCGAGGATAATGAAGCTGATGGAAACGAAGGGAGTCGACGATGTGCTTGTGTTCGCTGGCGGCATCATTCCTGAAGAAGATGTCGTCCCACTCAAAAATCTTGGCGTACAAGAGATTTTTGGGCCAGGTACACCAACGAATGCTGTGATTAAGTTCGTCAAAGCCCAAATTGGGCAAAGTCGCTGATAAAAATTGGCTGCCGCCCATCAACTTGCTGAGGCCATACTGGAAGGAGACCGCCGAGCCATAGCGAAGGCAATAACCCACGTGGAGAAC
>JABAOC010005474.1_pt1 | contig 26942 bp, 27 predicted proteins | sample 7062161 | NCBI WGS metagenome assembly JABAOC01 (sample SAMN14538625, study PRJNA623070) | marine sediment metagenome | biome: marine biome [ENVO:00000428]; feature: marine pelagic biome [ENVO:01000023]; material: deep marine sediment [ENVO:00002113] | place: India: Gulf of Khambhat ... | reverse complement strand
CTGGTGGCGCTAGCTCAAGGCGCCGGCGCCCCCTACGTAGCCCGTTTCCCTGTGGTCAGGCCGCGAAAACTGACAAAAGGCATCATCAACGCGCTGCGCTTCGATCAGTTCGCCTTTGTGGATGTTCTATCGCTGTGTCCCACAGAGTATGGCAGGGCCAACAGAGCCAGGCTCCAGTTTGAGGGACCAAGCCTCATCTGGAGCATGCTGGAATGGCAAAAGAGAGCGTGCGTGGAATGGGAGCAGATCGATCCGGAGGACACTCAGGGTAGGATACCCGTCGGAGAATGGTATGCAGAAAGCTGAGGTACTCATAGCAGGCCTGGGGGGACAGGGGGTCCAACTTGCCGGGGACATCCTTGCCCGGAGTTGCGCCTTGGAAGGCAAGAAGGTGTCGGTCCTGCCTTCCTATGGTGCTGAGGCGAGAGGAACTCTGATCCGCTCCGAAGTGGTCATTTCCGAGGAGGAGATCATCTACCCTGGCGTACTTGAGCCCGACTTATTCGTAGCGTTCTCCCAGGAGGCCTACGATCACTTCCTGCCGATGCTGCAACGAGGAACGGTGGTCCTCTACGATCCTGCCTCAGTCACTCCGTCCCGCGCCGAGTCGTCCCCGACAGCGCAGTACCCTGTGCCAGCGATTGACACGGCGACCTCATTGGGAAACGCAAAAGCGGCCAACATGGTCATGCTGGGTGCGCTGGCAGCCTCATCAGAACTGATATCTATGAGCGCCCTAGAACAGATTTCTTCCAAGGGGCCTGAGGCAAGACGCGAAAGAAGCATGAAGGCGTTGGGGAGAGGATTCGAGATTGCCGGAAAACAAACCAGAGTGTGAGGATACGGTAGAGGTTGCTAGGTCCGGCCGCCGGTGGGCAGCGACGTCGGGGAGGGTAGAACCTCGGCAGTATTCATCACGCGTTACCCCGTGTAACCTGAAGCCCCTCTTGAGAGGCGCTGGTGGTCTCTCCTGGTGCTTCTGCGAGCGATTCATCTCCTAGAGCCTCGCGGACCACGCTCAGCAGGTCACTGAGGGCAAAGGGCTTCTGCAGGAAAGCCTGCGCATTCTCTCGAGCGAAGCGAACCACCTCCCTCGCTGGATATGCGGATATCGCCACAACAGTGGTGTCAGGGCTCAAATCCCTGATCGTTTTCACCAGTTTACAACCATTCGATCTGCGCAACCCCAGGTCAGTAATAGCGAGATCAAAGGCCTGCGTGGACACTAGACCGTGGGCTTCCTCGTCAGACGGGGTCGCGGCAACTTCATATCCCTCGCGGCTGAGCACCAGTGCAAGGAGATCGAGTATCACCTGTTCATCATCATACACCAGTATTCTCTCGGGTTCCTGATGATCGCTATTCTTCTTCGAGCTAGCCATACCCAATCCCTTCCTCCTTGCCAAAGAAGATCCTCTGACTGCTACGCTCCCCGTCAACCCGCCTCTGCACCGAAGATCGTCCGTCAAACCCCCTGGAGACCATGACCGCACACCGCAACAGCAGCTCCTGGCTCCGCTAAGGATCAGCCCTCTGGCCAACGCTCGGCGGGAAGCGCTATTCAACCCGTCATCAAGGCCGAGTACACTAGGCCATCCTCGGATGCGCCACGGTGAACGCGTGGTTCAGTCGTGCTTTTAGCCCTGGCGACTTCACAGCGCCGACCAGCTCCATCCTGCTCCAACCACACCGATAACAGATGCTGATCCGGCCGCTTGTCCCCTCCACGTACGTCAGCTTGGAGCCACAAGATCGGCAGTAAGTATCGAAAGTCATGTGTCCTCCAATGCGCATGATTACCTTCCTCTGCCCCAGAATTACTTAGTCCTTCTTCCCGGGCCTGTCGGGCTTGTCCTCGTCCTGTCCAGGCGGCCCACCATGTGGATGTTCCGGATGCTCAGGGGGTGGCTTGTCACCATCCTCCGGCCAGGCAGCGAGGGCCCCCGTGGGAGTAGGCTCCGGCGTTCCAGTCGGTTCCGCCGTTGCAGTTGGCTCCGGCGTTGCGGTCGGCGTCGGAATTAGGCTTCGTATCAGAGTTCGCCACTGTTCTGCCGTGGGTTCTGGCGTCTCGGTTGGCTCTGCACTGTCGGTCGGCTCCTCTGTCGGCGTGGCGACTGGCGGCGCCAACACATAGCGCGGTGGCGTTGCAGCAGACTCCCCGGCCGAGAGTAGTACCGTGGTCTCCTCTGTCTCGACGCTCACCAGACCCTCTACAACCACAACCTCGGTACTGTTGTCAGATGCAACATTCACGGTGAACTCAGTGCCGTGCACCGTGGCCACCGCCGTGGGCGTGTCGATTTCGAACCGAGAAGCCGCGTCCAGGAACTTCTGGACCCAGTTGTGTGTCCTGCCGCTCCACTGGTGCAGAACCACTGTCTTTGCTGCTCCATCGCGCCGGCAGTTCAACTCGACAAGGGTGACCTCGGTGTCTGCAGCCAATCTGGTCGTGGTACCATCAAAGAAGGCAAGAGTGACAGATGAGAACCTGCCTGTGCGGATACCATCCCCGGCCTGGAGCACGTCGCCAGCCTCAGTAGGTCTCCAATCACTGCTGGCGCTTCGCTGAACCTCCACCACTCCCGTTGCATCTGCCAAAAGAGCGGTCTGCGCCACGACCCCGCCGCGCGATATCTGGAGGGCAACATCGGGGATAACGAAAAGCATCAGCAGGATCACTGCTGCTATAGCGAGGCTGGCCACCGGGGCTCTCCGCGGCGCGGTGTGGACCCCGCCACCGAGCAAGGCACCTAGCTCCGCTGCTACGCGACGGAATGTGGACGATGGGGCTGCAGCCTGGCGTCGCCTCTCAGGCAAGGCCGCCAACATGCGCTGCTTGGCGGCCTTGGATGCCGCGGGCCTCATCTCTGGCCGCTCCACAGCATCAATCTCAAGGGCTAGTTCCAACAGTGGGCGGAGGATTACTGCCTGGTCCGGATACTCAGCCACGCACTCTGCGAGCGAAGCCCCTTCGCTCAGCAGCTCAGTTAGACACCCCTCAAGAATGACTTCGATTTCGTCTTTCACTTGCGGCCCTTCCCTGCACACTGCATAACGATGCAAAACCAAAAAGGATACGGGCGACGTGCGGGGTTCTTGCCGAGGATCCGTGTGATCAAGATTGGGGGGAGAGCACTCGACGGAGACCGTCCAACGCCCGGTGCTGCAACGCCTTCACAGCACCCACTGACTTGCCGACTATCTCGGCCACCTCCTCCAGACTCCTACCTTCGATGAATCTGAGGATGATGACGTGCCGCTGGTCATCGGTGAGCTCATCGAGGGCTACCGCCAGCCGACGCCGGCTGACCGCAAGCTCAGCTGCCCTTTCAACGTCTTCGCTGCCGTTCTCCAGACGCTCATCCAGAGGTAGCATTGTGGCGCGACCAGCACGTCTCCGGTGGTCGATGATCAGGTTCCGTGCAATAGTGTACAGCCACGTCAGCAGAGGGCGGTCACGGTAGACGAAGCCGTCTATGCTCCCCACAACTCGCACAAAAACCTCGCTAGTGAGGTCCTCGGCCGTGGAGGGGTCACCGACGCGGTAGTAGATGTGGGTGTAGATAGTAGAGTGATACCGCTCGTAGATCTCGGCGAAGGCGCCCCGGTCGCGCTGTTGGGCCCGTCGCACTAGTTCGCGCTCGTCACTGGGTACGGTCATTTCTTGAGCCGCCCCGACCACCGGCTGCAAGCACTCATTCGGAGATTATGTGCAGAGTTGGACCACGCTGGACGAAGGTTGCGGGCAGGAAGCAGTGACATGATACTAGCTTCCAATCGCCATGTCAACTGCCACGTGTGATGCAAACTGCGGAAGCGTTCCGGGACACGGTAGAGCACAAGAAGGAGCTAGACTAAGCAGGATCGCCGAGATCTGCCGCCACGCCTCAGTCCACTCCGCGAGTCAGGATTGGCTACCTACATTCTCAATCCATCGGTGGGCCTGCCTGGCACCCTGCTGTCACGTCTCGTTCTCTTGGCCTTGATTGCAGAACGCTAACTCACCCAGAGATGTGAACCAGCCCGGGTGCTGTAGGAACGCCGTCGAACCGCCGGGGAAGAAGCAGAACCCAAAAAAAAGCCATCGGGGGCTGAAGAGCCCCCGACGGCACACTGAGTGAGATGGATTTGAGTTAGGAGATGTCACGCACCCTCAGTGCTTCTTGCCTCCACCCTTGCCGTGCCCCAGTGCCCGGCCCTGGTTGCCCTTGTTCTCGGGCTTGCCATGGTGGCCCTGGTTGCCTTTTGACTTCCCACCACCAGGAGTTGACAGCCCACTCGTGGTTGTACTGGTAGAGTCCTTCAGGCTGCGCCGTATCTCACCCCACTTTTCGCCATTCAAGCGCCTTCGCACGAGCTCCTCAGGAGTTTCATTCGGGAACTGCGCTGCCAGCTTGTGAGCCACGATCACTGTCCCGTTCGAGGCGCCTTGTTCCAGCATGCCAGCTATGTCCTCGGCATCGGCTCCCAGCCGATCGGCCAAGCGCTGGGCCCCCGCCGTCACCGTGCCGCTGATCGGCACGGTATCAGTAGGTGCGCACCGCCCTGATACGATACATCCAAGGTTCTGTCCATGCCTGCCAGGACTGAGATCCAGGAGCTTCGCAATCTGGCCGTAGCCCATCTTGCTGCCGGTTCTCAGCTCAAGGATGTAATTGACGTCGGTCATACTCTCCGTTGCGAAGAAGTAGATCTTCGCCACTTCGCCCCACCCCAGCTGCTCCTCGGAGCGCATGGTGACCACATCCGTCATCTCCACTCCAAAGAACAGGCCGATGCAGGTGGGTATCATCACACCGCCGGTCATATGCTGCGTGTAGGAAATGGTATCCGTAGACACCAACGTCGCCGTGGTCGGCCCGGCGTTTGGAGTCCGCAACTCCACGGCTTCTCCCTTAGCAGTGCCGGCCGCGAACGCAGCTCCTGCCGTCAACAGGAAAATGCTGCCCACTATGATAGCCGCAACGCCAACCTTAGAATTGAGTGCCCTCTCCATCTCACCCTCCTCTTACTCGTTGCAAGTTCCAGCACAAACGTGTACACCGGCAGGGCCATCCCGCACGATGGCTCCTACACTATGCATAACGAATCATAGCCGATTAGGATACGTCTGGCAATAGTACTTTAGTACCAATCGCATCCATTTGAGCGTCAACGGCACCGGCGTCATTCCACCCGCCCGGGTGGAAGAGATGCGCGCCCACCCTCGTTGCCATAGTCCAAGGCACTTANNTTACAACAAGCGCTGTCCAGCGAAGACGTCGTCAACCCATCCTGCTATCAGCTGAGCCGCCAGAGCCTCGTGTCCGCGATAGTTGTGGGGAGCGCCTTCCAGTACGACCGTGTCGCAGCGCTGGCTAGACACAGCCTTTGACGTGAGGATGGCCAAGGCCTCCGCTGGGCTTGGTGTGATGTGCTCGGCCAGCGTGCCCATCACCACCAAGATGGGACAATGAAGTCTCTCGATCGTCTCCCATCGCTCATGCGGGCGCCCGAACTTGAAGATATCAGGATTCTTGGAAACGGACAGGCTGTGAATCGTGGCAGCCGACATGGGATAAGGCATTGGCGGTCCGCTGAATAGGCTGTCTCCCATGCCTCTGGACACCATATCCTCGGCCCAGGCCACAATCTTCTCTATCCCCGTGCCTGGCGCCTCTTTCCGGAATCCCTGAGCCGGAGGCGACAGGAAGATCAGGGCCTTTACCCGGTCATCCGCGGCTTCGCTTTGATAATGGGCCACCTTCAGTGCCCCGAAGCTGTGCCCTAAGAGGACCGCCCCTTCGTATCCCTGTTCCTGGAGTAAGTCCAACCAAGCCCTCAGATCAAGGATACAGTCCTCGAAGATCTCGAACGCGACCCCCAAGCGCCTGCTCGCGGTGGGGTCCTTGGCGTACACCTTGTTCATTATGTCGTGGCCTCGTGTGTTGCCAGAAAGGAAGCCGTAACCTCTGTCGTTCAGTTCATCCGCCAGTCGATCCAAGAACTGGCTACGATAGAAGTTGGAGGTGGCTCCGTGTATGTGAAGCACAGCTGGCAGTCCAGTCTTCTCTTGGGCCGTGCAATGCAGGCCCTGCAACTGCAACTCATCCTCTGTCCAGACCCGAACTAGTTCGCCTTTCATCACTGCCTCCGTCGCTTGCCGAGTCACCGCCACAGAGTACCCCACCGATCAGATTGTAGCCACAGGAAACCAACCGGGCAAGTTGATCGGCAGCTTGACCTGCTGTGTCCGCTGTGATATAGTCGCGTGCAGAGGACACGACCATGGCCGAAATCTCAGACTTCGAGAGAGAAGAGATCCAGAGATACCTCACGTGGGATGCAAAGCGTCTGTTCCGGGAACTGGATCGCTACTACAGCGCTTCTATGCCCGGTGGTCAGCGAGCATCATACCGCGTCCGGGGAAAGGGACGCGTATGGTTCAACGAACTCCTGCCAAGATTGAGAGACTACATCTGTGAGGAATGGGGTTACGAACGCAAGAAAGAGAATCCCGAGCTGCAGGAAACAGACGCTCTTCTCATCGCCGTCGGCGAAGCACTACTGCCGCTCCTGCAAAGGAACCCCTTCCCCACGGGAGCTCAGGTGCCCACCTACCTGGTGGCCGCAATCTTGGTGCAGATGAACCTGGACACTCTCTGTGGCGAGAAGAGCTCCTGATCAAACCCCTTCCACCGTCAGCCACTGGGGTTCCCTGCAGTTAGAGCTCGTAAACGTCAAAATCCTGGGCGAACTGAACTGGCCCGGGATACTGTTTCCGGATTTCCGCGAAGGTGACGTACGGTTCCTTGACCAGGTTATGATGGCAATGAACCAGGATGACCTCTCCCACCTCGGCCTCAGCAGCAAGTTCACCCACCTGTTCCGGTGTGCTGTGAAAGGGATGAGGCTCCTCGACACTGCACTCCTGGAACAGGAGATCAGCCCCCCTGGCCAACGTGACTAGCTCCGGACAGGGGCTGGTATCCGAGGAAAACACCGCCACCCTACCGTTTGTCCGCGAAGCTACCCTTACGGCAACGGTGGGGATTTGATGTCGCACCGGACTGGTGTGGATGGCATACGAACCAGTCTCCATGAGGGGGTAGTGCTCCTCATTTGGAATAAGGTGCAGGTCTAGAGGCACGGGCTTCTCCCAAAGCTCGAAGGTGTCGAGAAGAACCCTCGCCACCTCCTGGGTGCGGGAGTTGGCGAAGATGTGAAGCGCCTCCTTCCTGCCATGCAACCACAGTTCGTGCACCAAGGAGGGCAAGCCGTAGATGTGATCGGGGTGCGCATGGGTCACAATGACGCCCTTGAGACCCTCGGGATCCACGCCCGCTCTCAGCATCTTGTGGAAGGGACTGCCGGCACAATCTACGAAGAGACTCCCATCAGGACTGTCGAACAAAAAGAAGGTATTGTCCCTGGTCTCAGTCGCCAATGCCGGTCCACTTCCCAGCACAACGATCCTCTGCCCTCTCACATCCCCCATGCTCCTCTCTGCTTATCTCGACCTCACTGCAGCCCCAGCAGCCATTCAAGGTTCACTGTGGCGCTGTCACGAACGTCGGCCTCAAGACTGGGAACTCTGCCACTCCTCAGCGTTGATCAGAGCCGGTGACCGCAAACGTTGGAGGATCTTTTCCAGATCATAGGGCAACTCAGAACTCACCTCGACGTATTCCCCAGAGGACGGATGTTGAAAGCCCAGGTGCTGGGCGTGCAGAAACTGCCTTTTCAGATCCAGACGCTGCTTCCGATATCCATACACCTTGTCAGCCACGACAGGGTGGCCGATGAAGGCCAGATGCACGCGCACCTGGTGCGTGCGGCCCGTCCGCGGCCGGACTTCCAGCAGAGTGTAGTCTGATAGGTATTCAAGAACGCGATACTCCGTGACCGCCTCGCGTCCTGCCTTCGCCACCACCGCCATGCGTTTCCGATGCCTCGGATCGCGCCCTATGGGGGCATCAACCGTCCCGCTTTTCGGTTCCACCTGCCCTTCGACCAGAGCTAGGTACCGCTTCTGCACAAGGCCGTCCTTGAATTGACGCTGTAGATCGCGGCGCGCCTTCTCATTCCTGGCCACGATGAGGAGGCCTGACGTGTCTTTGTCTAGCCGGTGCACGATGCCCGGCCGGTTCTGCTCATCCCGAGGCAGATCGGGGTAGCGAGCTACCAGAGCATTGGCCAGAGTCCCACTCTCGTGCCCATGAGCCGGGTGCACAACCTGGCCTGCCGGTTTGTCCACCACCAACAGGTCTTCGTTCTCGTATACCACACTCAACGGCATGCGCTGTGGCACCAGTTCCACCTCCTCCGTCGGAGGAACACGCGCCACTATCTTATCTCCCTGACTCAGCCGGTGACTTGGTTTGACCGGGGCACCATTCACAGTGACCAATCCCTCTCCGATGAGTTGCTGGATGCGCGAGCGAGAGAGAGAAGGTACCTCTTGAGCCAGATACTTATCGACCCGCTGACCGCCCTCCTGGGCAGCCAAGCGCACAATCTCCTCCATCGATCCCCCGCGAACTAAAAACACCGAGGCCGGTTCAGCACTCGGTGCACACCAGGAATAGAGCCCAGGTCATGTCAGTTCTGCCCCTCCAACCTTTGCTCATCTTCCTGTTTGCCGAACAGAAGATAGAAAGCGAGGATCGCTACCCCTGCGACAATGGCCATGTCTGCCACATTGAACACTGGCCAAATCTTGAAGTCTATGAAATCGACGACGCTCCCCAGGCGAACCCGGTCCAACAAGTTGCCTATGGCTCCACCCAGTTGCAGTCCCAGGCTGACCTTCAGCAAGAGCTGACCCGGGGGCAGGTATCGGTAGAAGATCAGCATCCCGCCCACGACCAGGATAGCCACGATCGCGAACAGAGTCCCGTGGGCCTGGAAAAGGCCGAAGGCGGCCCCAGTGTTGGTCACGTGGGTGAGAGTCACGAAAGGCCTGAGAAGCGGCACCGGATTCCACATCTCTCCCACAGACAGGTTCCCTAGGACCAGGTACTTGCTAGCTTGATCCGCGACCAGAACCAGAGCGGCAACTCCCAAGAATACCGCCCACCCTGCCCTCTCGCTCCTCAGACCCGATTGTGAAGCTATGATTCTCTCTCGTGACGTCGTACGCATTCCACACACAGGCTGGTATAAGGCAGCACTTTCAGACGGCCCCACTCGATGACGCGTCCACAGTCCTCGCACGTGCCATAGGTTCCGTCGTCGAACCGTTGCAGCGCTCCTTCCACGCGCTTGAGCGTGTCTTCAAGGCTCCCACGCAGCGACAGGTTCCTCGTCTGTTCGAAGACTCCCGTGGCGTCGTCGGCCATGTGATTACCATACCCGGGACGCTCCTGCTCACGCACACCAAGCTGCTCGATGTCCTCGACCAGGCGAGCGCGTTCACCCTCGAGTTTCTCCTTCAGCGTGCCATACGCCCTGGGCACGACTCACCTCCTTCTCCCTGTGTTCACAAGGGCTCCCGACATCGCCGCGATGGGCAAGTGTCACGCCGCCCATGCATTACAAGGGCGCAGGTTTCCACACATTCTGCCCGAACCACTCCAACATTCTAGCCCATTCCTAACCCGAAAGCAAATCCACCAATCTCACTCCGACCCGCCTTCGGCTTCCACGCGGACGAGCTGGAATGTAATCTCCATACCGTCAATCTTGAACTCTCCAGCGTGGGCGGCCTCTGGCCCTGCATCCTCTACCATCTCCAACGACAAGGTCTCCTGGCCGATGTATGCTGCGTAGTCCCGCATGACCCTCACCAACTCTAGGTCGCCTTGATAGTAGGTGACTATCTTGTCTTCGATCCTGAAACCGGCATCCTTGCGAAGGTTCTGGATGCGGCGCACCAGCTCGCGAGCGAGTCCCTCCTGGAGGAGCTCATCAGTTAGAGAGACGTTCACCGCCACTATGTAGCCGCTTTCTTCGGACACTTCGTATCCCTCGTGCGGCCTCTTTTCCACCGTGACCTCTTCGGGCAGCAACCGAATGGTCTCGCCATTCACGGCGACTGATATCGCCTCGCCCGCCTCCAACCGCCTTGCCGCATCGGTACCATCCAGAGATGCGACAGCTTGCTGCACTGTCGGCAGCACAGATCCGTATTTCGGACCCAAAAGGCCTGGATCGGGCCTGAGGACGTAGGTTACCAGCTCGCTTGGGTCGGCAGTGAAGCGAAGCTCCTTGACATTGAGCTCATCGAGCACCAGGTCTGCCACTGGGCCCAAGGGGTCCTCTCTCCCGCCAAAGGGTCCTGCTACCACCGCCAGAGATAGCGGTTGCCGTAGCTTGATACCAGCCAAGCCCCGGGCCGATCTCCCCAGGCTCGCCACCTTGATGGCCAGATCCATGTCGGCGATGAGCTTCTCGTCCACAATCGTCTCATCCGCCACCGGGAAGTCGCAATGATGCACGCTCTCCGGGGCATCGGCATCAGCGGAGCGTACCAGATTCTGGTAGATCTCCTCAGAAACAAAAGGTATGAACGGCGCCAATAGCTTGATCAAGGTCAACAGGCACCGGTAGAGCGTCCAGTACGCCATGTTCTTGTCCTCGTCCTGCTCGCTCTTCCAGAAGCGCCGCCGACTACGACGCACATACCAGTTGGAGAGATCGTCCACGAATGACTCTATGCTGCGCGTGGCGGAGGCTGCATCATAGTTCTCGAGGCGTTCCTCCACTACCTTGATCAGAACCTGTAGCCTTGATAGGATCCACCTGTCCAAGACATTGTCCGGTCGGCCTACGCCGATGCCTGAATCCATTCTCTGGGGCGTCCATCCGTCTATGTTGGCGTACGTCGTGAAGAACGAATAGATGTTCCACAAAGGTATGAGAAAGCGGCGGCGCACTTCATCCGCAGGCCCGTATCCGAAATGCAGGTTCACGCGTGGATTGTGGGAACAATACATCCAACGCATTACGTCTACACCCATCGTCTCAGCAGCATCGTCGAACCAGATGACATTGCCCGTGCTCTTATGCATCTCCTCCCCGTATTCGTCCTTGGCGAGGGCATACCCGAACACCGTGAGAAACGGCGGTCGATTCTCCATGGCCGTACTCTCGGCCAGTAAGGCATAGAACCAGTTGCGGAATTGACCCGGGAAGCACTCCGTGATGAAATCGGCTGGGTACCACTTCTCCCAATACGCCCGGTCGTGCCGATAGTTGAGGGTGGACAGAGCAACGATCCCAGCATCCAACCACGGGTTCCCCACGTCCACGATGCGAGACACCGCGTTTCCACACTCCGGACAGCGTATCTTCACAGCATCAATCCAGGGACGATGGGGCGAATGGCCTTCGAACTGGTCCCAACCTTCGACCGCTCTCTCCCTCAACTCCACCTCACTCCCGATGACCTCGAAGTGGCCGCAGCTGCACTCATAGATAGGCAATGCCAAGCCCCAGTATCGCTTCTTGGAGATCATCCAGTCTTCCATGTTGCGGAGCCAATCCAACTCGCGCTCCATACCAAACTCAGGGATCCACCTGATCTGGCGCACCACATCCATGATTTGATGTCGAAGCTCATCCATGGAGATGAACCACTCATCGACCAGGCGAAAGACGAGCTCGCTTTGACAGCGCCAGCAAACCGGATACCGGTGGGTGTAGTCATCGACCCGGTACAAGAGCCCTTTCTTGCGCAGATCGTCGAAGATGGGGTCAGCGGAGTCGGCGACGTTGAGCCCGGCAAGCCAATCGAAAGCTTCAACGAAATCGCCGAACTCGTCCAAGGGAGCTATGGCCGGCAAGTCATATTCCTTGCCAAGCTCCAGGTCTTCCTTGCCGCAACCAGGGGCGATGTGCACGATCCCCGTACCTTCCGCCTCGCTCACCTCCTGCCAAAGGATAACCCTGTGCTCCACTCCTTCCTGCGGAGGTAACTCATCGAAGGGGCCATGATAGATCCAGTCCTCCATCTCCGCGCCAGATAGCTCTTCCTCCACTTCGTACGATCCTTTGAGTATCGGCAGAGCCTCGCGAGCGACGTAGAGGTGGTTGTCGCCCTGCTTCACTTTGACGTAGGTCAATGCTGGGTGGACTGCTGCCGCAACATTCGATGTCAGGGTCCAAGGCGTAGTGGTCCAGATCAGGAGTGACTCATTCTGACGACCAACCAGAGGGAACAAAAGGGTCACGCCAGGGTGGGTCAGCTCCTGATACCCCTCGGTGACGATCTCGTGCTCCGAGATGGCTGTGCTGCACCGTGGACACCACGGCATGACGTCCCGGCCCTTGTAGATCCAGCCCCTGTCATGGCAACGCTTGAGGAACAACCAGATGGTGTAGTTATTCTCATCGGACATCGTGTGGTAGGAGTTGTCCCAGTCCATCCAGTAACCAAGCCGGATAGACTGCTGCGTCTGGATGTCGGAGAACTTGCGCACACGTTCCTTGCACTTCTCCACGAAGGGACCGATGCCGTACGTCTCTATGTCACGCTTGGAGGTGAAGCCGAGCTCTTTCTCCACTTCGACCTCGATCCACAGTCCCTGTCCATCGAAGCCATTCTGATAGCGCATCTCATGTCCCTGCATCCCCTTGTACCGATGATACAGGTCCTTGTAAGTGCGGCCCCAGGCATGATGAACGCCCATGGGGTTGTTGGCCGTGATGGGTCCATCTATGAACGACCAACGCTTCTTGCCCTTGTTCTTCTCCACCAGTTTGTCAAAAGCGTCGGTCTCGTCCCACCACTGCAGTATCCGCCGCTCTAGTGCAGGGAAATCCACCTTGCTTGGAACTTCTCGGAACATCAAGCCATCCTCCCGCTATTCGTCCAGTTCGATGCGCAACCGCTTGTTGATGCGCCCTTTGCTCTCGTGACCTGTAACCCTTATGCGGCCTACCTCGCTAGTATTCGCTACATGGGTGCCGCCATCGGCCTGCAAGTCCAGACCTTCTATCTCCACGACCCTTACCTCTTGTATACTCTCGGGCAACAGGTTTATCTTGGTGCGGATCAAATCGGGAATCTGGAAGGCCTCCTCACGAGGCAATATCCTGGTTTCCACAGACCGGGCCGCTTCCACCTCGTCGTTAATCTTGGCCTCCACTTCATCGGAGAACTTGGCGCTCATACTCTCCAACTCGAAATCCATTCGTGCCCTCAAAGGCTGCATGTTGCCGCCCGTCACCGACGCACCGTAGTCACGCCAGATGACGCCGCACAGTATGTGCAGGGCGGTGTGTGTACGCATCAACTTGTATCGACGATCCCAGTCAATGAAGCCCCGGACTTCGCTGCCCGTCGGTGGAGGCTCGCCCTCCAACTTGTGCAGCACTTGACCCTTGGCTTTCTGAACCATGCGGACAGTGTACTCCCGTCCCTCAACGTCCCGGAGGATTCCGACATCGCTGGGCTGTCCTCCGCCTTGGGGATAGAAGGCTGTCCGGTCCAAGACCACCGCGTGTTCCCCTAGCGCTGTCACTGTGGCGTCGAATTCCCGCAAGTAAGAGTCAGACAAATGAAGCAATTCAGTCATCACGACCTCCGCGGTGCTAGATCGCACCAGAGCCGCTCGATGTACTCCTCAAAGCCCAGGCTGCGCCAGAAATGCTGTGAGACAGAGTTGAATTGGGACACGTACACGTGGATCGATGAGACACCCCACTCTACGAAAGAGTCCCTCAGCGACGCAAACAGCTGCCGACCCACGCCACGTCTCCTCCACTGCTCATTGACGCACATGTGCGCGATGTGGCCATAGAGCCCAGGTTTGAGCCCGAGGCCGCTATCGACGAGACCTCCGACCGCAAAGCCGACTACATCGTCCCCAACCTCAGCCACCAACAGGCGGGTCCTGCTGCGAGTCAGCCACTGCCATGTCGCCCGAGCCACATGTCGTCTCCAGTTGGCCCCTACTCTGAGACGCTCATCGATGGGTGCATGATAGTCCATCATCTCCTCCCACAGAGATAGGACGGAATCCGCGTCACCACTCCGTGCCCCACGCACCGACACAGGGGTATCATCATCTTTGGTCAGCTCAACCCGCGCTTCGCAGCAGAGATGATCCAAGAAACCACTGAACCCCCTGTCCTGCCAAAAGCGTCTCAGTATGGGATTGCAGTGGGGCACATCAACCTGCGCCACAGCTACCCCTTCTCTTCTGAACCAATCGTCTACCGCTCTCCACAGGCTATCACCGACTCCTTCGCCGCGACACACCTCATCAACGTGCAGGCAGCTCACGTGGCCGAACTCTGGATGGGCGAAAGGCTTGTTGTCCACGATCTTGCCAGTGGCAAAGCCGAGCAGCGCTCCGGTGTCACTCTCTTCCGCCACGAAGGCAATACCCGATGATCCTCCCACTGTCGTTTGAAGCGCCTTCGCGGACCGCTCAGAATCCTCAGGCTCAGGAGCCAGTCTGGGATCCAGACGCGCTTGAGACTCGCTGGCCCGCCTGTGAAGCTTCCCGATCCCAGAGAGATCACGCAACTGAGCCTCGCGGACAGATACCACACGCCCTCCAAGATGTCAAAAGCTCTCGCCCCTTATAGGGACGAGAGCGTTCCTGGTGAGCCTCCACTCCCGCGGTACCACCCTATTTAGCGGTATCCCGCTCACTCCTCAAGGGTACGTGTTCATACCCTCGTCATTGATAACGGGCAACGTTCCCGGCCAAGTCTACTCTGGCTGTTTGTTGACTGCCATTTCGGTTGGCGGCTCCGGAAGGATTTTCAGCGGGGCCCTCGTATCCGGCTCACACCTCATCCAGACTCTCTGAACGACGGTTGGCCGCCTACTCGTTTCCATCACTGCCTTTGCGCGTTTTGCACAGTATGCCACAAAACGGTGAAGATGTCAAATTGGGACGAGCAGACACTGAAGCTCGAGATCAAGTTGCCTGTAGTCTCAATCACCGTATCTGCCGAAGATCACGCAAGCGTTCTGTCCTCCGAGGCCGAACGAGTTTGAAAGAGTGATGTCTACCTGTGCTTTCCGAGCCACGTGGGGAACGTAGTCCAGATCGCACTCCGGGTCAGGGTTATCCAGATTGATGGTGGGATGCATGGTGTTGTCTCGGATAGTCAGGATGCATGCGATGGCCTCGACACCACCTGCAGCCCCGATCAGATGTCCCGTCATAGACTTCGTGGCGCTTATGGGCACTCGATAGGCATGCTCTCCAAAGGCTCTCTTGATCGCGACGGTTTCAGCGACGTCCCCCAACGGGGTGGATGTAGCATGGGCGTTAGTGTAGTCGATGTCTTCCATGGCAATCTGAGCATCTTGTGCTGCCCCCACCATGGCACGGGCGGCCGCTTTCCCTTCCGGATCCGGGGCGATGAGATGGTAGGTGTCGGCAGTGCCAGCGTACCCCAGCACTTCGGCATAGATGCGAGCTCCCCGCTGTATTGCGCGGTCCCGCTCCTCAAGGATCAGCACCCCGGCCCCCTCTGCGGGGACGAAGCCGTCGCGCTCCGCATCAAAGGGGCGAGACGCCTTTTCCGGCTCGTCGTTCCGCCGTGAGTAGCCGCGCGCCACCGAGAAGGCCACCACGCTCAGTTCGCAGATACCGGATTCCGTTCCACCAGCCACCATGATTTCTGCTGCGCCCCGGCGGATCACCTCGGCCGCCTCGCCTATTGCCTGAGTGCCCGACGCGCAGGCCGTAACCACCGTAGAGTTGTACCCCTCAAGCCCGTGGAGGCGACTTATGTGATGTGCCGCCACATTTACGCTCACCGTAACGGGAAAGAAGGGAGAGATACGCATCCCGCCCTTTGTCAACATGATCCGACACGCCTTCTCACACTCCTCAATGGCGCCACCGCCGCTGGTCCCCATGATGACACCCACTTCTTCGCCGTCGAGGTTGTCGTCCAAGACACCGGCGTCTTCTAGCGCCATCTGTGCCGCCGCCACGGCCAGCTGGCTGTATCGACCCATCCGCCTGGCCTCCTTGCGGTCCATGTACTGGCCCGGATCGAAGTCTCTGACCAGACCTGCTATCTTGGTCGGATAGTCGTCGACGTTGACTTCCGTGATCAAACTTATGCCAGAGCGTCCCTCCAGAAGACCCTGCCAGGTCTCCTCCGCGGTCAGGCCAAGAGGAGTGACGGCTCCAAGTCCGGTTACCACGACCCTGCGTCGTCGCCTGGCGGCCCGGTGCATACCCAAGGCCAAGCCGCAATTGGGGCAGAACTTGGCGCTGTCAGGCTTGAGTGCTGCACAAGCAGGGCAGCGGTTTCCATCTAGGTTCATATCGAGTATCCCCTTTCAGTTCACTCCTCGGATATCTCGGCCCGCACAGCCTTGATTTGCTCACGAAGCCGTCTGATGTCCGTCTCATCTCTGGCCAAAGCATCCGCGCCGCGCAGGCGACGCTTTCTGAAAGCCAACTCGGTAGCCAACTGGTGATACCTCCTCACCAATCGGGCCTCTGGCAATCCGTGCCTGGACAGAGCTCTCCGTTGCACAGCCACGCGCTGCCAGTAGGACGCCAGCGTCTCGTACTCGGCAGGGGAAATCGTCCCAGCACCCACCTCGTCACCAAGTTCCTCCACTATGCAGCGACTCTCTTTGTCCCAAGACAAGAAGACTGTGGCTAGGATAACCACGACACCACCCCACGCGTTTACGAGACTGATCACAACAGGCCAACACAGGTCCGCAGCCAGGTGTGTGGACACATTGTGCACTGAATGGGCCAATATGGCCGCGGCCAATCCCACGAGCGGTGCAAGCCACCGGCTGCAGGCGTTGCTCGCGATGCTCGCGTAGCCGAAGCCGACGCCAGTGATACTGGTGAACATGGCATGATTCAGGCCGAAGATCGTGGTGCGCGAGAAGACCACCGTCAACCAGTTGCGAGCCCCGCCTTCCAGAAACCCTGCGAGGAAATAGAGCAGGTTCTCCGTCATGCCAAAACCAAACCCCACGAGAGCGCCATAGACTATTCCGTCCAACAGACCGTCAAACTCCCGCCTGAAGATGAGAAAAAGGAGGAACACGGCAAGGCCTTTGACCATCTCCTCAACCACAGGGGCTACCACGCTGCCACCGATGATCTGTCCGGCAGTTTCGCCAAGTAGTCCAGAGAAGGGAACCCCAAAGAGGAACTCCCCCGCGAGGGACAGGACTACGGCGGGCACAGCTCCCCATATGAATGTGGCCGCGAGCAAACCCCATGGCTCTTTCTCGTACCTATCCAGCCACCAGACAAGCAGACTGTAGAGCACTGCGGGCACAACAGCTGCCGAAATGGTGAGGCCTGCGAAGAGGATGAGCAACAGGATCTGCATGCATCAGCCTCTGACCAGCCTCCGGCGCATCCTGGCCTGAATGCTGAAGAAGTGAACCCAGAAAGGGCTCAAGCTCCCTGCGATTCGCCCGGTGCAGAGGCTCTCCAGAAATTCGTGTTTGTCGTTGAACGAGGACAACTCCATGTATGCGCGGCCCAATTCGTACAGACTGTGCGCATCGCTGCCCGCCGTACATGGCAACCCCCTAGATCGTGCGAATCTTCGAGCACGGCGGTTGTCTCGCGAGAGCGTGACGCGAGCGTTGAAACCTTCCACGAAATCCAGTTGTCCCGCGATCTCCTGCAAGCATCGACCTTCCAAAGTCTCGCCGCGCAGCCTGTCAAAGGGATGGGGCACCCCGGCCAAGCCTCCCTGCTCTTGAATCGCCGCAACCGTCTCGCCAGGCGACAGACCCCTCGGCACTTCACGTTGCAGGAACAGCCCTATCACCTCGCCGTGCGTGGTCGAGATCTCTTGACCAACAATGACGGGAAACCGTGCGATGCTCCGGACAGCCAACGCTCCCACCGTCGTGTTGTGATCCGTGATCGCCACAGCGCCCAAGCCCTTCTCTTGGCAGCCCCTGACAATCTCCTCAGGTGACATGAGGGCGTCTCCGGAGTACCATGTATGAACGTGCAGATCCACCCTGAACATCCAGAGCCCCACTCCTCCAGCAAGAGCAACCTGAGAGTTCGTCTGACGGGCATAGACTTGCCCAAGCCACCCCGGTCGTCGCGCCCGCCGATGACTGGTAAACCGTCGACGCACCCTGGTATGAGACGTGCTGGCCAAGAGCTGTCCCTGAGCATGCTTCACACCGGGGGGCATGGGAGCCCGACATGAGGCGCATTATCCCACAATCCATCCGGCATGTCAATTCTGGATATTGTCACCCTGCCAGTCTTGTGATATAATCAGTGTGAGATATCAGAATCAGGGAAGCCCGATGGTTCACGCTACGAAGGCCCTCGATGTCCGCTCGAAGCAGATTGGAGTCCTGCTCCGCGCTGCCCGTCAGGGAGCCCGCAGGAGCGTAAAGGAGTGTGCCGAGTGGCTGGGTTGCTCCCCCCACATGATAACTCAGTATGAGTACGGTCGTCGTGGAATCTCCCTGCCCGAACTCGAATTGCTAGCCAGTCTATTCGATACGCCTGTGAACCAGCTATGGAATGACGATCAAGCCGTCCTGGAGCAACCAACGGAAAGGCCTCCCATCGAGAAGGTCATACTACTCCGACAGAAGGAGATCGGAGTACTCTTGCGCCAGGCACGTACGAACGCGGGCAAGACGCAAAAGGAGTGCGCGGACCGATTGGGAGTGTCGACCGACACAATATCCAGATACGAGTACGGGACCAAAGCTGTGCCCTTTTCTCAATTGGAGCTGCTGGGCACTTTCTTGGGGGTGTCGCTCGCCAGTTTCCTGGACAAGGAGTTGCTCACAAGCCGCATATCCATCTCGAGAAGCGGCACAGACGTGCTACCTGCTAGGGATACTGCGACCACTCTCCCTCCAGACATCGAGGAGTTCGTTCGCAACCCCGAAAGCCTCCCGTACCTGGAGATGGCGCTGAGGTTGTACGAACTACCCAGGGACTCTTTGAGACAACTTGCCGAGGCGATTCTGTCCACAGAAGAGAAGTCGGTGGCGGAAGTGCAATGAGTGTCCCCAGTTCTGCTGGTGCCTCTGACCAAGGGCAGCCTTTCCTTGATGCCATGGCCAAGCTCACCAGCCAGAGAGATATCGAGCAGCTTCTCCCCTCTGCCCTACACGAGGCGATCCAAGTGACGAACGCCCAGGCGGGCTCCCTCCTGCTTGTCACCGATCAGCCGAGACTGGCGAGGGAAGGAGACCTGTCGCTGGAGATCGAAAGACAGATTTCGGTCTGGGAAGATGGTCTTCAAGACAGGTTGCGCACCCTCTCCTCGCAGATCGAAGACGGAGGAACCCTGCCGCTCTCCTCCCAAGTCGTGGACGCTACTCAGCACCTGCTGGTGAACACGCCGCTCCTCCACGATGACAAGGTCACGGGTTGCCTCACTCTTGTGTTTTCGCCTGGCCACACACTCACCATGTCTCAGCGGCGCGTGCTGACGTGGTGCGCCAGGACCATAGGAAACTTGGCGAGGATGGTCGAACAGCTCACTGTCACCCGGGATAGTTTGTTGCAACTGAGCTTCCTGCACCAGACCAGCCAGGCTCTTACTTCGACCCTGGACCTCAGAGAGGTATTGGACAACACGATGGAACTGGCGACCAAGACACTGAATGCCCAGGCTTCCACGCTGATGCTGATCGACGAGGAGACCAACGAACTGGTCTTCGATACTCTCCACGGCGAGAAGCGGGAGATCCTGCGCAGCTATCGGATGTCCATAGATCAAGGAATAGCCGGTTGGGTCGCCGTTCACGGTGAGCCCGCTATCGTGAACGATGCCGCCCAAGATGAGCGCTTTGACAGAGGAGCAGACACCCGCACCGGCTTCCTGACCCAGTCCGTCATCTGTGTTCCACTGCAGATCAAGGAGCGAACCATCGGTGTCCTCGAGGCTCTCAACAAGATGTCCGACGAGGGTTTCAACGAGGCCGACCTGCGATTGCTCAGCACCTTAGCTGCACAGGCAGCCATCGCAATCGAGAACGCACGCCTGTACCGGAGTCTCCGCGAGGAGAGAGACAAGATCATTCGCGTCCAGGAGGAAGCGCGGCGCGAGTTGGCTCGCGACCTGCACGACACCACACTCCAAAGGCTCTCTTCCACCGCTATGAGCCTTGACTACGTCAAGCGACTCCTGGAGCACCAACCGGATGCAGCCCTGGAGGAGCTCGAGCGCATTCAAGAGACGGTCCTACAGGCCTCGCGGGAGGCGCGCATCCTGCTGTTTGAGTTGCGTCCCATTGTTCTAGAAACCCAGGGCCTCGTGCCAGCCATCGAGGCATACATCGAACAACTACAGGGAGAAGGACCACCCATCTTCCATTTCGACGACGGCGGCTTCGACGGAAGACTAGGCGAGGAGGTCGAAGCCACGGCTTTCATAATCCTTCAAGAAGCCATCAACAATGCTAGAAAGCATGCCAACGCCGAGAACATCTGGCTGAACTTCGCACAGGACGAAGACTACTTGCGAATTACCGTCGAAGACGATGGCAGTGGTTTCGATCCTGAGGCCACGCGGAACAACGCCGATCAAGGTGGTCACCTGGGGCTGGTCAGCATGCAAGAGAGAGCCGAACTCATAGAGGCTGATCTCACCATCCAATCCAGACCGCATGGGGGTACCGAGATCGTCCTCAAACTCCCTGCACGCGAGCAAACAGACCAGTCGTGAGACTCGCGTCTCGAACCACGTGTCGACTCAGTCCCTGGATTGTCAGTAGATTCCGACACGGTGCAATCCCCTGAGGAGGAGATTCCATGGAAAGGGAAGACAAGTCAACGAAGGCAGATTCGCTGAAAGAGCAAGGGATCAAGCTGTTCCGTTTCGGCGAGTACGAAGAAGCTGCAGAAGTCTTCGAGGAGGCTCACGCCCTCTACGTTGAGCTGGACGACCGGAAGGGTCAGGGCGAGATGCTGAACAACCTGGGAGCAGTGCACACCCAAGAGGGGCGCTGGGATGAGGCAGCCGAGGCGTTCGGCAAAGCCAGGTCGATATTCGAATCGCTGGAAGACAAGAAGGGCGAGGCGCAAACCCTGGGCAATCTCGGCACCATGTATCGCCACCAGGGCGACAAACAGAAAGCTGTCGAGAATCTAAGGACGGCTGCTGACCTGTTTGACGAGTCGGGAGAGCAGGGCATGGAATCCGCCACCCTCCGGGCCATAAGCCGCATCCACTTGGGGCAAGCGCGGTGGTTCGAGGCCCTGCACTTCTATGACCTGAGTCTGGCCACCGCCGAGGCCCCGGGGATCAAGGAGAGGACGCTACGTCGCCTGGTACAGATCCCTTTGAATATGCTCACACGCGCCCAGTGAGCTACCACTCTTGAGTACTGCGCCCTGCAATGGTGGAGGGCAGTAATGCCCCGGAGCTAGTCCTTCTCCTCTTCCACCTGCGCTCTGGCGATGATCTCGTCGGCCAGGTGCTTCGGGACTTCCTCGTAGCGCAGGAATTCCATGCTGAAGATTCCCCGTCCCTGAGTCATGGACCGGAGATCAGTCGCGTAGTTCTGCATCTCTGCCAGGGGCGCCTGGGCAGTGATGACGCTCTTGTCGCCCTTCTGCTCTGTACCCACCACTCTAGCTCGCTTGGTGTTGAGATCCCCAAGCACGTCACCCATGTTTGCCTCAGGAACGGTGATTGCGAACATCATTATCGGCTCCAGGATCACGGGCCCTGCATCCCGGACGGCCTCCTTGAAGGCCTCTCGGCCAGCTATCTGGAAGGCAATGTCCTTGGAATCGACGGGATGCTCTTTGCCGTCGTAGACGACCGCCTTCACGTCCACCACCGGATAACCTGCCATCACCCCCTGTACCAACACCTGCTTGATGCCCTTCTCGATGGATGGTATGAAGCTCTTTGAGATGTGGCCTTCTCGCACCTCGCTCTCGTACTCAAAGGCAGTTCCTCGTGGCAAGGGTTCGACCCGCAGCCAGACCTCAGCGAACTGTCCGGCTCCACCGGTTTGCTTCTTGTGCCTGTACTGAGAGGTGGCAACCCTGGTAACAGTCTCCCTGTAGGGCACCTTCGGTACCGAAGTGACTATTTCCACCCCGAACTTGGAGTCCAATCGGCGGGCAGCGATGTCTATGTGTGATTCTCCCATTCCGGAGAGAACTGTCTCCCTGGTGCTGGCCTCGCGCTCCACGCGCAGAGTGGGATCCTCCTCTGTCAGGCGAGACAGGGCAGTTCCGAGTTTGTCCATGTCCGCCTTCGTCCTGGGTGCAATCGCCGCCGAGAAAATGGGATGGGGGAAGTTGACGGGCGCCAAGGTGACGGGATGGTCCTTGTCACATAGTGTATCTCCCGTCGTCGTCTCCTGGAGCTTGGCCACCGCACCGATATCTCCGGCGGGTATCTTATCTACCGGTGCCTGCTCCTTGCCCTTCAAGAAAAACAACTGTCCGACTCGTTCCTCTTCTCCCTTGCTGGAGTTGAAGACCCGCGAGTCAGACTCCATCGCACCGGAGAAGACACGGAAATAAGTCAGCTTTCCGACGTAGGGGTCCGCCAGAGTCTTGAACACCAAAGCAGCCAGAGGCGCGTGCGCAACAGGCTCGAGCACCTCCTCCTCACCCGTAGCCGCGTTCGTGGCTCGAACCCCAGCTGAGTCCGCAGGGGACGGTAGGTACTCGACGACGGCATCCATCAAAGGCCACACTCCGATGTTCTCGAGAGCTGAACCGCAGAAGACAGGCACAATGCCTCGATTCCTGATGCCCGCAGTCAGACCCTGGCGGATTTCTTCGTCTGTCAGCGTTTCTTCTTCGAAATACTTCTCCAGCAACGCATCGTCCGTTTCCGCTGCGGCCTCGATCAACTCTAGGTGATATGACTCCGCTTCGGCACGCAGCTCATCTGGTATGTCTCCCTCCTCGGCCTTGTCACCACGGTAGGCCTTCATGCTCACCAGGTCCACCACGCCTTCGAAGGCTTCCTGAGCACCAATGGGCAGCTGGAAAGGGATAATGCTTCGGTCCAAGATCTCCTTGGCTTGACTGAGAGCCCGGCCGAAATCGGCGTTCTCCCTGTCCATCTTGTTGACGAACAGCATACGGGGCAGGCCTACCTCGTCGGCGTAGCCCCACACCAACTCCGTGCCCACCTCCACGCCAGATACCGCATCGAGGACAATGATCGCTCCGTCGGCCGCCCTCAGAGCCCCTTTCACCTCCCCCACGAAATCGGCGTATCCAGGAGTATCAAGCACGTTGATCTTCTGCTCACGCCACTCACATGGGATGACAGCGGTGTTGACCGAGATCTTCCGTCGTATCTCTTCAGGGTCATAGTCGGCAGCTGTGGTCCCGTCCTCGACCTTGCCCAGGCGGCTGACACCGCCGCTGTCGTAGAGCATGGCCTCGGTCAATGAGGTCTTACCCGCTCCGCCGTGAGACAAGAGAACAAGGTTCCTGAGCTGCTCCGCCTTGTAGTTCTTCACACGCACAATCCTCCATGTCCGTACGGGGACGCATCTATAAGAATTCTAAGGCAGTTCGGCGGAGTTGTCAACGTGATTTTGTGTTATAATGTGTTGTTCCTTGCCGGAGGCGGTATCCATCATGGTCAAACCCGGAACACACGCGGCGCCAGTTGGGACCTACATACTATTCGCCCACCTCGACCACGAAACTACACTGAGCATCGGACGGTTGGGCGATTTCGACTTCCCTGCTGGCTACTATTGCTACGTTGGCAGCGCCAGGGGACCAGGAGGCTTGCAGGCCCGCTTGGCCCGCCATCTGCGCGCGAGAAAGCGCCCCCACTGGCATGTTGACTATCTGCTGCAGGTGGCAACTATCACAGAGATCTGGCGGGCATCCTCCTTTGAGAGACTCGAATGTCGGTGGGCGGAAGCCCTGCTTCACCTGACCGGAGCGACCTTACCAGTGCCACGATTCGGCTCCTCCGATTGCGGCTGTGCTGCCCACCTCTTCCTATTCGGAGCCCTGCCCTCTCTCACGGCCTTTCGGACCCAATTGAGCGCCGTCGGCCTCACGAGCTGGATCTCCAGGGTGCCTCCAGGAAAGTTGGCAGTGCACGGTGACGGAGGATCCCACGCCGTACCGCTGCACGGAAGCTCATGCCACTGCGACTGACGATGTGATTGGCGTCGGTTGCCAGCATGTGCCAATCGTGGTATAATCCGTGCGGACTGCCCTTGGGAAGTGACAGCGATGTTGCGTGTGATTTGCGGGATGGCCCGTTGTGGAGTTGTCGGAAAGGAGGTGAGGGCCAACAGCACGAGTTAGGTGTCCGTTCGCGGTGAGGAAGCTAGTGCACAAGCTCTAGTGCACAAGCTAAGGAAGGAGGAACACTGTGAGAGCGATAACTTGGATAATCGTCAGTCTTCTGATCTTGGGAACCCTGCTAGCGGCCTGTGCACCCGCCGCGCCGCCTGAGGAGGAGGAAGCACCGCCTGTAGTGATGGGAGCGCGCTTCCAGACCATCCTGGACCGTGGAAAGATCATCTGTGGATGCAACGCCGAACTTCCGGGCTTTGGATATCTCAATCCGGCGGGTGAGTTCGAGGGGTTCGACGTTGATTTCTGCAAGGCCATTGCCGCTGCTGTCTTCGGCGATGCCAACGCAGTGGAGTACCGACCCTTGACCGCTGCCGAGCGTCTCCCCGCCCTACAGACGGGTGAGATCGACGTCCTCATCCGCAACACCACGTGGACGCTCACTCGGGACACCGCAAACGAGGTGGACTGGGCGGCGGTGACCTTCTACGATGGCCAGGGTATGATGGTGCCGGAAGCCAGCGGATGGAGGACCTTCGAAGACATGGAGGGAGCCACTGTTTGCTCCACCACGGGCACCACCACGGAGATGAACCTGGCCGACGCCTTCCGTTCGCGTGGCCTGGACTACACCCCGCTTCTCTTCGAGAAGACCCAGGATACGGCGACAGCCTACGAGGAGGGACGGTGTGACGCCCAGACTTCCGACAAGTCACAATTGGCAGCTCTGCGTTCGGCCATGGAGCGTCCCGACGATCACGTCATCCTCGACGTGACGATGTCGAAGGAACCTCTGGGACCTTTGACGGCTCACGGCGACGACAAGTGGAACGATGTCGTGCGGTGGGTCGTGTGGGGCATGATCCAGGCGGAGGAATCCGGAGTCAGCTCCGTGAACCTTGACGAGATGCTGCAAAGCGACGACCCAACCATCAGGAGGCTGCTGGGCGTCGAAGGCGAGTTGGGTAGCTCCTTGGGCATCCCCAACGACTGGATGGTCCAGGTGATCAGGGCGGTTGGCAACTACGGTGAGGTCTACGTGCGGTGGCTGGGGCCTGCTGGCCTCAACATCCCGAGGGGCCCGAATGAGCTGTGGACCAACGGTGGGCTCATCTACGCCATGGCCGTTCGGTAGGACCCTGCTCCTGTGCCACTGAGTGCAGCCCGACGCCATGTCGGGCTGCACTTTCCTGAGAGGTGAAACTGTATGTCAGCGATAGCAGGCGCTCGCGAGCGGAGCCTGCGCGTCCTGCGCGATGAACGGTTCCTCAGAGCGCTGGGCCAGGCTGTGTTCGCCATCGCGGTGGTGCTTTTCGTGGCATGGTGCCTCGGCAACTATAGGGGCCGGGGATTGACTTTCTCCTTTAGGTTCCTGCGCGAGGAAGCCAGTTTCGACCTCGCTGAGGGGATGGCCTTCAGCCCCATTGATCCCTATTGGAAGGCTTTCCTAGTCGGGGTCTCGAACACCCTAAAGGTCGCGGTCGTCGGAATCATTCTGGCCACAATATTGGGCACAATAACCGGTGTCGCCCGGTTATCCACTAACTGGCTGATCAGCAACATCGCCGGCGTGTATATCGAGATCATCCGCAATACGCCGGTGTTGGTACAGCTGTTCTTCCTCTATTTCGCTGTCATATTGAAACTCCCGTCCCTCCAGGACCGTATCGTACTGCCGGGTCCGATCCTGATAAGCATTCGCGGCGTCAATCTCACCTGGCCCCGGCCGACCGGGTCTTTTGCCTATTGGCTGCCTTTCCTCATCGGCGCAGTCATCGTAGCACTCGGCGTCTATGGCTGGCGTGTATTACTTGAACGACGCACCCGACGGCCTGCATCACGCCTGCCGTGGACCTTCATTGCACTGGCAGTGCCTCTGGTAGGCTGGTTCCTGGTACCAGGAAACCCTCTTTATCTTGACAGACCCGCCGTGGAGGGCCTCAAGGTCGTGGGGGGCACCACTCTCTCACCGGAGTTCGCTGCTATCTTGATCGGTCTGGTGATATACACCGCTGCCTTCATCGCCGAGGTCGTTCGTGCCGGGATCCTGGCCGTGCCCCGGGGACAGACGGAAGCGGCGCGAGCTCAGGGCTTCACGGAGATGCAGATCCTCCAGTTGGTCATTCTCCCACAAGCCTTGCGTATCATCATCCCGCCCCTGATCAGTCAGTATCTGAATCTCACCAAGAACTCCAGTTTGGCCATCGGCATCGCCTTCCTCGACCTGTACGCCGTTTCCAACACGATGTTGTTTCAGTCCGGTCGGGTAGTTGAGGTCTTTCTGATGGTCATGGCAGCTTATCTGTCCATGAGTCTGACTATCTCTATGTTGATGAATTATGTCAACCGCAGACTGGCTCTGGCGGAGAGATGAGATGACGACTGTGTCTGAAGTCATGAAGCCGCCGCGCACCGAAGTCGGGGTATTGGGCTGGCTCAAGAAGAACCTTTTCAGCACCTGGTACGACGGCCTGCTGACGTTGGGGTCGCTGGCGTTCATCTCGGGAGTGCTGTATGGGGTTACCAAGTGGGCTTTGACCAGTGCCAAATGGGGCGTGGTCACGACCAACATCAAGGTCTTCATGATCGGAAGATACCCCTACTCGGAGGTGTGGCGTGTCTGGGCCAGCGTCGGCCTATTCGTGGTGATGGCGATGGTCACGCTAGTAGTGTGGAGATTGAACATCGCGCGGGCTAGGCGCGCGGTGACGATTGCCTGGGTCATCGTGCTTCTCGTGACCATAGCGCTGCTGAAGGGGTTCGGAG
>JABAOC010021270.1_pt1 | contig 26948 bp, 25 predicted proteins | sample 7062161 | NCBI WGS metagenome assembly JABAOC01 (sample SAMN14538625, study PRJNA623070) | marine sediment metagenome | biome: marine biome [ENVO:00000428]; feature: marine pelagic biome [ENVO:01000023]; material: deep marine sediment [ENVO:00002113] | place: India: Gulf of Khambhat ... | reverse complement strand
AACCTAGGTCGCCCTCCACTATCATTATCGATGAACCTGAGCTGGGACTCCATCCTTATGCGCTATCGCTATTAGCCAATTTAATCAAACAGGTTTCATCCGAAACGCAAATCATTGTGGCGACACAATCATCAACATTGCTCGATTATTTCGATCCAGGTGACGTCATTGTCATTGATCGAGAACAAGAATATTCCGTTTTTAAAAGATTAGAACCTGATCAACTCGAAGAGTGGCTTGAAGAATATACGCTGGGTGAATTGTGGCAGAAGAATGTATTCGGCGGGAGAGCCTGAATATGGTCAGCGAGTGAGATAAAATAAGTTATTCAGTATAGTTTTAAGTTTTTATTTGTTAGGCTCGATAAAATAAAAATGGGAAAGTTATTTAGGAGGTTGGATTAAATAATATAGACATTTGAATTTTAATTGTCTTGTAAAACGATAAGCAATAAAATTAAAAAGGGTAATTTATCTTACCCCACCTCCTTATCTCACTCCCTTAAAGAAAATAAGTATGTATTCGCAAATTTTTCAATTGACATTTTGGGATGAATTAATTATAATTATTTGATTTTATTGATAATTTATAAATCGTTTTAGAATCTGATTACACGATAAAATTATATCCGAAAATAATATTTAATATTGGAAAAAAATATTAAAATAAATCGGGCGATTAATTATTAGGTTAGCATTCACTAAATAAAAACCTTTTAACTATTTATAAAATAAGGTATGCTGGGTTAGATTTAATAAAAGTTAATAACGGATCGTTGTAGTGATGAGTATTTTCGAAAAGCCATGGGCAAAAGCCTTATTATTTCCGATAATTACTGGTTTTATTCTTCTCCTTATTCAACAAGGCTTAATTTCAAAAAAAGACTCAAATATTATTGTTTTTAAAGAAGGATCAGAAAGTTTAAATCCATCTCAAATTGATACTCTAAAAATTATTTCTTTAGGTGAAAGAAATGAAAGCTCAATACAAGATAATAACTTATCCTTTTTAGCCTATCTTGAAAAGAAACCCAAGAAATTTCATATTCTTTATTATCCAATATATAAATATCTAGCTTTAAAAATAGGTAATATTCTGGAGAAAAGTGGTTTTGAGATATCCTATGGTCAAAATAAGGATCGCTTTTTATGGTTTAGAAAATACAATGATAAAGCAAATATCCTCAGATATTCTAATCTAATTGATTCCACAATTGCAAAATCAATTGCATCAAAATTACATTCATCTATTGCATTAAAACAATATCAGTTTTCAAAAAATGAGCAATATGATTTTCTTTTAAATATTGATTTAAGAGATAACAATTTTCAAGAATTTAATTTTAAATTATTATTGGATGATTTAAGAAAGGATAATTTTGACATATCACTATTGGAAACAATCTTTCTTTACGATTTAAAGGGAGTAAAGGCATTAGAAAATATATTTGGAGATAATTCAGAAAATATGTATCTAAAACAAAAAGAGATGATCTTTAAAATGGGAGAATTATTATTAAAGGATACATTTACACAAGAAATTATTAATTTATATTCTAACATATTATTTGACAAATACGTTAAAAGATTCGGATTGGAAATTGACCACTCTCTAAAAGTTTTATATTTCACAAAATTAATGTTAGTCAATAAATTTAAAAAGATTAATAAAAAATCATCACAGAATATGACATATAATGAGAAAGATATTTCTTTAAAAATCAAAAAAATATTAGAAAAATTCTACAAAAATGAAGAAAAATTTTTAAAGCAAAAAGTTGATGAAGCTATTTTAAAAAATAGTTATAAAGGAGAGTGGGATATAAATTTAATAACAGCAGGTAAATTCATAGTCCCCATTAATAAAGATAGTGTTGTAATTTATAAAATTGAAAAAGATTTTTATATTGATTGTTTTGAAGTTTCTCCAAAAGATATAAGAAAATTCGCGAAAGATAACGGATTTAAAAAATATAATTTTTGGACATCCAAAGGTAAAAGATGGTTAAAATCTAATTTTGATGAATTATATTCAGAATTTTGTTTGTCAGATGAGAAAGTAAAAAAAATAATAAAAGATTTAAAATTAAAGCGTCCCAATATAGATTCGATCCTTATAAGGAATCTATCACATGATGAGTTCTTCCCAGATTATGGAATAGATGACATAGATTGGTTTTTGGCAAATGCTTATGCTAAAAGCTGTAACAAGAGATTGCCAACAAGACTCGAATACATTCGAGCTGCGACAGGCATGTACGGAAGAGTTTATACATATGGAGATATTTTAACAGAAAATGCCTATCTTGATCCACAAATGGTGTTTATGTCTAAATATGATCCTGAATTTGTAAAAAAAAGTATTCGAAATATTAAATATGTTCCTGATAGATTTTATAATCATTTCCCAGTCGGAAAATTGAAAAAATATTTCTTAACTGATTATTATTTAATCACAGATATAAGTCCATTTGGCGTTTATTATTTACAGGATGGTTATGAATGGGTTTATGATGATCTTAAGAAAAATGCTGATATTAAATTTGGGGTCGGAGATAAAAACAATATTTTCATTGAAAAGGAATTCAATATTTATTACTCATTTCTTGCTTTCAGGTGTGTAAAATATCCACAAAAGATAATGTTATAAATTTTACAACTTTTATATAAATTGATGTAACTCTAACAAAATAATTAACTTGCCTGTGGAGGCTGTGGTTGCAACTGAATATCTGTGCACCTATTTATAATTTGTTTAGAAACTTATGCTCAGGTGTGTCGTTATCCCCCTAGCAAGTTATTACTAATCGATAAATATGAAACCCATCCTCAACACTCTTTTTGTCCGAAACGAAGATATCTGATCCAGTTAGCTCTATTTTACCTTTGATAATCTAATCAAAACCAAATAAATCCTGTTTGAATAATAAATCAAAAAAATCACATCCATCATCACCTCAGCAATTTCCCAATTGACATTTTATTACATTTTTATTATATTTATCTTTAAATTAAAAAATAAGGTTATCATGGAAAAACAAAAAATATTGGATCGAAAAATACACGAAAACAGGGAAGACCTGGTTGGTGAACACACGTTCAGCGATGTGGGTCAGATCATTTTGCTCCTCATCTTTTTAACTGTGTGGATAGCGGATTCCTTTTTCGTTCGTCATTCCATCTTTCTCTCGAATTATGTTTCATTTTGGGTTAGAATCCCAGTGGCAGCCATTATCCTGGTTATAGCAGGGATTTTAGCGGAGAAAGGTTTGAATATTGTATTTGGAGAAATTAGAGAAAAACCTGCTGTTATTCGAACGAGTGTCTTTAACCTGGTTCGACACCCGATCTATTTGGGAGCGATTTTGTGTTACCTGGGATTGATCATTTTAACTTTGTCACTTGCAGCGACTGTCGTATGGATCATCATCATTCTCTTTTATTATTTCATATCCAGGCACGAAGAAAAATTGCTGCTGGAAAAATATGGCAAAGATTATGAGGAATATATGCGAGAAGTTCCCATGTTGATTCCTCAATTAATTAAAAAATAAGACTGGTTCTATCATGAAAATTTTAGTCCTCGAAAAAGAAGTCGCAGTAACAGCATCCAAAGGTTGTTTAAGAAAAATATCAATAATTGAAACAAACGCAATAGCTTGTAAAGAGCTGAATACTTGTTTTTTTAGCAAAAAGTTTTAGTCATTGATATTTGGTATTTGAGATTTATTTGGAATTTGGTCATTTGGAACTTGGAATTTGCAGTTTACTACGCTAGGAGAATCTTTATGATTAAACGACTTAATAGTTTGTTTTTTATTATTCTGGTTATAAGCCTATTTCAAGTCTACTGCTCTGTCCCTCACAGGGTGTTGCCGCAAAAAGATATGCCATCCAGTGAATTGAATGAACCGACGCTGGATAAAAAAGTGCTGGTGGCATCTCGATACAGCGAATTTAAAGAATCACTTATTGGAAAATTGAGAGAAGCCTTCAAGGAACAACCTGTTTACATCAAATTCATCGGATTGGAAGATCTGGGAAAAGAAGATGCGAAAAAATATAATGCTGTTGTGATGATCAACAAATGTATGGCATGGCAAATGGATCGCAATGTCATTGGTTTTCTCGAACAATATGAGGATCATAGCAACATGATTGTGCTCACCACCTCTGGCGAAGGTGGCTAGTTACCCAAAATGAAGGTACGAAATTTTGATGCCATCAGCTCGGCGTCGAAGAAGGCGGATGTGGATGAGGTTGCCAATAAAATTATTATCTTTATTTTGACATCTGCATTGCTAATTCTTCAGTCCTGGAAGTCTCTAAAGTCATCTCGATCTTATGGTTTCTTTCGCTTCTTTGCTTTCGAGTGTATTTTAATTCTGATTGTGCTCAATTTAATTTATTGGATTCATGATCCCTTCTCCATTCGGCAGATCTTTTCATGGGTATTACTACTTATGTCAATCTTCTTAGCCGCGCATGGATTTTATTTATTGTATATCGTGGGAGAGCCTCGTGGACAATTTGAGAACACTTCGGTATTGGTCAAAGTGGGAGCTTATAAATACATCAGACATCCGCTCTACTCATCATTACAGGTAGGGGCATGGGGTATATTTTTCAAGCATCCATCCTTGCTGACTCTGGTTCTTGTTTTATTGACGACAGGATTTTTAATCACGACGGCTAAAGTTGAAGAGGCTGAAAATCTGAATAAATTTGGCTCGGAATATGAAAACTATATGAAATCTAGTAAAATGTTCATACCATATATATTTTAGCGAAAGACCTCAAAGGTCTCGTAGACCTTTGAGGTCTGAAAGGAGTACAAAATATGACCCGCGAAGTTAGCTTAAAATCGTTAGCGAAAATGATTTTCTTAAGGATCGTCATATTATCAAGCTTTGCGAGATTTGTACTCTACACGCCGTTGCCTTTGTCAAGCCATCAACAGGATATGGTTTTTGAAACAGGCTAATAGGATGTACTCGTATAAAGGCGCCACAGACCATCATTTGCGTCTCATGCGACAGCATTGTCCACCTTTTCGATTCAGATAAAGGCAGCAGGCGGTCTACGAACTTTGGATAATTTATAGAGTAAGGGATCTGGGAGTTACACGAATAGATGCCACTGCCACTGAAAATATTCTCGAACAAGCCAAAAGAAGAGGATTTAGGTAAAAGATGGTGAACCTGTAATCATTTTTATCAAAGAATAATTTGCAATAGCCTTGACGTCAAACTTATAAACCGTATCAAATCCGAAAGATTCAGGTTATCTGTTAGTTCGTAAATAACACATTATGAGGTACAATGAAAAAAGTAGTTAGCTTTATAATTCTGTTATCTCTTCTATCAACCGTTGCCTTTACACAGGACGTTGCCATTGGGCAGCGCTTTGATCTCACCTTAGAACTACAGCTCAATCAAAATACATCAGGTCAATTTGTCCAGGTGTTTGTTCCTGACTATTTCAGAGCACCTGAAGATGGGAAAGTTATGCTGGTATTTCATCTCCACAGTGCTTCATGGGCGGCTGAAGACCAGGTGTACAAAGCTCAAGCAAACGCAGTATTATTCAACATTCATCTTGGCGCTTTTTCCAATTCATACCAGAACTATTTTCAGGATAGCAATAAGTGCAGACTCATCCTGGATAAGGTTCTTGCAGTACTGTCGGTTTAAACGACAGAATCATCAATCCTGTCGAACCATTTACCATGCTCAATTATCCAAATCCATTCAACTCTGTAACTTTTATTTCCTACCAATTGCCACATTCAGCTTCTGTTATTTTAACAGCTTACGACGGACTTGATCGGTTAGTGGAAGTGGTTACCAATGAAATTCAGTTAATGGGTTCACACACTTTAAAATGGGATGGCAGTATGTATAGTCCTGGTTTGTATTATTACCAACTGAATTGGGACGGAAATGCCAAATCAGGTATCGATAGAGACAAAGCTGTTGGTTTATATAATGGCTTTAAGAATAAAATATGCCACGATAGCCATCAGTGCTGCACCAGGGAAAGTCAATATCCAGGTGAGCACGATATGAAAAGCAATACCCCAGCGTACTGCTGAAAGTCGATGTGTTGCTCCGACACCCATGATCGAAGTGGAGATTACATGTGTTGTACTGATGGGCGCTCCCATCAGCGAGGCAACCAGAATAACCACAGCCGAAGAAAATTCTGCAGAGAAACCGTGCATGGGTCGGAGTTTCACCATTTTGATGCCCATGGTTTTGATGACCCTCCAGCCTCCAATTGAAGTCCCCAGTCCCATGAAAAATGCTGATCCCAAAATCACCCAAAAAGGTACATGGAATGTTTTAATGAATCCACCAACTAATAGCGCGGCGGTGATAATGCCCATAGCGTTTTGAGTGTCATTGGTACCATGACTGAGAGCCATAAAAGCAGCCGAAGCGATCTGACCATAACGAAAGGTCCGATTCACCTTGGAAGGTATCGCTTTTCGCAGCAACCAGAAAAGCGCTACCATGAGTGAAAAGCCGACGATAAAGCCAGCTAAAGGTGATAACAACATCGCTATCACAATCTTCTTTATTCCAGCCAGACGTATCACGCCAAAACCTCGAGTCACAATTGAACCGCCTATGATTCCGCCAACCAGGGCATGGGTGATACTGATCGGAATACCAAAATAGGTACAGATGCCACTCCAGACGCTGGCACCGATGAGGGACGAAATAACGACCAACTGATCCATTGCACTCGGGTCAACAACGCCTTTGCCCATGGTTTTGGCGACCTCAGTTGTCAAAAACGCACCGAGTATGTTCAATGTCCAGGCAAGGAAAATAGCCTGGCGTGGGGTTAAAGCACGAGTAGACACACTGGTGGCAATTGCATTAGCCGCATCATTCATTCCATTAAAGAAATCATAAGTCCACGCAAAAAATATCACGATAACCAGAAACGTAAGTGGATTAAATGGATTCATAGGTTTACCCTCACTGATTTTTCACGGCAATCGCTTCAAGCACATTGGCAACATCTTCACAGCGGTCTGTTGCTAATTCAAGATCCTGATAGAATCCCTTTAGTTTAATGATGGCGATGGGATCTTTGTCATCCTTAAATAGTTTCGCTAATCCTTTGCGTAAAACCGAGTCGCCTTCATTCTCCAGGCTATTGATTTCAATGCAATGTGGGTAAATCTTATCGATTTGGTGCAGTTTACTAATTCCTTTTACAATTTCATCGCTAGCTTCCACGATGATCTGTGCCAGTCTTATCGCCTCATGACCATATTCAGTAATCTGATAGGTCACGACCTGATTAGCGGCTGAATCAATTAAATCGATCACATCGTCCAGCGTTTTGCACAGGTCATGAATATCTTCACGATCGAATGGTGTCACAAAAGTTTGGTTTAATTTTTTTATTATTTCATGGGTAAGCTTGTCTCCGATGTGTTCTAATTCTTTTATCTCCCGAGCATAGCGCTCGAAATCCGATCTGCCTTCTAACATCTGTTTGAGAAGCTTTGCCGCCTGCTGGATATTGCTGGCTGCCTCGTTGAACATGTCATAAAATTTTTCTTCCCTCGGCATGATACGCAACATTAACTTTTCTCCTTTATTTTGATACACATTTTTGAGTTTAATTTTTTAAAAAATTTTTTATCCATTTTTATAAGTCAGTGAATATTAAGTCAAACCAGATCAAGAAAGTAATTAGAGTAAACTATTCCAGGGTTAAAGAAGATGAAGTAGGTAAATCCAACCGATAATTGTAATAACCACATATATTCGATAAATATTGTATATGTGTTCCTATAACTTTAACGAATATCAGATTGTATTTTTATTATAATTAAATTTTTTGAAAGTATCAAGACTTTTTTTGTTATTGGTAAAATGATAGGCTTTAGCATTGCGATTTGAAAACTTCTCTTGACTAACCAATTACGTTTTTCTTTTATCCGCAATAATTTTCCGCTTGACATTTAAAAATTAGTGAATTATATTTAGTTATATGGGGTGAGATGGAATAACATGGACATTCCAATTCTCTTTACTGTGAAAAGATAACGAGTTGAAAAAATCAAATGGGTAACTTATTTTATCTCAACTTCTTAACTTGCCAATTATAAAAGATATATTCAGTCGTCCCTGACGGGATTCTTGTTTGTTTTTCTTTATTCATTCCCAATAATAAATTATTGGGCTAGGATCACTTGTCTTTTCGGGACAGAATGAAAATAGCCCATAGATTTATCTATGGAAAGAAAGATTAAAAGATATCAAAAGTCCCGCAAGGGACGAATGAAATAAATTAACAAAAATCTATTGTACGCCAATCCCTCTTAAATAAAGGTTTTGATGATGAGCAATCCCACAATCTTCATCAGTTACAGCCATAAAGACCAAGATTGGGTCAGAAATTGGTTCCTGCCACGATTTGAGACCAACGGTTTTCAAACCCACATCGATTATCGGGATTTTGAAATTGGGATTCCTGATCTTACTAATATGGAGCGAGCGGTGGAGACCTGTGTTAAAACCATATTGGTAGGTACGCCAAATTATGTCGGCAGTGAATATTGTCAACTTGAATTTATTATGCTTCAGACTGATGATACTGTCGGAATGCGAAAAAAGATACTTCCATTGATGCTCCATGAATGTGAACTGCCGAAGCACCATAAAATTTTTACCTATGCTGACTTTCGGGACAAAAACGAATGGAAATTCCAGTTACAACGATTGAAAGACCAGATTAAAAAGGATCTAGAAAAACAAGAAAAGAAAATCTATTCACCGCCAGATAAAGTCGATATTACACGACTTCCCCAAACAGGCTACGAGCTATTCGGTCGGCAGAAGGAATTGACGCTGCTCAATGACGCCTGGGAATCTGAAAAAGTAAATTTAATCGCATTTGTGGCTTGCGGCGGAACTGAGAAATCCACGCTGGTGAATAAATGGGTGGAGAAGCTGCGATGGGACAACTACCGTAGTGCCAAACGGGTCTTTGCCTGGTCGTTTTACAGCCAGGGAACGGACGAACGGGTGACCTCTGCCGACCTGTTTATCAAAGAGGCGCTGGTATGGTTTGGCGATACTAATCCCGAAGCGGGCTTGCCCTGGGACAAGGGTAAACGGCTGGCAAATTTAATCCGCCAGGATAAAACCCTGCTGATACTGGATGGACTGGAATCGCTTCAATCCGACGTGGATTTCGAAAAAGGCAAGATCAAAGACCCTGCCCCGGCAGTGCTGGTGGCAGAGTTTGCCAAAAACAACAACGGTTTGTGCATCATCACCACCCGAGAGGAAATCCCTGACATCCGCCGTTTTCCGTCCTCTGCCCTGCAGGTAAATCTGGAGCAGATTTCCGATGAAGCGGGCAGGGCATTGTTGCGAGTGCGGGGCATTCGGGGAACCGATGCGGAATTGGAGGACGTAACCCGTGCCTTTGGCAATCACGCCTTGGCAATTAACCTGCTGGCAGAATACCTGCACCTGATTCCAGGGCATTCCTGCCAGAAAGCCCACGCCATCCCTGAACTGTACATTGCTGAGGAACAGGGCAAACATCCCCGCCGTGTGATCGAATCCTTTGCAGCTCACTTTGGCGAGGGCGCTGAACTGGAACTGCTGCAAATATTAGGTCTGTTTGACCGCCCTGCTGACAAAGCGGCAGTTGATACGGTTATTCAGGGAAAGCCGATTCCAGGATTAACCGACTACCTACATCAAATATCAGAAGGGCGTGGTTAAAGTTATTGCAGAAACTTCGGGACATAAAATTAATTGCTCCTGAAAGCCACCACCGTCCTGATACCTTAGCCTGTTACCCACTGGTTCGGGAACATTTTAGCCAAAAGCTGAGAGAAACAGCGCTAGGAGCATTGCACTCTGCGCATGGCCGCTTATACGAATATTTTAAAAACCTGCCCCAAAAAGAATTCCCTGATACCCCTGGAAGAAATGGAACCGTTATTTACGTCGGTAGTGCATGGGTGTCTGGCAGGAAAGTATCAAGAAGTTTTTGATGATATTTATTAGGAAAAAGTTAGTAGAAGTGGAAATTACTATACTTTTCATAAGCTTGGTGCATTTAGTTCGGATTTAGCGGCTTTATCTAATTTTTTTGAAAAGCTATGGAGTAAAGTTAATAAAGATTTGAAAGTGGGAGATATAGCTGTATCTTTGAGCATTGCTGGTTATGGTTTACGTACCTTAGGCTATTTGCGGGAAGCTGCCCAGCCGATGCAAGCAGGATTGGGAGGTTATATTAAACAAAAGAATTGGAAATGCTCAGCTATAACAGGTGGCAACCTGAGCGAACTCTATATGACGTTGAAGATGTGGCACAGGCAATCGGTTTTGGCGGACAGAGTGTGGAGTTTGCGAATAAGAGTGGGGAAGATTTTGAGAATTGGAAACAAAGAGTTAAACTTGGGAATGCACTTCATCAATATTCTAATCTGAAAGATGCAGAGAATTTGTTTTTAAATGATGAGAAAATACAAATAGAAGCGCATCCAGATGATAAATTTCTTTATTCACTTATAGGATATTATTTTTGCGACTTATTACTCAGTCAGGTGCAGGTCGAGGACGTACTAAACCGAGCGAGTGAAACAATTAAAATTATTAGAAATCTGCTAAGCATTGCATTAGACAAACTTTCTTTAGGGCGGGCGTATTTGCTCCAGATGGTCACCACCTCCGAGGTAGTGACCATCTCTGAGCCGGTGGAGTTTATATAACAAACCAAGTTTCTTGAAGAAACCTGGTTTGTGTAAATGGACTAATAAAAAAATATTAGCAAGGAAGTATAGAGATAAAAATACGAGAGGGTGGAAAAATGATAGTAAAATACATACTTGTTTGGTTCGTTCTGGTTATTGTTGCCATTATCAATGGGACAATTCGCAATGAATTCTATAAAGACTACCTGGGAGATCTGCGTGCCCATCAATTATCCACACTGACGGGAATTATTCTATTCGGGCTGGTTATCTGGGGTTTCACTCGGCTGTGGAAAATCACTGCTGCGCAGCAAGCCTGGACCATCGGATTTCTATGGCTGGGCATGACCCTCGTTTTTGAGTTCATTTTTGGGCATTATGTAATGGGGCATCCCTGGAGTAAATTGCTTCATGACTACAATATATTTGCAGGCAGACTCTGGCTGCTTGTTTTGATATGGACTACGATAGCGCCCTATATTTTTTACAAGTTGTCTGCTAACTGAATGGGTAATTGGCGATTAGTACCTAAACAGTGAACTTCTTGCACAAAGGGCAAAGATTTTTTAACAGCGAAATTGGCTAATTATGCCAATTAAAAAAAACACGTTCAATTTGAGTCATTATTATAAATGAGGAGTTCCAATGTCAACAAATCAATACCAGAGGTTAATCGAAAAAGATGTTGTCCCAACTGAAGACCAAATATCAGCAGCTATCAGTTCTTCATCTCTACCATTATGGAATGATCTGAAAGCATTCTTAACGACAAATTATGATTTTGAAACCGAGCTTATCTATTACGGCAAAAAATATGGTTGGTGTTTTCGTTATCGAAGTAAAGGAAAAACGCTTTGTGGGCTATTTCCAGAGACAGGGGCGTTTACTGTTTTGGTTGTTCTTGGGAACAAGGAAATTGAACTCGTGAACAAGAATCTGGTATTATTTAATGAAGACGCCTAGACTATCTTTAAGAATGTCCATCAATATCATGATGGTAAATGGATTTATAAACGGGTGCTGAATCAAGAGGATTTGAATGATATTCAATCGTTGATCAAGATAAAAAAGCCACCGAAAAAAAATAGATTGAAATTCTTTGACTTAGAGGGTGAGAATAAACAATGAGCGTATTGTCTGATTTAATCGAAAAAAACATTAATATGGAAGAAGCCGTTGTAAAGGCGCTAAAGGATGACGATGTACTTTCCGAGCTTTTAGAGGGTATTTTATCGAAACAGGATGAGATCAGGTTTAATTGTCATCATGTCTTAATGCATTTAACCGAGATGCAACCAGAAATATTATATCCAAATTGGGATTACCTGGCAGACTTGCTGGACAGCGACAACCATTACCATAGGTACATCGCCATTAATCTCCTGGCAAACCTTGTCGAAGCGGATACAGAAGATAAGTTCGAGGAGATATTCGACAAATATTTCCGCAACATTGATGGAGACAGGACGATGGTGGCGGGACATGCGGCATTAAATGCTGGTAAAATAGCCAGGGTAAAACCGAATCTGCAAAAGAAAATAACGGACAAGCTGTTGAATATTGAAAAGACACATCGTGGTAAGCAAGTGGAGTTGATAAAAGCTTATGCCATCGAGGCATTTAATGAATACTTTGATGAAGCGGTGGATAAGGGCAGGATCATCGATTTTGTGAAGGTACAGTTGGAGAGTCATAGTCCGAAGACGAGAAAGCTGGCGAAAGAATTTTTGAAGAAGTGGGAATTATGATTTGTAAGAAAAAATGGAATTACTATGTTTTGTATTATGAAAAATTCTTTAATTATCCTAATAATTAAGGTGGTGCTGCTGATGAACCTTAAATTCGCAGAAGCTCAAAGTTTCTGGCTTCTCGAATCAATGTTCGGAGATGCATGCTGTTCTAAAACGCCATTAACGATCAAACAATCAGGCTTTGACGATATTTATTTAAGGGCAAAATATGCCACAAATTCATTCAAACTTCCTATCTATTATTCCGTAAAAGTAGCCAGGTGGAGCAATGAACGAACATGGGAATTGGAGATGATTCATCTGAAACTTAAATTGAAAAACAATTCGCCTGAAGTTCAACGGTTTGAGATTTCACATGGATTTAATCTTTTTTATGTGAATCGATCCTGGAAATTTAGAGAATTTATTATTGGTGCGGGTGCTGGAATTGTCATTGCTCATCCAGAAAATACAGTTCGAGACAAGTCGCTCCGCGAGGATAAAGGCATTTTGAATACGGGATATTATATTGCAGGACCGACACTTCAGTTCAGGACGGGAAAAAGTTTTTCTTTGTTAAAGAATTTGATTTTGACAATTGAAGGAAAGCTAACGGGGGCTTATGCAAGCGTGCCTGTTGCGGATGGATATGCCAGGATGACGAATATAGCGATACATGGGCTGTTTGGATTAGGGTACAAATTTTAAATAGAGGATTTTGATCATGAAAAGCAGTAAAAATACAGTCGTTTTGAACAAAGCACTTCTAGTTTTCTTTTTGGATGCATTACGAATTGCGCTGAAAAATCCATCGCAGGTCTATTCTTTTTTTCGAACGATAAATTGGCTCCGAAAAGCTGCCAAATTAAGAGAGAATTGGAAGAACGAAGGTATAGAAGTGCCACCGATTATTATTTTCAGCATCACGAATCAATGTAATCTACAATGCAAAGGCTGCTATGCACAGTCCTTCCATCGCTCTCTAAATGGGGAATTAAGTGATGAAAGGCTAAGAAACATTACCAAAGAAGCGAAGGAACTTGGCGTTTCGTTTTTCGTAATCGCTGGCGGAGAGCCGTTCATGCGTCCAGAGTTTACAGAAATTATGAAAGACAATCCCGAAATCATTTTCCTGGTTTTCACCAATGGTTTGTTAATCTCCGATGAAATGATAAACACCTTTAAACGACATAGGAACATCGTGCCGCTCATCAGTCTGGAAGGCAACGAGCATGATACCGACCACCGACGGGGTGATGGGACTTATCTGATCATCCAAAATATTATGGAAAAAATGAGTCAGAAAGGCATCTTTTTCGGTACCTCGCTGACTTTAACAAGACATAATTTTTCAACCATCCTCGATAATAATTATACAAAAAATCTGGTCAATTCTGGCTGCAAATTTTTCCTGTACCTTGAATACACACCGACGACAGAAGGGACAGAAGACTGGATACTCTCACTCAAACAGCGATCTCAGGTGATGAATCTAATGAATACTTTTCGGTCAAAATATCCAGCCCTGTTTATAGGAGTTCCCTGGGATGAGGACGATGTTGGCGGCTGCCTTTCTGCGGGACGGGGCTTTGTCCACATCAATGCAGCGGGTGACCTGGAACCGTGTCCGTTTGCGCCATTCTCGGAAACAAACCTGAGAGATTCATCACTGAAGGAAGCGTTGCAGTCAGAATTTTTTAAGAGAATTCGGCAAATCCCAGAGTTATCGAGGGAATTAGGCGGTGGATGTGTGTTGTGGAAGGAACGGGAGTTGGTGCAGTCGTTATTTCAAATCGGCTAGCCGATTTTACAATTATCTTAATAATAATTATGAAAAATAAATTAACTTGACAAATGAGATAATATTTTGTATTTTGTTATAAAAATGTTTAAATTATCTTTTCAACGAGAGGATCAAAATGACTCCAGAGATAATTGGGAAAATTTCATTAGGACGTACAGCCGAGTTACGTTTTGAAAGAAGCCTATTTAAAGGGAAAAACTATATTAATATTCGCCGTTTCGTTGAATCAGCAAACTTCACAGGTTATACCAAAAAAGGTGTTACATTATCCCCTGACATAGCGCAACAGCTTGTAAACGCTTTGAACCAATACTTACAAACCTCTGAGGCTAACAGAAATGATGAAATCTGTCGTCTCACCAAAAATGAAACCACGGAGTTAATTGCTCGCACTTTGCCTCCAGATGAAAAGCATGATGTTACATCGATTGACATTCGAGAGTATGTTCAAACCGAAAATTATACTGGATGGACGCAGAAAGGATTTCGTCTTCATATAAATGAAATTGATAACATCATAAATTTCATGAACGATTGTTTAAGGAAAATTGATGTTGAATGAAATTAAGGAGTGAGTAAAAATAGTATTTCAATTATAAAAAGTCTTACAGAACACTAATCCCTGAACGTTAACAACTCAATCAAATCCTCACGACTGAAGCTTTTAATAATATTCGCATCATCTTCTTTCACCAGGTCATCCATCAGTTTTTTCTTTTTTCTGATCAGTCGATCAATTTTTTCTTCTAAAGTACCTTCTGTGACTAATTTGAAAACCTGCACTCCACGCGTTTGACCGATTCGATGGACACGGTCGGTCGCCTGATCTTCACGGGCTGCATTCCACCAACGATCATAATGAATCACAACAGACCCCCCAATCAGATCAATACCAAAACCAGAGGCCCGTAAACTTCCCGTGAAGACTCTACATTTCGGATTGGTATTGAAACGCGCAATCATTTCTTTTCGATTTCTGGTCGAGCCTTTAATCGTGGCAAATTCAATATTATTATCTATAAGATAAGCTTCAATAAGTGCTAACATATTCAGATACTGGCTGAATACAACCACCTTGAAACCACTATTTAAGCTCTCCTCCAATAATTCGCAGAATAAATCCCATTTTCCCGATTGATATTTGTTATAATCCCTACAGCCTTCTTCCATTTGCGAGGGGTGATTGCAAATCTGTTTCAAATAATTAAGAACCGCAAAAATATGAATATATGGGATGTTCTCTGTTTTGCGATAAAGCTGTGCAATCAAGGTTTGCGCTCTTGTATTGATCACATCCTGATACAACTTTACCTGTTCGGAGCTCAATTCGCATTTCCGAATTTCTTCGATCTTTGGTGGGAGTTCTTGTAAGACCTGATTTTTAGTCCTTCTCAACATAAACGGGCGAATGATTTTTTGTAATTCCTCAAGTTTTGCTTTGTTCCCTACACGTTCAATTGGATTAATATAATTCTTTCGAAATTTATGATCGCTGTCCAGGTAATCAGGTGAGATAATGTCGAACAGCGCTTTTAATTCATTCAAATTGTTCTCAATTGGTGTACCAGTAAGACCAATTCTCACTTTACTCTTTAACTGATTTAACGCAGCATTGGTCAAACTGGCTTTATTTTTTGCTGTTTGAATTTCATCAAAAATAGCCAGTTCAAAAGGAACCTCAGCCAATATATCTAAGTCGTTCCTCAAAATGCCATATGAAGTGAGAACGACAGAGTATTTCTCCTTTTTTATATTCTTTAAATTGCGCTCGCTTCCGTAATACAAGTGTATCTTAACTTTCTTTTTTAACTGTGTTAATTTTTCATGCCAGTGCGGCAGGACTGATGTCGGAGAAACGATTAGAAACTTCAAAGGGCGATCTTGAGAAAGCGTAACGCCATCGATTAATGCTAGAGATTGATATGTCTTTCCGAGTCCCATATCATCACAAAGGAGACCAGAAAGATTATTCTCATAGAGGAACCAGAACCATTCGTAACCGTTTTTTTGATATTCTCTGAGCCGATATTTACGTCCATTAAGTGTGGGTGCTTCTGTAATTGGTTTAAAATTTATAAATTGCTCAAGTTTGCTAGTTAAAGATTTGTGTGTTGTCACCTTCCCTTTGTGAGGGAGATGTGCATTGATCTTGATAAAGTTCGTTTTGTTAATCTTCAAACAGGCTTGTCGATCACCAAATTTATCAAACTCAATCGCCTGACTTTCGATTAGCTTTTGAAGCCAGACAAAATCGCTGCTAAATAGATCAATCCAATGATTTTTTCCGATGAGATAACGCTTTCCACTACGAAGCGTTTGATAAATTTCATATAATGATAATATATCATTCCCGATTCGATATTTGACCGATAAGTACAACCAATCGTCCTGAATGCTATCCACAAATAGCTCGATTGATTTAATGTTTTTCACAAAATCTCGATTCTTTAAAGAAGCACTTACATGATAGAACTCACCCACATCGATAAAGCGCTTATATTCGCGGATGATTCTGGGGATTTCATCATTAGGGATGCTAACTTCCTCTAATCCAAATATTGAACTGTCGTAATATTTAATTTGTCTCTCAAACGGGAAAAATCCCTTATCACTAATATAAACGTATTTACCGAATATCGTTAATTTAACATCCGAATCCTTATTTAAAAAGCAAGGTTTCTCTTCATCAGGCAAAATTAGAACAGGAGTGACTTTTAGATCATGATCAGATGTAACCGTCAATGAATAATTTAAAATTGCAACTTTGTGAGAAATATTCAAAGTATCTCGAATGGCATGATTCTGCGCCAATTTATTAAGAATATTTGCTATTTGTGGTTTTTGTATATAAAATGTAAATCGATCATCAGCAGAAAAAATTTTCAACCTTTGAATTTTTTCAGAATAGGCGACCGAATATCCAATATCATCAAACCCGAAAAACCAGGCTTTGCTAAAATCGAACCAATAACTCTCCTCAAATTTCTGTAACCAGGATTTGTAACCCGCCACATTCATACGAATTTCCAGGTCGGATTTTTCAGGAGAGAGATACTCTAAAGTTTGATCTTCAATATTGAATGGAAAATCGTCGTTTCCAAAATCGGCGAAAATTTGCCAGCGGTATTTTTGAATGAGTCTTCCAGCATATTGCTTCGGTAAAATAAACTCAAAAATTTCTTCATTAGAATTATCCCGACCGCTAATTTTTATTTCAGGAATGGAGGTTGAGTTTTTTATTGACACCTCAATATTCAGTCTATCCTCCCCCCAATGTTCATAACATAGCTTGGCAAGATTATTCCAGATACTTTGATCATAATATTTCGACAAAGTATCTTCAATGTTGGGCGAGTCTTGATTTTTAGAATAAATTATGAAAAATAAAGCAGCCAAATGAGGACAACTCATGTGCCTTAAATAAGTATTACAAGAGCATGAGGTCTGAAAACTATACACATCTGGCTTTTTTCTCAGGATTGCCCAGTAAAGGCCTCTTTTATCATTAAACTGCACGGTATATGAATTTCGAATAAGATCAAAATGTTGATAATTTTTCTCTTTAAAAATTTTCCACCCTGCAGATAGAAACTCATTCGGGAACTGTTTTTTCACAATTGTCGGAAGTTTATTCATAGGGCAAAATACATTTTATGCAAATATAATTGAAAACGACTAAATTTTTCGATATTATTTTATTTAGAAAACCATAACCTGATGGCCGAATAAATTAAAAACAAGGCAAAAACACGTTTGATATAAAAAGCCGGAATTTTAATGATAATGGAAGCCCCTATAATTGCGCCAATAATGCCTCCTAATCCTGCAAAAAACGCGATCTGTAATTGTACATTATTTAAAGAGTAATGACGTAAAGCTCCAGAAATGGCAATGGGCACGATAACCATCATTGAAGTACCAATTGCTAAATGAATGTCTTGTTTAAAGAGAAATAATAGTGCTGGTACCATGACAATTCCGCCACCAATCCCAAAAGCGCCCCCTAATAATCCCGCAAGCGCTCCTATTGCGATATAAGCGATTATTGTCATTGAAATTCAATCCTCTTTTTAAAATGTATTCAGAAATTTAAATAATTTTCAAAAAATTAAAACAATGAAATCTGCACAACGTTATCGTCTTTACATTCTGATATCGTCTTCAACTCTGGATAGGATTCGATTAAATTTGGAGGTACGAATACTTTTTTGCCATCCAACAGGAACATCGTCTGAAGTGCATTTACTACCGCTTGACCACGATAGTGATTATTAAAAATGATATGGGTTTTTAGGCTATTTTCGATCAGATCTGAAATAGTATCCTGAATATTTCTTAGCTCATTTTCATTATATAAGTAATCATAACGACTAGCCACATCGGCATCTTCTGAAAACCAATTTTGGAAATTTCTTCCGTGTAGCCTTAAGTAGCTAAGTTTATTCGAGGCAAAAGAAGTTAGCCCGATTGAATTCCCAATGACTGGCTGATCAATATTGACAAAAGCAGCCCCACTATCGCCTAAAAAATCGAAAAACTGATCTACATTCCAGGAATTGTGCCGAATCTCGACCACAGGGTTGTAATCTCTAAAAAGATCGACAACTTTTTTCAGCCATGAACGATTTTCGGGTATATTTTTGAAAGACCAGGGGAATTGTATCAAAACAGCACCAAGTCGGTTATGTTGGCTTAAAACATCCAGCCCCGATTTCACCATATTTTCTTCGTGACGGCCCGGGAAAGTTACACGATTATGAGTATAAGCCTGCCAAATTTTATAAGTAAATATGAATTCAGGATTAATTTTTACTCGATTGACCCATCTGAGCGCCGTTTGAACTGCTGGCGGTCTATAGAAAGAGCTATTGATTTCAATTAAATTGAAAAATTGTGCCAGATAAGCCAATTGATCGAAATTTTTCTCTCTTTGCAAAGGATAGACAATACCTTCCCAATCTTTATAGTTCCATCCCGCTGGACCAATGTAGACTTTACCTTTCATTTCAAAAAAATTATAGGGTCAAATTTAACATCAAATTTTTGAATTAAAAGTCTTAATATATAAAATTCTTATCTGTTAGTCAAGGTTTAATTTTAAAAATTTGGCGAAAAGTTTATGAGACATAATCGTAGAAATAATAAATTTTTTAAATGCGGATGATTGGAGCTTTGGGATAATGAAGTTTTGGAGAATATCTATGATCCTGTTGATTTATTATGTTTTACCCTTGCGAAGGTTTAAAATAATACTATATATTGTATATATTTTTTAATTGATGTCACTATATAGTGATCTATGTATTACATAACCTTTGCAAGGGTAGTTTTTCAACAAAATCATCTATTAACCTCAAAATTGCTTCCTTTCCTTTAACCTCTCCAGCGTGGATATTCGCTTGAATGTAAATCGCTGGTTTATTCATGCATAATTTGTGTGCGAAAGAAAACGCCTTAATTCATTTTTTTGTCGTTGCGAATCTCAGACTACTATCCACGTAGTTCTTTTACAAAGGAAGTCGCTATTACGACAATCAAAGCAGGAACGCAATCTCCTGATTTAATGCAACTTATCATTTAATTGTTATTTTTGCTAAAGCCAATTCAGGCAAATCTTTATCTGCGTTTTTCCAGATTTCAAGAAACTTGTTATATTCTTGCTTTACTAAATCCTTTTTATTCTGTTTTTCATAAACTTGCGCAAGCAGTAAATGTGCCAGTGCATGGTTATTATTATAGTTAAAAAACTCCTGGCATAGATCAATCGCTTTCTGGTATTCTCCTTTTTTGAAATACGCAGTTGCCAAAAGAAAGCGACATGAAGCCCTATCAAGTTCCATTGCATCCTTAAAATACATAATAGCTTCATCATATAATCCCTGCTCCAATGCAGACCTTCCTAACAGATTACTATAACTAGATTGATATCCTCTTAGACCATATCTGTCAATTAGTTCCTTCATTTTCTCTGCCTCATTGAGGGCTGAATCATATTTGTGCTGTTTGATATATACTAGCCCCCGCCATTCACGTGACCATATCGCATCAGGGAAAATTGTCAAAGAAAGGCTTATTTCATTCAAAGCCGCAGGGTAATTATTTTTTAAATAGTAAATATATCCTTTTTTAGCAATTGCCCAGGATTTACGAAAATTGGTTTTTGACAGATCAATTACTTTTTGAATATAATCCAATGCTCTGGTGTATTGCCCTACAGCAAGATACACCTCGACTAAATCTGAATTTGCATCTCTTTTCAATTCTCTATCTTTTACTATTACAAGGAACTTATTGTATGTTGTGATTGCCGAATCGTATTTTCCAGCGCCGAAATATGAAAGCCCTAAATTTCGGTACGAGGGGTAAAAATTGGGCTTTATCTCCAAAGCTTTTTTATAATTTTTAATTGCTTGTTGATATTTACCCTGTGCGCGATACATGTCACCCAGGCTATCGTAAGGATTCGGCTCATTTGGTTCCAATTCTGCATATTTAGCGAACATCGAAGTTGCATTTTCATAGTCCCCCATTTCATAATAAGTATATCCAATCTGATTATAAGCTGCTGCATATTCAGGGTACTTATCAATTAGCTGTCTTAGTGCTGTAACTGACTCAGGATAATTTTTTGCCAGACGATAGGTTTTACCGAGAACAAAAAGGCCATGTCGATCATTCGGATGCTCGTTGAGCAATGCTTGATAGCTTTGAATGGCACCGATAAAATCGTTCTGTAATACCTTTTCCCAGGCACTAATGTAGCTCCATTCAAGTGGTGTTTTGGAAACACTGTATTGTTTCGCTTTTTCGAGGTTTTCCTTTGCATCTGCTAAATTACCGGTACTTTCATAAGTACGGGAGAGATGATAATATGCCATAGCAAATGTCGTATCTAACTTGATCACTTGATTGAACTTTTCAATAGCTTCAGCACCATGAAATTTTTCAGCTAATTTTACACCTTCGTTGTAGATTATCAGCGCTTCAGGGGATGATGTGGTAATCTTAGGAGTATCTGTTCCACAGTTTGATAATGTTAATACAAAAAGAAAAATCACTAAAATATATATGATGTTTGATCTGTTCATAATACCCTCCTTTCACAATTTTGTTATAGAGATCTGCAAACTGGAATAGATTGTCATTTAGAGCAGAGCGAAAATATTTTAATTTTGCAGAAGCCCAAATTTTGTTAAAGAACCATTGACATTTTAGAATATAGCAAAAATAAATAGAAAGTCAAGTAAAAAGCTCTTATTTTTAAATTCGTTTTATTTTTTACCGCAGGTACAATAAGCAAGAAAAAAAGTCTTGCAATTTCTCAAAAAATGATTTATAATTGATATTACATATTTCTCCGCGTAATAAAGCTGCAATAAAAACAAAAAATAGTATTTGTATTTTAAAGTTACTTACAACGAAAAAGGATTAGCAACAAAAGCAGTTGTAGAGTTTTTGAGTTGCGGAATTCTCTTTTTATTACAAACTGCAGGAATCAAATTTTCTGCCCAAAAACAAAGATCTGATCTGTAATATTATAACTCAAACCACAAAAGGACGCTTTTGTCAATTAAAAAAAGATTTTCAAATGAACGACATTGAAGCAATTCTTTCAAGAGGAAGCATCCGCAAGTACACTTCAGAACATGTGCCCGATCAAGTCGTATCTGAATTATTAGAAGCTGCTATGGCTGCACCATCCGCTCGCAATGAACAGCCCTGGCATTTTGTGGTCATCAATGAACGAAAAATTCTTGATGAAATCCCCAAATTTCATCCCTATTCTCAAATGCTCAAGCAAGCTCCGCTGGCAATTCTAATCTGTAGTGATGAAAAATTAGAAAGGCATAAGGATTATTGGGTACAGGATTGCTCAGCCGCTACCAAGAATCTTCTGATTGCGGCTCATGCAAAAAGCTTGGGTGCTGTCTGGCTAGGTATCTATCCCAGAGAAGAACGAGTTGAGGGAATGCGGAAATTATTGGATATTCCCGAACATGTTATTCCATTTGCTTTAATTTCTATTGGATATCCTGCAGAAAGAAAGCCACCAGCCAATCGGTTTGACGAATCAAGAATTCATTATAATAAATGGTAAGAGCGACGCACTTTCAAAATGCGTCTCCTCTTTACTAAAGGAGAATTTTATGGATCAAGCATCTTTAATCAAAAAATCTTATGAAATCGCTAAAGACCGATATGCTGAATTAGGCATTGATACTGAAGCTGCAATGGAAAAATTAAGCAAGCTCTCCATTTCCCTTCATTGCTGGCAGGGCGATGATGTCGGTGGATTTGAGACGACAGATGCAACACTTTCTGGCGGTGGTATTCAAGTGACGGGCAATTACCCAGGCAAAGCGAGAAATGTTGATGAACTGAGAATGGATCTGGAAAAGGTGTATTCCTTGATTCCAGGCAATCATAGGTTAAATCTTCATGCCATTTATGGGGAGTTTGGCAGCAAACGCGTTGATCGTAATGAAATTACGATTGATCATTTCAAAGGCTGGATTGACTGGGCGAAATATCAAAATATTAAACTTGATTTCAACGCTACCTGCTTTTCACATCCAAAGGTAGATTCGGGTTTTACGTTAAGCAGTAAGGATAAATCGATTCGAGATTTCTGGATTGAACATGTCAATCGATGTCGTGAGATCAGTGCTTTTATGGGACGAGAGCTTCAAAGTCCTTGTATTCACAATCTCTGGATTCCTGATGGGACAAAGGATTCTCCTGTTGATCGATGGAAGCATCGTGCTTTATTGAAAGAATCTTTGGATGAGATTTTTTCGATTGAATATAATCCCAAAGAAATGAAAGATGCTGTTGAGAGCAAACTGTTCGGAATCGGCAGCGAATCTTATGTCGTTGGTTCTCATGAGTTTTACCTGGGCTATGCTATTTCAAGAGGAAAAATCATCTGCCTCGACCTGGGACACTTTCATCCCACTGAATCCATTGCTGATAAGATTTCTGCCATTCTTCAATTTTCGAATGAACTTCTATTTCATGTCAGCCGTGGTGTGAGATGGGATAGTGATCACATCGTTATTTTAAATGATGAAGTAAGAAGTGTAGCCGAAGAAATTGTCCGTGCTGGTGTTCTGGATCGAATGAATATCGCGCTGGACTTCTTTGATGCCAGTATAAATCGTATCGGAGCTTACATCATTGGGACGAAATCAACTTTAAAGAGTTTTTTGATTGCGCTTTTAGAGCCAATTGAAAAGCTAAGAGAATTTGAGGAAGATGGAAATAATTTTGCTCGTCTGGCATTATTGGAAGAATTAAAGACAATGCCATTTGGGGCGATTTGGGATTATTATTGCATGAAAAATAAAGTGCCTATTGGCGAACAATGGATGGAAGAAGTGCAGCGATATGAAGCAGAGGCTTTAAGGCAACGAATATAGAATCAATTCGATAACAAATGTCAAAAATTTTTAGATTTTCAATCTTCGATCCTTAGAGATATTGAAAAAAAACATAATTGGAGATAAATGTACAACCAATGGAGATTGCGTATCTTTTTCATATTGGCAAATTGAACCGCCAAAATAGTACTTGAATAACTAAAAAAATTTTCTTATTTTTAAATTATTAAAATATCTAAATAAAATTTAATGAGCTTATGATTATGGAAAAGGAGAGCTCGTCAACTTGAAAACTGATGATATCCTGAAGGCAAATCTGGAAGCCTGGAAAAAAAGCATGAAGATTCTGGAGGAACAGGGTATTACTACAATTGCCTTTACTAAAAAGATCAGATCGATTGAAGTTGACTTCGAAAATTTCTATGGCTGATTGATCTGACATTCCCCACGCGATGATGCCATATTTGAACAACTGCAATTATGTTGTCGCTTACGATTCCCAATTTGAAAGTGTATCCGAGTGGGTTAAGTTTGTTAAGGGGGTGAGATTAAATTCTCCGGCTGGCGGATGAACAGTTTATTTTTCTCAATATTTAAAAATAATGACTTATGAAGTTTAGGTGGGTAACTTATTTTATCTCGCCTCCTGAACCATGTGAGTTACTGCAAATTTTAAAAAAATAGGAAAAAATTACCATGCCTGAAACAATCTTTTCAACTTTAAGAACGAAATTCAACAAGGACTCCATTCATATCGAAGATGCCCTGGAGAAAGCCTATCAGGAATACCAACGCCATGACTATGATCGCTTTTTTGGGAGGTCTTCTTATGATGAGTTTGTGGACGAAGAAAGGATGGTAGAACCGGAAGCTTTTGGCTTTTTTGTTAAACATGTAATTAAGCATCCTAAAATCTCCGATGAAGCCAGGGAGTTTATTTGTCAGCATCATATCAATCGTACTTCGGATTTGAGTGATGCTTCAAATCTTCTTTCTGCAATGAACTATCTAATTTCTCGCGACATGTATGATTTCTCTGATCAAAAGCTAATTTTGAAAATTCTTGCTAGTTTTGATCGGGGACATCAACCAAAGGATGTTGAATCAAAAGTTCAATTCATTGATAATCTAATGAAATGCGAACCACTCTCCAGGCAATTCAAACTTCAATTACCAAATTATATTTTTACCCGTAGTTTCTGTGAGGGCTGCCCTGGTGAAATATTCAACGCTTTTATGTCGTCAGATGCTCTATCTGATCAGGAAAAGCTAAAAATATGTGAAAATTATATTGGTAAACATGAAACAAAGAATGAGATCCCTCTCCCACCAATAGAAGAACTGCTTCAAGATGGCATGGAAATTGATTTGGAGCCTGAGGATCTTGAAAATATGAGCAAAGAAGAGGTATGGAAAGTCATTATAACTCAAGCAATTCAAAAACACCTGGCAGATAATCCCTGGATCAGGATGACTTATAGCTGGGTGAGTGAAAGCATTAATCGGTACGCGGTTTTGTGGTACGGTAAATTATGTCCAGATCCAAAAAAATTTATTGGCAATTTAAAAAAGAAAAAATTTAACCAGGAAGAACTGGGGTATGTAGAACAGGGAGTTTTGGATTTGATTAATGAAATCCAGGATAAATTGGATCAGGAATATATACAAAAAGTTGTAAAGGAATACAGCGAGCATCCTATTGGCAAAGTTCGCCAACAGGCATACATTTATGGTTATCACATTATCTCAGAGGACTTCACCCGGCAGGGCTTGTATGATCAAAATAAAAAGGTGGCTGATTTTATCAGGCGTTTTTTGAAACGCGGTGGTAAACCTTCTAAAGGTGGACGACCAAAGAGTAATAAGTAGGTTGGATGTTAGAGACTTTCTTTTCCAATTCAGATAATTCTTACCAGTTCAGGCTTAATTTGTGAATAGAATTGAAAGAAACAACCGAGTATTGTTGTCAGAGTTTTATAAAATTTCTATTTAGATTGGGAGGAAAAATTGAATTTAGAAGGTTTCTTCAAAAACAAGAAAAACTGGAGCCCTGACGAGCTCTCTGATTTTCTGGAAATCGCTCGTGCCAGCGGAAAGACCGCTTTTATAACCATGGTAGATGATCCTAATAGCCCTGAAGCTAAAGCTGCAGAAGAATATATTAATAGCCATCATCTGCTTCCACAGAATTATAATGATACGACAGAAGAAGAAATCGAAGAAAGGGGTAGAAAGTTGTTTAATCCAAAAACATCGATTAATGAGAAGAAGAAAATTCTTATGCTGCTGGCACACTTGGGCGTCTATGAATCCTATCGAATACTAAAAAGATATCAAGAAAATCCTAGTCCTGAATTACGGTTTTGGGCAAAAATGGCTTTCGATGAATGCCGCACATTTGCTCAACAGAGTCTATCCGACGAGACACTTACCGCTCTGACGTTAATCGAAAAAATAGGTCGCAATGATCCCTGTCCATGTGGGAGTGGGAAGAAGTTTAAAAAGTGTTGTGGAAAATGACGATTATAAGATCATAAAGAGCTATGAAAATACGCCTTTTAGCTTTTTAAGCATTAGACGAGTTAGCTTCTCAACTTCAATTTAATAGGGTATGAAGTGTAATTTGTATAGTGAAAGAATTGTATTTAAAAAATGATACTGATTTCGGAACAGAATCTTCGGTGTTTGTAGAAAAGCATCGGTCTTTAAATTAATAAAATATATACCGCTTCCGATCGATTTATTTAATTAATCGGCTTAAATCATCAGCTATACTGATGGTCCCAGCTTTGCTTTACCGGTAGGGGAGTGAGCTGGATTATTCAGGAGATAACAGAACTTATCAATACTCGAAATTAAAAGTGAACTTCGCGTCCACTAGAGGGCAGAAGCCCTGGCAGCAGCGTAGGTCTCTTGCTTGGAGAATAAATTCGTACTGAGAAACATTTCAGGCCTAAGATCAACTCATCTGCGTCAATGTACTGCTGTCAACGCTAAGCTCCCTTTTGGGGGAACAATTCAAGCCACCCGTTTTAGAGGTGTTGTTGACTGAAAAAATGATTAGGAAATAATATACAAGTTTATTGAAAAATATGATTTAAGTCAAATCCCAATTCCTTAAGAAAGTTGAAAAAAACTCTCATAAGTTTTGTATAGACTATGCTATTTCATGATACAAAATGCTCTGCCTTGATCTGGTACATTTCCATCCTACTGAAATTAATGCCTACAAAATTTCAGCTAATCTTCAATTTTCCGATAAGCTGTTTTTTCACGTCAGCCGCGGCGTCCGAT
>JABAOC010003930.1_pt2 | contig 27004 bp, 24 predicted proteins | sample 7062161 | NCBI WGS metagenome assembly JABAOC01 (sample SAMN14538625, study PRJNA623070) | marine sediment metagenome | biome: marine biome [ENVO:00000428]; feature: marine pelagic biome [ENVO:01000023]; material: deep marine sediment [ENVO:00002113] | place: India: Gulf of Khambhat ... | reverse complement strand
GGGGGCGGCAGATGCTATGCCATTGAGGGAGACAATCGATATCATTCCATATTCGGAGGGAGTGTGGAAGGCGGTTGCTATGCCGTGCATCCAAGCGATACTGCGCCTGCTTTGATTGCCCTTGACGCCNNACAACGGTCTTGGACGTGGATGAAATCGTTACCGAGATTCAAGTCCCTGCCCCTGCTGAGGGCACGAGAAGCACATTCATCAAGTTCGCAATGAGAGCAAGTATAGACTTCCCCATAGTGAATTGCGCAGTGATGATCGGTCAATCAGATGGAGTCGCTACCGAGGCCAGAGTTTGTCTGAATGCGGTTCATGTGAAGCCCTATAGGGCATACGCCGCCGAAGAGGCTATTCTGGGGAAAGCCATAGATGAATCCAGTGCGGAAGCTGCTGGCCACGCCTCTGTTGTTGAAGCGGAGCCCTTGACACATAATCGTTACATGGTCCAGCTGGCAAAGACGCTTGTGAAACGAGCCATTTTGGCGTGTAGTTAGGCATATATGGGTAAACGGGGCAAAGGAAACGACGTTGGCCTCTCAAGAGACATGGCTCAAACAGTGAAGATACAGGTAGCCGGCTACTTGAGATTCAGAGGCCTCATCGGCACTGGGGTCTCCCTGGAATTGGAGACCGATAAGGCTACGTTGAGGGATGCACTGATGGTGTTGTGCAGTCAGCACGGAGAGAGACTCGAGAGCATTCTGCTTGATCCTTCCACTAAGGAGATCAGGAGGTCCAACCTCATCCTGTTGAATGGCCAACCATACATGGGTCTCCGCAAGCGGCTGGACACCGAACTGAAGGACGGCGACGAGATCACGCTCTGTCCCGTACTGGCGGGAGGACGGTGAGGCCCTGTGCAAGTCAACGGTCTAGGGCCGGCTCGAGGCATGGCCTGCACGTGTCCTCAGCAGAGCGTCGAGGAGAAGCCGACAACACTCTGGCAGAGTATGCGACACTAGTAGACCTACTCTCGGGGAGGAGAGGATGGTCGATGCATTGATCTTCATAGAAGCGTTGTCTCTGGCTATTGTCGCGCTGTTCACTCTTGCGTTCTTCATTTCCAGCATATGGGAGCGAGAGAGGAGGGCAGCCCTTATTGGAGTCGTGGCTCTTGTTGTCTTGCTGGCGGGCGAGATCGGCCTGTTTGCCCTCAGGGCAGTCGGTTTCTTCCAGGGCACGGCGGGGTTCGTGATCCTTCTGATAGGGCTCGTTCTTCCAGTTGCGGTTCTGCTTCTCTTGGTGGGCACCGGTCGAAATCAAAGGGCACTGCAAGGCACAAAAGGCTACGTCGTTGGGGAAGTCAAGAGGTTCGACGAGAGAGAGCAAGTCTTTGCCAGGAACGAGCTTCCTCCGGATGACCAAGAGCGCTATCGGAAGTTCTATAGTGAACATCCGCAGTGGGAGGAAGGTGACGCCAGAAGAAGGGAAATGGGTGGGCCGCTGGGGGTCCCAGGCACAGTAGACAAGCCCAATGAAGGGCCGAGTGTGGCAGCGCTGTTTGCCACGATGTCCATCCCTATGCATCTCGGGAGCCCCCAGGCCATAGAACCGCAAGCTCATCCTTTCTTTCTTCAGGTAGGGAGAATCCCCTTAAGCACTGAAGAAGCAACGAATAGGGTCAAAGGCTTCGTGCTCCATCTTGGGGCTGATCTGGTCGGGATAACCGAGGTCAACCGTCTGTGGGCTTATTCTAGAAGAGGACACATACACTGGGACAATTGGGATGACTGGGGCAAAGAGATCGAAGTGTCCCATAAGTATGCCATCGTCTTCGCCATGGAAATGTCACGCGACATGGTATGGACTGGACCGCATACGCCGAGCGCTCTCGAGAGCGGAACACAATATGCCAAGGGCGCCTTCATTGCCACTCAGACGGCATCTTTTGTCGCCAACCTGGGGTACCCTGCAGAGGCACATCACCTTATGCACTACGACCTGCTTCTTGTGCCATTGGCAGTAGATGCGGGATTGGGGGAGCTTGGTCGCCACGGATATCTGATCACCAAGGAACTCGGTCCAAGGTTGAGGCTAGGATGTGTTACTACGGACCTACCCCTCATACCTGATAGTCCTGTGGACATCGGAGTGCAGGATTTCTGTAGCGTGTGTACGAAATGTGCCGTCTGCTGCCCCTCCAACTCCATCCCCGTCGATGATCCTCAGGAGGTGAATGGCACCCTCAGGTGGAAGGTCAACGCCGAGACGTGCTTCGATTACTGGGGGAAGGTCGGAACTGACTGCAGCCTGTGCATGAGGGTGTGCCCTTGGAGTCATCCGAGGACGCTGCCGCACCGCGTGATAACCCAGTTGGCCGTGAAGAACCGGTTTGCCAGGCGCATCTTCACGCGCATGGACGATCTCTTCTACGGCGAGAGACCAGAGCCTGCACCGCCTCCAAAATGGGCTACGCATGGCGAATAGCGAATGGTGAAAGGAGAGCATCGACCCCCAAGGGCAGACAGATAAGGCTGATCGCGACGGGATTGATGCTAAAGGCTTGAGGTTCTCTGAGTTGCTCACCATGCAGTTCAGGTCGTGTGGTGGTGAGGGTCATAGGGCTCTAGCTGAGGTGCCAGACAGGGACAATCAGATGTGAGACTAGGTTCATTCATTGGCAATCAGCGGCCGAATTCTGGAAAACGGTAGGTATCTGCGCCAATTCCAGCCGTACCGGGCTTCGGCTGGCTCCATCGGAGGTAGAAATGAGACTGGATGGCAAAGTGGCGCTCATTACTGGAGCGGGTACCGGCATAGGCGCTGCAATTGCCGAGCGGTTCGTTGCTGACGGAGCGAAGATATGCATAACCGGACGCCGCCAGCGACCGCTCGACGAAGTGGCCCAATCGTTGCCCGCGGGGACAGTACTGACATGCGCTGGAGATGTAGCTAAGCTAGAAGACGCCACACGAATGGTTGAGACGGCTCTTCAATTCACTGGTACGCTCGAGGTCCTGGTGAATAACGCGGCAATAGATCCAGGCGGCACGACCGTCGTTGACACAGATCCGGAGCTCTGGCACAGAGTTCTCGAAACGAACCTCACCGGCCCTTTGTATCTTATGAAGGCATCCATACCGCACATGATCGAGGGAGGTGGCGGCTCCATCATAAACGTCGCTTCCTTGGGAGGCCTGCGCTGTCTGCCCGGGATGCCAGCATACTGCGCATCGAAGGCGGGTCTCATCATGCTCACCAAGCAGGTTGCGCTGGATTTCGGTCCAGCCAAGATCCGATGTAATGCGGTCTGTCCGGGCGGTACAAGGACGGAGATGCTGGAAAAATCACTTGGCCCCTCTAACCGAAGTACTCGGGACAGATCTGGAAGGCGTTTTTGCGTGCATATCTTCGATGGTTCCCCTGAGGCGGACGGCCAATCCCAGTGAGATCACCGGCATTTGCAGTTACCTCGCCAGTGATGATTCCACGTTTATGACGGGGTCTGTTCTTCTAGTTGATGGAGGAGCGGCGATTGTTGATGTTGCAGGAGCTGCGCTGACCAATGCCGGCGTGAAGTGGGGAGTGTGAGCGTTAGTCTGTCCATTGTTGGGACGGGAGGCGCACTGTGCCACAGCAGGAAGGTGAAACGTACTAGGAATACGAGGACTATGCCTCGGAAATGGCGACCCATCGTCTTCCCCAAACCGCGGCGCTGGTCAATCAGACGATGAACATCACACTGGACTCGGGGACATCCTTTGATCTCGAGTTTGTAGATCGCAACAAGGTCACCTGACAAAGCGACTACGAGCATGGCACGGACTGCTGNNTGGCGAAGATGGAGCCCTTGCCAATACGCCTGCAGGCGCTCTCATGAAGAAGTTGTCTATGGTCTTCTATCCCCTCGACATGGAGCCGATATAGAGCCTGGCGCTCGATTCCTGCTGGTCGCTGGGATTCACATCGGTGTGCTCGATTATCATGGCATCACTACAGCAGAAAGATGGAGGAGGTAGCTACACGATGACAGACTATGAGGCACTAAGGCTAAGGGTAGAGGAACTGGCAGAGAGAGCCTGGGATGCACCGGGCCTCGAGGCCAGAGTTAGGAAACTGGGTGCGGAGGGGATCCCCAAGAAGAAACTCGACCCGGTAGAGATGTTGGCCAACAAGGAGGAGATCCTCGATCGCGTTCAGCGCCGAGCCGAGGAGTACAACTTCATATTCAAGAATTGTGCCCAGGGTACAGCGCTCGCCTTGATGGAAGAATTCGGTCTGGGCAGCATGGAGATCATCAAGGCCTTGACTCCATTTCCTGGCGTCGGCGGGACGGGTGAGATATGTGGCGGCATAACCGGGAGTCTCATCACCTTTGGGCTCTATTTCGGCAGCGATGACCGATTGGACTATCAGGCCATGAATGAGACTATCATGACTTCTCAGAAGTTCATGGCGTTCTTCGAAGGCGAAATCGGTCATTTGTATTGCGCTGACATCCTGGAAATGGTGATCCTTGGACACAGGCTGAATCCCGGGGAGAGTGAAGAGGCTATGATGACCTTCACGCAGGAGAAGGGTTTTGAAAAGTGTGGTCTGCCTCCGGGGATAGGCGCCAGGCTTGCGGCTGAGTTCATTCTCGACAGTATGAAGTGAATCTGCAGGGATCCTCACCCGTCACTCCGCTGTCTTGCTTGGTGGGAGGCCTCTCATCAGAGCGGTCGAGAAGGCGCGATCCTCAAGGGCGTGCGCGAGGCGTTCACAGCAGACCAGTAAGGACAGAGTTGAAGGAAGAAGTGAATAGGGGAAAGGGAGACAAACATGGATGTGTCAGAGGCGATTCTGAAAAGGAGGAGCATAAGACAGTGGAAGCCGGCGCCCGTGGAGAGGGAGAAGATAGAGAAGGTGTTGGAGGCGGGCAGGCGAGCCCCGTCATGGGGGAACACTCAGCCATGGCGGTTCATTGTTGTTCAAGACAAGGCTAAGATAGAGGAATTGGCGAGTACTGCCGGCGGACAACCTCAGGTCAGCAGTGCCCCGGCAGTCATTGTGTGCTGTGGCGTACCAGAGGCCTTCTCTCGCAAGATGCACAGAGAGTCTTTGAAGGAGCTGATTGAAGCTGGCGTGATGGACTGGCCAGACGAGGTTCTGGATGACGTCATTCTAGGAAGCGATCTGTTCGCGCCGTACCGTCTGGGCGATCAGGTAATGATCATAAGAGCTCGCGAGCAGATTATGATTGCTGCAGCTTATATGACTCTGGAGGCTGTCAATCAGGGCTTGGGCACATGTTGGGTGGGAGCCATGTCTCCCAAAGATGCTCACCAGATCATGAACTTGCCGGATAGTCTATTTGTGCAAGCTTTGATCCTTCTAGGCTATCCTGACGAGGATCCCGCGCCCAGACCTCGAAAAGATTTCGACGAGATCGTTTCTTGGGAGCAATACGAAGGCATAGACTGAAGGTCGGCTGATCGGCGCATCAGGTAGTACACATCAAAGCCCTCCATGGTCCCGGTCCTGCCCCCTACTTTGGCAGGACTGTTCCTCAGGCGACCACGGGGTGCAAGACATCTAGCAAACCGCCATCCACAGCTGGAAAAGACACTTGCATATCCCTTTCGTCCCGCTTGAAAAGGAGGAGAGGTATGATCGGCATTACAGCGTTCGGAACCTACGTCCCTGTCTATCGGCTTGGGCGAAATGAGATTGCCCGCGCTTGGAAAACAAGGGACCTGGGAGGTGAGAGAGCAGTCGCGAGGCACGATGAAGATAGCGTTACAATGGCGGTAGCTGCCACTCTCAAATGTGTCGAACGCACCCCCAAAGGAGTAGACGGTCTCTTCTTCGCGAGTACTACACCTCCCTACAGGGAGAAACAGGCGGCTACGATTGTGGCCGCGGCCACTGATCTCCCCGTGAACACCCGTACAAGCGACATTACTGATTCCATCAGGGCAGGGACGATCGCCATGGCCTTGGCTGCAGATGCGGTCAAGAGTGGATCCCATGAAGAGGTCATCGTTGTCGCCTCGGACTGTAGGATGGGGGCTGGGAAGAGCGAATTCGAGCAGATACTGGGCGATGGCGCCGCAGCAGTGACCGTGGGGAAGTCAGATGTGATTGCCAGTATCGATGGCAGCCTCTCTGCCTTCAGCGAACTCATTGATACTTGGAGACGTGAAGGAAGTGCTTTCACTCAAGCTTGGGAAAGGCGTTTCATCACCAGCGAAGGTTACACTAAGACTATGCAGCAGGTAATCTCAGGCATCATGGAGGAATACAACCTCACTCCGAAGGACTTCTCAAAGGTCATCTACAATGGACCTGACAGGAGAAGCCATGCAAGTTTGGCAAGACGTCTGGGCTTTGACCTTCAAACCCAGGTTCAAGATCCCATGTGCCACTCAATTGGTGACTCAGGGACGGCTGCTGTCTTAATGATGCTTGCCTTTGCGCTCGATGAGGCAAGTCCCGGAGATGTGATTCTACTAGCCAATTACGGAGACGGGGCGGATGCCTTTGTTCTACGAGTCACAGAGGACATCAAGCTCATGCAGGGGGAACGTAAAGCAATAGCGAGCTTGGAAGAGAAGATTCCCATCAATTACGAAACATACCTGAATTGGCGAGATCTGGTCCCTATCGAGGGACCCAGTCATCCAGAACCGAGGACTCCTTCCATACCGTGTCTGTGGCGAGAGAGGAGAAGCACCCTGGCCTTCTATGGAAACAAATGTCAGGCATGTGGTGCCATCCAGTATCCCCCTCAAAGAGTCTGTACGAAATGCCAGTCTAAGGACCGTGTTGAGGACTACAAGCTCTCCGACAAGAAGGGACAGGTCTTCACGTATGCTATCGACCAATTGAGCTGGGGCAAAGAAAGACCGGTTCTTGTAGGTGTGGTCGATTTCGAAGGTGGAGGGCGGGTCATGTGCGAAATATGTGACTGCGGTCCCGATGAGATTAGCATAGGGATGCCGGTAGAGATGTGCTTCAGAAAGTGTAGCCCAGGCGCTGACTTTCAGAATTATACCTGGAAAGCCAGGCCAGCTGCATGATCGTATGGTACACATGAGGGAGGCACTATGGGCACGATCAGAGATAAGGCTGCCATCATTGGCATGGGTTGTACGAAGTTTGGGGAGCTCTGGGACAAGAGCGTCGATGACCTAGTCATTGATGCGACCTATGAGGCATGTGAAGATGCTGGAGTGGACCCAAAGGACATTGAGGCGGCTTGGCTGGGCACTGTCTTTTCTGGGCTCACCGCGGTGAGCTTATCATCCCCTTTGTCTTGGCAATACAAGCCTATGACCAGGGTCGAGAATATGTGCGCCACAGGAAGTGAAGCACTGAGAGCGGCGGTTTACGCTGTAGTATCTGGGTCATGCGATATCGCGCTGGCTGTCGGAGTCGAGAAGCTGAAAGACGCGGGATGGATTGGCGTACAACCCGTGAATGTCGTAGGTCGGTCGACAATGGGCACTGCGGGCACTGAGTTGGAGCTCTCGCCGCCCGCGATGTTCTCGCTAATAGCTCAAAGGTATTTCTTTGAGTTTGACATCGAACCTGAAGAGGGAAGAAGGTTGCTGGCGGAGATTGCAGTCAAGAATCACCATCACGGTAGTCTGAATCCAAAGGCGCATTTCCAGAATGAAATCACAGTTGAGCAGGTGTTGAAGGCTCCGATCGTCGCTTGGCCCTTGGGAGTTCTCGATTGTTGTGGTGTCAGCGACGGAGCTGCAGCAGCTATTGTGACCAAAGCCGATATGTCCCGGAGTTTCAGACACGATCCCATCTATATCAAAGCCTTGGCCACAAGCGTCGGTCCTCGGCGCGACCCAATGACTGAAGATTTCGACTTCACGCACATTGAAGAGAACGTGCGCGCTTCTCAAATGGCGTATCATGAAGCGGGAATCAAGAACGCTCGTGAGGAGTTGAGTGTGGCTGAGGTGCACGACTGCTTCACAATCCATGAAATGATCATTTATGAAGACCTGGGCTGGAGCCCGAAAGGCCGCGCTAGAGAAGACATCGAAGCTGGGACATTCGCTCTGAACGGGGAACTACCTGTGAATACCGATGGCGGCTTGAAATGTTTTGGGCACCCTCTGGGCGCCAGTGGCTTGAGGATGCAGTATGAAGTGTATAAGCAGCTTCAAGAAAAGGCCGGCCCCCGTCAGGTAACAGATCCGCGTTTGGGGTTGACGCATAACTTTGGAGGGGGAATCTGGGGGGGAGTCGGTTGTGTAGCCATTACCGGAAACGAGATTGACAGGAGGTAGAGGACTAAGAGAATAGTGATTTGATGATGTTGGTGAGCTAGTCAAGGACACAGAGGAGATGGCAAGGTGGTCTTCCTCTCTGTGTGGTTTCAAGGTTACGGAGGTAGGGATACCGATTGAGCAGACGTGTAGGGCATCAGGTTAGGCCAAACTGAACCTGACTGTTTTCACTGACCTGTGAAGCAGTTGAAGACAAGACCTTTCGTGCACGGTTGTCGTCAAGAGTTGAGTGCACCATGCTGGTCTCGCGGCAAAGTGCAAAGGAGAGGAAGCATGGGAAGCAAGCCGGAAGATGTGATTGGGAAGCTAGTTCAAGAGAAGGCACTAGGTCGAAAGGACCGGCTTTTCCTGCGCTTCAAGGATGAGACGGTCACCTATCAACAATTGGATGAGATATCCAACCGATTCGCCAATGGATTCAAGGCACTGGGGGTTACAAAGAATGACAAGATTGCCCTTATGATGAAGAACCACCCGAATTTCCTCTACGCCTGGTTTGGTGCAGCTAAGCTCGGAGCGGTTGAGGTGCCCATAAATACTGCCCATAAGGGCGACCTCCTAACACATATCATCGACAACTCTGATTCGAGGATTCTGATCATCGATGGAGACTTGCTGGACAGGCTAATATTGATCAAGGAGGACCTGACCAAGGTGGAGCACGTCATTTGCCACGGCGAGATTGTGGAAGAGGTTTCCAAGTCACTCCCTATGCCAGTATCTGCCCTGGAGCGATTCTTCGAGTACCCCTCTGACCCTCTGGAAGTGGATGTAAGCCCAAAGGACCCGGTTGGAATTATCTATACCTCAGGAACCACTGGAGTTTCAAAAGGGGCAGTCTGTCCTCACAGCTTCTTCCTGCACCAGGCCAAGCTCGTAGGCGAACTGCGCGATCTCAAGCCTCAAGATATCCTGTATACCTTTCTTCCCTTGTTCCACATCAATGCCCAGGTCTTCACGGTCTTGACGGCACTGCTCAACGATGCGCAGGTTGTGCTCTCCGATCGCTTCAGCGCGTCTTCATTTTGGGACGAGATGCGGAAATATGGCGCCACCCAGTTCAACTACTTGGGGGCAGTGATGACCATACTTGCCAAACAGGAACCGAAGGAGAACGATCATGACAACCCCGTCCGGATAGCGTTTGGGGCAGCCTGTCCGCCTGATGTGATGAAGGAGGTGGAAGAGCGATTTGGGCTTGTCTGTTTGGAAGGTTTTGGTATGACTGAAATCGGAATCGTCGTCCATGACGCCATAGACGCAAGAAGGACAGGATCATGTGGCAGGGTGCTCGGCGAATACTACGAAGTGCGCCTGGTTGATGATGATGACATAGAAGTGGGGACAGGAGACGTTGGTGAAATCGTCGTTCGACCCAAGAAGCCTCATATAGTGATGACTGAGTATTACAAAATGCCCGACGAGACTCTGGAAGCATACCGCAATCTCTGGTTTCACACCGGAGATTATGCGAAGAAAGATGAGGACGGATACTTCTACTTCGTGGATCGGAAGAAAGATGCCATACGCCGTCGCGGTGAAAACATCTCTTCGTTTGAGGTGGAAAAGGTCATAAACACACACCCCCAAGTCTTGGAGTGCGCAGTCTTTGCTGTTCCCTCAGAACTTGGTGAGGACGAGGTAAAGGCTAATGTTGTTCTGAAGGAGAACCAGGCCCTTCGTTTCGAAAGGTTGATTGAATTCTGTAGCGAAAGGATGGCGCATTTTGCAGTACCTCGTTACGTGGAGTTTGTCAGCGAGCTACCCAAGACCCCGACCAATAGGATAGAGAAGTACCGCTTGCGGGAGTTAGGTATCACCGAGAATACCTGGGATCGAGAGAAGGCAGGCATCAAGATTCGGTGATATCCGTTTCTGATGCCCGCGACGTGACTCACGCTCCTAAGAGCGGATGCCGCGAGCTCAAGCCGAGGATTATCTTGTTCATACTCACGCATCTGTTCTTGAAACCCAGCACGTGAAGAAGGAGCTGACCGATTTTCGTCACGCAAAGACATAGTAATCGGAGGCGGTAGCATGGCGAAGGCGAGCCTAAAGAACACTCTTAGGGAGAAAGAACTTGCGCACGGATTGGAGGCAGTGGTTGTTCCAGACCAATGGGCCGAATCAGGCAGCATAATCTATGTTGAGGGTTCCGGTATCAGGATCAGGGACATTGATGGTAAGGAATATCTCGATGGCAGCTCTTCAGGGCTGTGCAACGTCGTGGGTTACGGCAACAAGGAAGTGGCTGAGGCGGCGAGCGCGCAGATGGTGAAGCTTGCCAATACCGTTTCCTTTGGCGGTGTGTCGAGCATGCCGAGGATTGAGCTATCGCGCAAGCTGGCGGAAGTCACACCGGGGCTGCGGCGTTTTATCTTCGAGAATAGCGGCTCTGATGCTGTCGAGTGTACCTTCAAGATCGCCCGTTGGTACTGGCGGCAAAAAGGTCGCGACAAGTATAAGATAATCTGCCGGGATAGGAGCTATCATGGAGCCACCTACGCTGCAATGACTGCTACCCATGCGGGTCTCGACAATAGTGACTTTGCCCCGTTCGCACCTGGCTTCATCTCCATACCGACTCCTTACTGTTATCGCTGCTCACTTGACGAATCCTATCCCAGCTGTGAAATCGCGTGCGCCCAAGCATTAGAGCGGACCATTGAGAGGGAAGGCGAAGATACTGTGGCTGCCTTCATTGCTGAACCCGTGGTGGGCTCTGAGGGGTTCATTCCGCCTCCGCCGGAATACTGGTCCAAGGTGAGGGAGATTTGCTCAAAGCATGACGTACTCATGATCATGGATGAGGTAGTAACGGGCTTTGGTAAGACGGGTAAGTTCTGGGCCCATCAGCATTGGAATGTCATACCGGATCTCATGACATCGTCAAAGGGGATCAGTAGCGGCTATATGCCAATGGCTGCCGTGGGCGTAACTGAAGAAGTCTATAAGGGCATGACTGAGACGAACAAACCCTTTCCGCACCTGCATACGTTCACAGGACATCCAGTGGCGTGTACCGTTTCGTTGAAGGTCATTGAGATTATGGAGCGAGAGAATCTGGTGGAGAAGGCGGCAACGTTGGGTGAGCACATTGGAGACCGCTTGGATACTTTGAAAGAAGAGTCGCCATATGTAGGTGATGTCCGCGGGCTTGGCCTCATGCGGGGTATTGAGTTGGTGGCTGACAAGCGCTCAAAGAAGCGATTCGATCCGAATAGGCGAGTGGGGTTTCGGGTAAGCCGCCTGGCACGTGAAAGAGGAGTGCTCTATGGCAGTGTGGGAGATGACATCATGTTGCTGTGTCCCACGCCCATAAGTACGATGGCTGAGATCGACCAGATTCTGGATGCCGTAGAGTGGTCCATAGCGCAAATAGGAGGAATGTGAAGTCCTTGAGATATCGAAGACGATGATTTCAGGGAGCAATGGGCCTAGGTTGGTGATCCTGTGAGATTGCAGGAGTTGCTGAGGTGCCAACGGGCCACAGTAGTGAAGTGGCCTGAAGCAGATGTTCTGAGACAGAACTGAAAGGAAGAAAGATGCTGCTTTCAGATAGGGTTGCCATAGTCACTGGGGGAGCCACGGGAATCGGAAGGAGCATAGCCGTCAAGTTCGCCGAGGAAGGGTGCAACGTTGCTATCGCTGACATTAACACACAGGATGCAAACGAGACATTACGTCAAGTAAGAAAAAGGGGAAGCGAAGGCCTAGCTATTGAGTGTGACATAACAGACAGCAACAAGGTGCGCAACATGGTAGACGAGGTCATCAGTACGTTTGGGAAGATTGATATCCTAGTCAACAACGCAGGTGCAGGCAGCCAGGGAGCGGGCGAAGAATTGCCTCCTGCTTTGGGAGTAGCCAGTGTAACTGAAGAGAAATGGGACAAGATGGTGGCACTAAACTTGAAGGGGGCTTTTCTGTGCTGCAAGGAAGTCGTACCCCATATGAAAGAAAGAAGATACGGCAAGATTATCAACGTCTCTTCTTTGGGCTGGATCGATCCTCCTACCATTGGACCTGATTACCACGCCGCCAAAGCCGGAATCGTAGGTTTGACCCATGACATGGCCTGTGAATTGGGCCGCTTCAACGTATATGTCAACGCTATCCTGCCGGGCCCTATTCGCACCCCATTCTGGGATCATATAGTCAAGTCAAAGACAGACGAAGAGAAGGATGCATTCTTTGATGCAGTAGGCAAGACTACACCCTTGCAGAGGGTGGGCGTTCCGGACGATGTCGCTGGGGTTGCCCTGTTTTTGGCCTCAGAGCTTTCGGCATATGTCACCGGCGCAAGCATACCCGTCGGCGGAGGACTGCCCTTGAGACCACACCGTCCCTGGGTGTGAAGGGGGTATTACTGGACATGTATCCTAATACCGCGGTCTTGAAGGAGGGCGATTGTGAGCATGTCTAGCCGTCTCGTCGGATGGGTCTTCAAACTCCCGCCAGCTGAGACGCGGCAGGTGGCTGTCGATAAGGACCTCCGGGTGCCGATGCCCGACGGAGTAGTGCTGCTGGCCGACCACTACTACCCGCGTGGGGCCGGCAAGCCCCCGACGATCTTGGTCCGTTCACCCTATGGCAAGGGCGGCATGTTTGGCCTCCAGTATGGCCCTCCCTTTGCGGAACGCGGCTTCCAGGTGCTGATCGAGAGCTGCCGGGGCACCTTCGGGTCGGGTGGGGAGTTGAACCCCTTTCACCAGGAGCGAGCCGACGGTCTAGCCACCATCGAATGGATGAAGGCGCAGGACTGGTTCTCTGGCGAAGTTGCGACCATGGGCTCCAGCTATCTCGGCTTCGTCCAGTGGGCGATCGCCCGCGACGCCGGACCTGAGCTGAAGGCCATGGCGGCCCAGATCACCGCCTCCGAGTTCCGCAGCCAGACCTATCCTGGGGAGGGCTTCTCCCTCGATGGTCCCCTATTCTGGACTAGCACTATTGGCAAGCAGGAGGGGTCGCGGCTCGGCATGTTGGCTAGCCTATTCGGCGCGGGCAAGCTCGAGTCGATCTCTATGCATCTGCCACTGAAAGACGCTGACGAACTAGCACTCGGGAGGCAAATGCATTTCTGGCAGGACTGGCTCGAGCACAGCGAGCCAGGGGACGAGTGGTGGGATAGTGCGGACTTCAGCCAGACGGTCTCCGAGGTAACGGCACCGGTCAGCCTGGTTGGCGGCTGGTACGACATCTTCCTGCCCTGGATGATGGCGGACTACGTCGCGCTCCGCAGGGCGGTTCGGGAGCCGTACCTGTTGATCGGGCCCTGGTCGCACATGAACATGAGTTGTATGGCTGTTAGCGCGCGCGAGTCGTTGGCCTGGCTGCGAGCGCACTTGCTGGATGACCACAGCGGGCTCCGAGAGGCGCCTGTGCGACTCTTTGTCATGGGCGCCGAAGAGTGGCGCGATTTTGCCGAATGGCCCCCGCCCGGGTACCAGCCTCAGCGCTGGTACCTGCAGCCGGGGGGAGGCCTCGGCACCGATCCACCGAGCGAGTCCGTGCCGGATCGCTATCGGTATGACCCCGCCGACCCGACGCCGAACGTTGGGGGTGTGCTTATCGGCATGAAGGCGGGTTCCAAGGACAATCGGGCTCTAGAAGCGAGACCGGATGTCCTTGTCTACACCGGCAAGCCCCTGCAGCAGGATCTGGAGGTCATTGGCCCCGTCCAGGCAGAGCTCTATGTTAAGTCCAGCCTGGAGCACACAGACTTCTTCGCCCGACTGTGCGACGTTGATCCGTCGGGCAGGTCGATGAACATCTGCGACGGGCTGCTGCGCCTGCGCCCAGGCCGCCCGGCACCGGAACCGGCTGGCCACCGCCGGGTAGTGATCGACCTGTGGCCGACCGCTTACCGCTTCCGTCGTGGGCACCGCGTGCGACTCCAGGTCTCCAGCGGCGCCCATCCCCGTTTCGCGCGCAACTTGGGCAGCGGGGAGCCACTGGCGACCGCGACGACGATGTGTGCAGCCGAGCAGGAGGTTCACCACGATGCGACTCACCCCTCCGCGGTCGTGTTGCCCGTTCTGACCTGACCAGGGTGCAGACGTGAGCGAGGAGTAATTCTCAGCATTGGCAGTCGCCTCACGAGCCGGATTGTCGAGCAACCGGCACGATTGAGGCACGCCCGTTTGGCGCCATGCGGTTCGATGAGGAGAGGGAAGTGGCGGTGATGTGCGACCTCTGCTATGAAAGGCTGAAAAGCGGTGAAGAGCCAGCGTGTAGCATGGCCTGTCCCACTCAATGCATATCCTGGGGCGACATGAAGGCGATTCCTCAGAAGATTGAGCGCAGATTGTTGCAGCAGCAAGACCAGTCTCCATGGGCAATGGGGTGAACCAGGGGAGCCGGCGGAGAGGTTGGAATGATCCTGGCTCCGCTCGACTGGCTCCAAAGCAGGGACCGGGACTGTATGTCTTGGTGGGACAAGTGGGATCATGAACACACATAGCCAGAGGTGATACAAGGGAATAGTAGACATGAATATCGCCACCAATCTCGATGGTGCAGCCTTTTACTTTCCCAGGAGCGTCGCGGTTATCGAAGGAGATACCAGCGTCACCTATTCTGAATTCCGGCGAGATGCGAATCGAATTGCCTCGGCGCTGGTTAGCGTTGGGGTGCGACCTGGGGATCACGTAGCCCTTTGTGCTCCGAATTCTTATGCCTGGCTGGTTTTTTACTTTGGCGCCCTCAAGGCCGGTGCAGTGGCCGTGACCTTTTCGCACCTACTGATGAAAGATGAACTAACTAGAACCCTGGCCGACTGTGAGCCAAAGGTCCTGTTCACCGCGGATGAGAAGCTAGACGATTTGGGAGACTATCTGATACGGCCACATCTGGAACTGGTCGTTTGCGCTCGTGGAGACATCTCATACGAAGGTCTGGCTGAAAGAGGCTCGCCCGAGTTCAAGACTGTTGAACGGGATCGGCACGATACCGCGGCCATCCTCTACACCGGCGGAACCACCGGTATCCCCAAGGGGGCTATGCTGACCCACGAAAACCTGCAGACGTCAATTTTCAACGTCGCGCATTATGAACGCTCAACCCAAAATGATCGAGCCCTTTGTTTTCTGCCTTTGAACCATGTGTTCGCCCAAATCCACATCGTGGGTGCCACCGTCTTCACCAGCGGTGGGCTGGTCCTGCAGCCTGCCTTTGACTTGGAGGAGGCATTGGAGGCCATTGAACGTCATCGGGTGACCAAGTTTCTAGCGGTGCCGACCATCTACATTCGATTGTTGAGAGTGCCGGACCTTCGGAACAGGATAGGCTCGGTTTCCTACTCCTTCTCCGCTGCTGCAAGCATGGCTGCTGAAGTGGTGCGGGAGTGGAAGGCACGAACCGGGCTTGACATCTACGAATCGTACGGTATGACCGAGAGCGCTAGCATGGTGACCTACAACCATTACTATCGCCATGTGGTCGGATCGGTGGGAACTCCGGTGAATCTGGTGCAAGTCGAGATCCGGGATCTTGAGGGAAACGCCCTGGAACAGGGGGAAGCGGGGGAAATCTGCATTTGCGGGCCCAATATCACCAAGGGGTATCTGAACAATCCTCAAGAGACAGAGGCTGCTTTCTGGGGAGACTGGTTTCGTTCTGGCGACATCGGAGTAATGGACGAGGACGGCTACCTGTATATTGTGGACCGCTTGAAAGACATGATCATCAGCGGTGGTGAGAACGTCTATCCCCGGGAGGTCGAAGAAATCCTTTACACCCGCCCCGAGGTGTTGGAGTGTGCGGTGGTTGGACTACCCGACGAGGAGTACGGGGAACGGGTGACCGCGTTCATCGTTGAGCGGGGAGGTCACCAGGTGGACGCGACCTTGCTAAGAGACTTCCTGAAAGCCCGTCTGGCTGGTTTCAAAGTTCCGAAGCAGTTCATCGTTGTCGACGAATTGCCTAAGAGCACAGCTGGCAAAGTGCTGAAAAGGGCGATCAGAGAGCTGTACAGCTGAAGATGTGCGCAAAGCCCTAGGCAGGAGAGGCAGGCGCTGAAGCTCTCCATGCCGCGTGCCGACAGCAGGTCTCGGCGGAGAGGTAGTTTTCGACTGCTCGCAGTTGGACATGGGAATCGCAGCGGAGCCATTGTACGGAAGGAAGCCTATGTTTCCCGCCGGGCTCGCCGGGTGCTTGACAGCCCGCTGGGAATGGGCTAGAATATCGAATATCGAATATACGACCGAAGGAAGAGAGAGCATCGTCATCTGTGGCAACACCTGCCAATTCTCCTTTCTCCATCATTGAGTACCCCAATGTCCAGGAGGCCGTCGTTGACAGAATCAGGGACATGATCCTCGATGGCCAACTGGGCCCTGGCGACCGCCTCCGCCAGGATGATCTGGCCCACACGTTTGGCGTCAGCACGATGCCAATCCGTGAAGCTCTGCGCCAATTGCAGGCAGAGGGCCTCGTCACTTTCTACCCACGTCGCGGCGCAAGGGTTGCCAGACTTTCAATCTCTGAGTACGAAGAGATCTACCGTATCAGAGAAGAATTGGAGGATCTGGCGTGTCGGTGGGCCGCGGAGAACTTTGAGCGGATCCCGATCGACCGCCTTAGACTCCTCTTGGAGGAGATTGAGGCAGCCGAAGCCGACTTCAATGATATCAATCGTCGACTGAGATTGGTGCGCGAATTCTTTTTCACCGTCTTCAAGGCGAGCGAAAAAGAGCACCTCCTGCGTATACTCTCAAGCCTCTGGGACTTATCCCAGCAATACCGTCGCTACTTCTCATCCCTTCCTGAGCTTGTTCCACAACGACTTGCGAATTATCGCAATATCTATCAGGCTTGCCGTGCCAGAGATGCAGAAGCACTCATGGGTGCGTTCCGTGCCATATGGGCTGTCCGTGAGCCCATGCTTATTCCGCTCCTGCGCGAAGAAGAAGCCAAGGAGCCCGGCGAGTAGACGTTCTGGAGCCCAGGCCAGCTCTTGTTGTCGATCATGTCGCGCCGCGAATCTTGGACCCGACGCTGGCTAGGGAGCCCACATACTTCATGGGGGCAGTTGCTCAGGATCTTCGCGCATAAGAGCCCGACTCTACACTTGCCGCACAGGCCAATGCAAGGACAATAGCCGAGTGGCAGATTGGAGAGTGACAGCAACAACCATTTGCTGTGACGCCGTGGACGATGATGCGACCGTGATCGTCTGCCAGGACGTAACCACGTGATGCACCTGTTGCACGAGAAGGCCACTCCTAGCTGACGGAACTGACTGCACGGAGAAGAGCACGTCACTTCATAGGAGACGATGATCGGTGGAAACTGACGGGCGAGTCCGACTACGGATTGACAACCTCTCGCTCAGCTTCGGCGGAGTCAAGGCTCTCGACCACGTGAGCGTGGACATCAGGGACAACGAGATCCTGGCCATCATTGGCCCTAATGGTGCTGGCAAGACTGCCCTCCTGAATTGCATCAACGGGTTCTACAAACCTGAAGAAGGTCAGGTTTACTTTGACGGGCAGAGGATCACGCGAATGCGCCCGGACAAGTTGGCAAGACTCGGCATTGCCAGAACCTTTCAGAACATTGAGCTGTACACTGGGCTGAGCACTCAAGACAACATCATGGCTGCCAGGCACGTACTTATGAAGCAGAACTTCATCGCTGGTGCGCTCTACTTTGGCTGGGCACAGAGGGAGGAAATCGAGCACCGCAAGACTGTAGAGGAGATCATCGACTTCCTGGAGATGGGGCCAATCAGAAAGACGGTAGTTGCGGTTCTCCCGTACGGCTTGCGAAAGAGAGTGGAGCTGGGAAGAGCACTAGCTCTGGAGCCGAAAGTCCTCCTGCTCGATGAGCCCATGGCAGGGATGAACCTGGAGGAGAAGGAGGATATCGCTCGATTCATAATCGACGTGTTTGAAGGTCAGGGAGCCACATATCCCGATACACCCGTTCTGAGGGATGGGATTCGTTGTATCGTCCTTGTCGAACATGATATGGGAGTGGTGATGGACATCGCAGATAGGATCATCGTCCTCGATTTCGGGCGCAAGATTGCCGACGGCAAGCCTACCGAAATCAGGACCAACCCCGAGGTCATAAGTGCCTATCTAGGGGAGGGGACATAGGCGTTGCGTGGCATGAGGACGAGCCATCAACGGCGAGTGTGGGTGATCGTGAGGTGCGGGAGTCTCGGAGTGCTACTCACCGGGGTCGTCAGAAGCTGCGTTCTGAGTATGTTGTCGAGCTCCTGGTGTCCTGGAGTTGAGACAACAAAGGGGTGAGGTGGTCCAAACAAGATGCTACAGGTAAACAACATTGAAGTTGTCTATATGAATGTTATTCTGGTACTGCGCGGCGTATCCCTGGAAGTGGGTAACGGCAAGATAGTTGCATTGCTGGGGGCCAATGGCGCGGGCAAGACGACCACACTGAAGGCCATATCAGGGCTGCTGAAGACTGAACAGGGAGAGGTCAGCGATGGCAGCATAGAGTTTGATGGCAAGAGGCTGGACAGGCTAGGCCCTGAGGATATCGCTGCGATGGGCATAAGCCAGGTGATGGAGGGGCGAAGGGTCCTTGAGCACCTCACCGTTGAGGAGAACCTACACGTAGGTGCTTACCTGCGAAAAGACCGAGCGGGGGTCAGAAGCGACATGGAAATGGTCTTTGACTACTTCCCCAAGATCAAAGACCTCCGTCACCAGGCGAGCGGATATCTGTCTGGGGGTGAACAGCAGATGTTGGTAATAGGGCGAGCGCTGATGGCACGTCCCCGGCTCATGCTCTTGGATGAGCCTTCACTGGGGCTTGCCCCGCTGCTGGTGCAGGAAATCTACGCGATTATCCAGCGAATCAATGCCGAGCAGGATATGTCAATACTCCTGGTAGAGCAAAACGTCAGAGCCGCCCTTGGCATCGCTCACTACGGCCATGTAATGGAAAATGGCAGGATAGTCTTGGGTGGTCCGGCTGAGACGCTAGCCGACAACGAAGACGTTAAGGAATTCTACATGGGACTATCGGCCGTCGGCTCCAGAAAGAGCTATCGTGATGTCAAGCACTACCGGCGAAGGAAGAGGTGGCTCGCTTAGAGGAATGGCGAGGGGCAATGACTACCGAGATGGAGCAAGTCCGTCGAGACAAGGGTGACACTTGGCCCAAGATACTGAAGCACAACTATGAAGAGTATGGCGATAGCCGCATAGCCATACGCTACAAGCAGTATGGTATCTGGCAGCCATACACGTGGAAGGATTACTATGTTAGTGTCAAGAACCTAGCCCTTGGCTTGCTTTCCCTCGGCTTTGAGCCTGGGGACAAGGTGCTCATTATTGGCGATAATGCCCCACACTGGTACTATGCTGAGCTGGCTGCCCAGGCCAATCATGGGGCCTCAGTCGGAGTGTATTCAGATTTGACTCCGCTGGAGATACAATACTTTGCCGAAGATTCCGAGGCCAGATTTGCGGTGGTTCAGGACCAAGAGCAGGTCGATAAGTTTCTACAGATCAAGGATGAGCTTCCGTTGCTTGAGAAGGTCATTTACTGGAGCTATAAGGGGCTAGCTCACTATGATGACCCTACTTTGATGGGGTATGGGCAGGTGCTTCAACTGGGGGAAAGATACGAAGAGGAGCATCCCGGGCTCTTTGAGCAGAACGTGGAAGCCGGGAGAGCTGGTGACGTGTGTGCTATCGTCTACACCTCGGGAACTACTGGTGATGCCCCCAAAGGCGCTGTCCACACCTATCAGACTATGAGGGCTGGTGCTGACTATCACTTGCACCTGGACCCATGGTATGAGAATGATGATGTTGTCCCCTACCTGCCACCAGCCTGGATGACTGAGCAATGGTTCTGCGTTGGTTGTCACCTGCTGTCAGCTAGCATTCTGAACTTTGCTGAAGGGCCGGAAACCCAGCAGCAGGATGCTAGGGAAATCGGACCGAGCGTTCTGTTCCATAGGGCTCGGCTGTGGGAGAATCAGGCGGCCGCGGTTCAGGCACGGATTCAGGGAGCCGATGCTATCAAGAGGTCTGCCTTCCGCCTGCTGATGCCCATTGGCTACAAGGTGGCTGATCAGAAGTTGAGAAAGGACGGGTTGAGCCTGTTCTGGAGAATGGTCTATCCTTTGGCTCATATGGCCCTGTTCAGACCCCTTAGAGATAGTCTGGGTCTTGCCAACGCCAGGATCTGCTACAGCACCGGCGCTATGCTCAGCCCAGATGCCTTGAGGTTCTACCATGCTCTGGACCTTCCCCTAAAGAGCCTATACGGAACAACAGAGGGTGGAGCTCTAACGGGCGTCAGGGATGAAAACATCTGTCTAGAGACTCTAGGCCCGGTTCACAAGGGTACAGAGGTGAGAATAACCGACAATGGTGAGATCATCTATCGTCAGGCTGGTGTTTTCCTTGGCTACTATAATGACCCGGACAAAACTGCCGAGGTACTTAAAGACGGGTGGTTTCATAGTGGAGACTGCGGTTCTATCAATGAAGATGGGCACATTGTATTTCTGGATAGGGTGGACGACCTCGTTGAATTGGCCTGCGGCGACAAACTGGCTCCCCAGTTTGTTGAGTGCCGACTGAGGTTCAGTCCCTATATTAGGGACGCCTGGGTCCTCGCCGGCCCCGACAGAGCGTACACCTCGGCCATCATAACAATTGACTATGACAGGGTAGGTAGGTGGGCTGGACAAAGGAGAGTGGCTTATACTACCTTTGCCGAGCTTTCCCAGAAGCCAGAGGTTTACGAGTTGGTGAAGAGGGACGTAGAGAAGACAAACCAAGCTCTGCGGCCAGGCACCAGGGTGAAGAAATACGTCAATCTGCACAAGGACTTTGACCCCGATGAAGCCGAGTTAACCAGAACCAGGAAGCTGAGAAGAGCATTTGTGGAAGAGCGCTACCGCGACCTTATCAATGCCATCTATAGTGATCAGACCGAGGTGCCCATAGAGGCCCAGGTCAGATACCGGGATGGGCGTATGGGAACAATAAAGACCACGATTAGCATCAGATCCGTTGAGGGGGCTGGATGATGACCTTCTTTCTGCAGCTGGTGGTAAGCGGTTTTGCCCTGGGCATGGTTTATGCACTTGTCGCCGTAGGCTTTGTCTTGATTCTCAAGTGCTCCAATGTTTTCAACATCGCCCAGGGACACTTTGTCATGATTGGGGGCTACGTAGGCTATACCTTCTTGGTTACATTTGGCCTGCCGGTATGGGCCAGCCTGCTACTGTCAATAGTAGTGGCCATCCTAATGGGCCTACTGATAGAACGGCTCGCCTTACGGCCTTTGGTGGGTCAACCCTTACTGGCCGCAGTTATGATGACCCTAGCCCTAGCCACCATATTGGATGGGGTGGCAACCCTGATCTGGGGCGGCGAGTATAAGGCCTACCACGGAGTGCTGCCTACTGTAACCCTACAGCTTGGCGAACTATCCATACCACCGGAGATGACGATTGGACTGGTGGTGTCTATTGTTGCCGTAGTCGTACTCATGCTCTTCTTCCGCTACACCAAGATGGGACTGGCAATGATGGCGACGGCCGAGGATGAGCAGGTAGTGCAAAGCGTGGGCATCAGGGTGACTACAGTCTATGCCCTCTCCTGGGTGATTGCCGCTGTTGTTGGAGTAGTCGCTGGCATTCTGTTGGGCGGCATATCTGGCGTTATGGTAGAGATGAATACTGTCGGGCTGAAGGCACTGGCTGTAGCGCTCTTGGGAGGGATGGACTCAATTGGCGGGGCGATTGTCGCCGGAATAACACTGGGAGTGCTGGAGAATGTAGCTGCCGGGTATCTGGACCCGCTGCTACCTGCTGGTGGTGGACTGGCCAATGTCTTCCCATTCATAGTCATAATGATCGTGCTAATCTTCAGGCCCCATGGCCTGTTTGGTAAGGTCGAGATAGAGAGGATCTGACAAATGGGTTTGCCCAGTGGGACCTTTTCGGAGAACTACGGCCAGGATATGGCTATCGTGCGCACCAGGGCGCAGTGGGCGATGCTGTTTGGCTTGCTCATCCTTCTCTTCACCAGCCCTCTATTCCTGAATGATAGAATGCTCACTATTATGACCATAACCGGGATCGCCATTATCAGTGTTCACGGGCTAAGTATCCTAAGCGGGTACTGTGAGCAGATCTCCTTAGGTCATGTTGGCTTCATGGCAGTAGGGGCCTATACCTCTGCTGTGCTATGTGCCAGACTTGGCTGGCCATTCTGGCTAGCCCTGCCCTGTGCTGCCCTAGCTGCCGGATTGGTGGGGATACTCTTCGGTCTGCCATCACTGAGGGTCAAGGGCCTGTATCTGATTGTGGCGACGGTAGCCGCCTATTTCATTATCATGTGGGTTATTCTTCAACTTCGTAACGTGACCGGCGGCGCTGATGGTATGGCTGTGCCCAGACCTGAGATAGGCAGCTTTGTGCTGAAGTCCAAGAGTAGCTGGTTCTACCTGGTGATGACGATTGCCTGTGTGGCTACATTCCTGGCCCAGAACCTAGTCCGCACCAGGGTTGGCAGAGCCTTCATCGCTATCAGAGACAATGAGCTGGCCGCTGAGGTCATGGGGGTCAATCTGTGGGCCTACAAGCTAATTGCGTTCTTCATCGGCTGTGTCTATGCCGGTGTGGCTGGCTCGCTGGTGGTTCACTACTACGCTTTTGCCAGTCCAACTCAGTTTCCCTTCTTTGATTCGGTGTGGTATCTAGGCATGCTGATCGTAGGTGGTATGGGCAGCACCACGGGAGCCATCTTTGGCGCCGTATCCCTCAGGCTGCTGGATGAACTGGTCACCATCGTCGGCCCAATCCTGTCTGGCGTTGTTGCTCCTCAGGCAGCGGCCTCACTGGCTCTCATCAGCCGTGGCGTGGTTATCATTCTCTTTCTGATCTTTGAACCCCGGGGGCTGGCTCATCGGTGGGAGATGATCAAGGCGTATTACAGGCTATGGCCTTTCTCGCATTAGGAATAGTGTGGACGAGCCTGCGGGTGGCCGCGGGACATGCCAGCATGGTCTACTCAAGGGGGTGATCGGGCCGCCACATTCATTGGCGATGGATACCAGCTTCCGTATCACCGGTACGGGGTGGGCTCCCGGCACCGAACCATCGGAAACGAGAGAGGATAGGAGGACAAAAGAAGTGAAAGCGAAGCTTGCTACACTATTGACTGCGGTCCTGCTGCTGTCCCTGGCAGTCAGCGCCTGCGGCGCGCCGGCGCCGCCTCCGGAGCCCACCACACCTCCGCAAGCGACTGCGCCTCCCGAGGCCACGGTGCCGCCGCCGACCGCCACGCCACCTCCACCGACGACACTGTATCTCGGTGGCACCATGTCGCTAACCGGGCCCTACGCTGAGGACACAGCGGCGGTTCTGGCTGGCTACGAGGATTACGCTCAGTATGTGAATGAGACAAAGCTTCTGGCTCCGTGGAGGACTGAGACGTTCCCTGAGGATGCAACCCTCGAGGTGCTGTGGCGAGATGATGAACTCAAAGCGGCCAAGATGTTGCCTATCTATGAGGAGCTCAAAGCCGCGGGAATGCTCGTCTATAGGATAGGGTCTTCGGATTCGGCCTACGCACTCATGGACACACTCAATGAGGACCGCGTGGGTGCCGTTACGATGGCCACTGGACCCTATCTCCTGTCGCCGCCGAGAACCATCTTCACCCAGTACCCCATATACACCGACGAGGCGGCAGCGGTTGCCGAATGGTTCATGGAGAACTGGCAGGAAGACAGGGCACCGAGGTTTGCTTTCCTCACCGCAGATTCACCCTTTGGTAGGTCGGTTGAGATAGACGAGCTTAAGGACTATCTCACGGAGCTGGGATATGAGTTAGTTGGCAGCCAGTATGTGCCTATGGTGCCCACCGCGCCACCAACAACACAACTCTCGTGGCTGAAGGACAACAACGTTGACCTTACCTTTGGTTGCATGATCAACCCGGGTTCGCAGCCAACGATAAAGGAAGCGGTCAGACTGGGTATGGGCTCCGGTATGGACTACGAGATACAGTTTGCCTTTGCTCTCCCAAGCCACCTTCAGGTGTTCGTTCCGGCCATGGGTGAGCTGGGCAACGGTGTCATCGTGGCTGGCGGCTATCCCTCCAACTGGCCGACAGTAGCGGAGGACGACCCAGCCGGGATAGCCTTCTGTCACGAACTGCAGGAGACATATCGCCCTGGCGACCCGGTCACCCACATCATGTATGTGCACGGGGTTGTTGAGGCCATGATCCAGGTTGAGGCGTTGAGGCTTGCCATGGCGGAAGTGCCTGTCGACGAGCTAACGCCACTTGATGTGCTGGAATACGGCTTCTACAAGATCAAAGAACTGGACACCGGCGGCATAACCAGTACACCGCTGACCTATGGTCCGGGGGATATCGAGGGCATAGATGCAATAGGTGTTGACCAAGTCCAGGAAGGTAAGATAGTAAGACTGGGCGTCTGGCCAGCTCGCGGCATCTACAAGCACGAATAACCGCTATACCGGGGGCTCTCTGTGCACAGAGCCCCCGGAAACTCCTGCTCTCTTCGGCTACCAACTCCTGGCACGCCCAGTGCGCTCGAAGGCGCCGCCGAGGTGCGCCGCATGCGCACCATCCATCAGGCCACCGAGTGCTAGCCCGGGTGTTTGCTCGTTCCTGCTAGGCGGGTTGTTGTTCTGCGGGGCAAACAGAGCTGTGATCTGGATAGTGAGGGCTTCTCACATGTGCCGGAGGGACTCGGAATAGGGTTACAGGTAGATTGGGAATGCATCGGTAGCCGCACGTTAGAATTCCATAGATAAGCGAGGTGCAAATGACTCTGACCAAGGCAGACTGGGCCACACTGGACAGGTTTGACTTCGGCGTGCAGCCAGTAGGCCTTAGACTGTCAGCAAAAAGGCCAGACTCAGTTGATAGGTTGGGCGAAAACATGGCTTTCTGCGAAATGCTCAAGTGGGCACAGGAGGGGAATGCCTTCTATGCCGATGCAGAGAACCATACCTGTGGGGCAGGAGCATATGTGCTAGGGCAGGCAGATGCAGCAGAGCCCTACGTTACTGGACAGTTTGGAGCTGGGCTGCGAATCTTCGAAGAGCCGCGTGCCGCAAGCAGGATTTATCAATACATCCCAAGGTTAGACAGGGGTGTCGCCAACTACGTTGCCTTCTCGCCCGTAAGCAAGATGCCTTTCGAACCGGATGTCTTGATTCTCCTCGCCAATACGAGCCAAACGGAGATACTGCTCAGGGCAATGAGCTACGGAACGGGTGAAATGTGGCTGAGCAAGTTCTCAAGCGCGATGGGGTGCGCTTGGGTGTTCGTCTATCCCTATCTCACCGGGGAATTGAACTACATCATTACGGGTCTTGGGCATGGAATCAAGCGCAGAAGGCTATTTCCCGAGGGTCTGCAACTCGTATCTGTCCCCTTCGACCGGTTGTCTTCCCTCCTGCAGGCTTTGCAGGATATGCCATGGGTCCTTCCTGCGTACAAAGCCGACGGACAGGAATTCGTCAGACGACTGCAGATTGAGTTAGGCCTTGCCCCGCCCACATGATAGAGAGCCATTTCTGTACAGCGGTGCACGATAGTGAAGGCTGCACCTAGACTCGAAACCAGAGCAAGCCCATTTGTTATAGATGCGAGCTTTCTAACAGGCTGTATTGTTCTCGGCCAGCAGCTCTCTGGGTAGCGACGGTGGAACGAAACAACGATTGTGATGTCCAAGAAGAGGTTAATCCTTATGGCACAAATGGAACTCGCCGGCAAGATGTGCGAAGTCGATCAGAAAGGCTTCTTGCAGGAACCCGAGAAATGGAATGAGAGTATCGCAGAGGCCTACGCTGAAATGGAAGGTGTAGCGGAATTAACGGAAGAGCACTGGAAGGTGATTAACTATCTGAGGAACTACTAACTCGAATACGAGATCTGCCCGATGGTAAGAAAGCTCACCAAGAGAACAGGTGTGAGCCTGAAGCAACTTTGGCAACGCCTTATGGGGAGACCGCCGAGGAGTTCATGATGAAAGATGATATTAAGAAGAGTACTGAATCATTGTGCGGTTTAGAAAATGCAGATATACGAAACGTTCTTAAGGCCATGGGATACTCTGATGATGATTTAACGACAAGAAGACCTGCAATAGGTATTGCAAACTCATGGAACACACTTATACCGGGACATTTCAACTTCAATCAAATCAGTGAACAGGTCAAAAAAGGCATTCATCGTGCCGGAGGTACTGTATACGAATTTGGTGTCATTGGATTATGTGACGCCATTGCAAAAGGGAATTCTAACTACGTATTACCTTCAAGGGAAGTGATATGTGATTCTGTCGAAATAATGGCCGGGGCCAACCCGCTGGATGGCCTTATCTTATTGGCTTCCTGTGATAAGATCGTGCCAGGAATGCTAATGGCTGCTGCAAGGCTTGATATACCGGCTATTCTGGTAAACAGCGGCCCGATGCTGGGGGGGATCGCATTTGGGGGGCGCAAATCTGATGCGACATCAGCTTCAGAGGCATTGGGAATGTATAGAACCGGTAAGATTTCATTGGAGGAATACAAGACAGTTGAAGATCTATCATGTCCCACTTGCGGTTCCTGTTCTTTTATGGGCACGGCCAACACAATGTGCTGTCTGGCGGAAGTTATGGGCATGAGCCTGACTGACGGTGCGGCAATACCCGCTGTTTATGCGGATAGGTTGAGATTGGCTGAACAATCCGGAGAAGCCATATGCAATCTGGTCAAGCAGGGTATTACTGCC
>JABAOC010000527.1_pt3 | contig 27031 bp, 27 predicted proteins | sample 7062161 | NCBI WGS metagenome assembly JABAOC01 (sample SAMN14538625, study PRJNA623070) | marine sediment metagenome | biome: marine biome [ENVO:00000428]; feature: marine pelagic biome [ENVO:01000023]; material: deep marine sediment [ENVO:00002113] | place: India: Gulf of Khambhat ... | reverse complement strand
TTTGGGTCTAATTATTAGAATCGGTAAAAGGCTGGACAAAGCGCCAATCGAAAAAACCCATTGTAGTTCAAGACCTAACCAAACCCAAATTAAAAGTAAGGCACAGGTTAATATACCACCAATCGTAATTGCCTGCTCTCGGAAAAGGATTGCCCTGCCAGTTGAGTGATCTTCAATTGCTTTCTCATAGGACATCACGCTCAAAGGAATGGCTACCATTCCTCCAGTCACCCGGTCAGCAACGTCAAGAACAAACAAAACACTAATTGCCCGGGTAAGTAGCCTACCCGACCAGACTAAAGCTTGAAGAATTGAACCATAGACAATTAAGCCTTTTTTGCCTTTAACGTCTGTCCAACGGCCAACAAAAAGATTAATTGCCGCCACGATTGCCATTGACAAAGAAAGAAATTCTCCTAAGGAAAGTTCTTTTTTCAAAATTAGGTATAAATAAAGAGGAATGACAATTGCGTAAATGACTGCTCCTATTGTATCACCTACATAGGCTAAAAAAGCTCTTTTATGGACTTTGAAAAGCTGGAAAACCTCGGCCATGCAAGTATCATGGCGGGTCTTTTCTTCTTTCAAACCTCTGATACTCAAAGCCGAAAGGCCTAAAAAGAACAAAGAAGCAAGAAAAAGGGCCTGATAGCCTGCCAGACCAATCAGCAAGCCACCAAAAAAGGGCACGCCTAATAAGAAAAACGTGCTTATCACTTCAACCAGGCCGATTTCTTTACCAAAAGCGCCTTCTTGGCCAACCTTTACCCTCATCCCATGGCAACCAAACCAATAAAATCCAGTTGATAGACCCCAAAAAGGAGAAGCCAAAAAGAGCAAAAGTGGCCATTTTTGAGAGGTAAACAAAATTATTAAGCAAATCGCTGCAAAGAGCTGCCCCAAGTACATTTGTCTCTTAAGGCCGATTTTCAAGGAAAGCTCTTCAGCAAAAAGATTGGAAATAAATTTAAAACCGTAAATTGAAAGAAAATAAATAAAAACCGCTAGGAGGGCAACCCTTTCTTGATCTGTCAATTCGAATAAGGTTTTGTAAATATAAATTGAAGAAAATAAAGAAAGAAGAGTAACTGATACAGCCCGAAAGGATTGGCTAAGAAAAAAAGGTAGTAATTTAACTTCTCCTCTAATCCGAAAATCTAAGAATCTTTCCATTTTACTGATTAAAGCGGTTCATTACCTTTTCTAAACCTTTTTCTAGGGCAATTTCAATCGCCTGAATGGTTTTTTTGATCATCTGTTTGGCCTCACTCGCCTCGTTCACATCAAATTCCTTTAAGACATAATCATCCACCTCTCTCTCACTTTTAATCTCTACTTTTCCTTTTTTCCGGGGATGACCAATACCCAATCGAAATCTAACAAACTGATCTGTCCCTAGCTTGTCAATCACTGACTCAACTCCATGATGACCAGCCGCCGCTCCCCCTAATCTAATTTTAATTTTTCCTAAAGGTAAATCAAGATCATCATGAACTATCCAAATATCTTCAGGCTTGATTTTATAAAAACTAACTAGCTTAGAAACACTGTAGCCTGAGGCATTCATCATTGTTTGAGGCTTAGCCAAGATCAAATCACTGATCTTGGCAATTAAGCTATTAGCTCTTTTATCTTCCTTCCAGGTGGTTCTTTCAACCTCAGTTAGTTCCTGAAGCAAGCCATCAAGAACAACAAAACCTAAATTATGCCTTGTTCTCTCGTATTTTTCGCCTGGATTACCTAAACCAACAATGAGTTTCATTTTAAAAGCTCCTTAACCTCTTCATCCGTAGTTTGGGGAAAATCTTCGTAAAATTGGCCAACAGCAAAGAACATCAACGGCGCTTCAAGATAGATAACCGCATCCGCTTGTCTCTCGATTTTTTTGAGAGTATCCCGGGCAATTACCGGCACGGCCACAATAATCTTTTTGGGATTATCTTGCCGCAGGACTTCAATAGCCGCCAACATAGTCGCCCCAGTGGCTACACCATCATCAGTTAAAATAATTATTTTGTCTTTAAATTTAGGCTGAGCCCTGTCTCCCCGAAGCCCTTTTTCTCTTCTCTTAATCTCGGCTTCAATCTCTTTTTTTTGCTCTTGAATATATTTTTCATCTGCTCCCACTCTTCCGGCTAACTGTTCGTCAATTACCTCTTCTCCGCCTGGTCCGACCGCACCAATGGCTAATTCTGGATTACCAGGAGCCCCGATTTTTTTGGTAATAATAATATCTAGCGCTGCTTTTAATTTCTTGGCGATCTCCTTGCCCGTAACCACCCCACCTCTAGGAATAGCTAAAACTATTTTTTTTCCTTTTACCTGATCAGCTTCAAGCTCTCTTAAAATCTTTTCCGCTAGTTTTTCTCCGGCTTCTTCCCTGTTCTCAAACATCAATTCTCATTTTACCTTTTTAATAATAAATTGCCAACAAAAACCCACCCCTAACTTGAATCTTATTAAAGTTAAGATCTTAACCAATCGGGATGGGTTTTAAAGTCTTGCCGCTTGCTTCTCGGCAAAATCACCAATTACTGGTAGTTTGAATTTCTCTCCTTGATAAGCCTTAAAGATTAACACCAGCCAGAGAACAAAACCAATAATCATTAAAATCGGCGAGAGCATCCAACCAATAACCGGGACAAAAGAAAGAAGAGTGATTATCCCAAAGGTGATAATTGATTGCATCGCATGGAAGCGAACAAAGCTATTATCTTTCTCAATGAGGAGGAAAACGATGCCTGTCAACCAACCTAGAACATAAGTTAAAGCGGCGGTAGTATTGTTAGGAAGACCAAGTCCACTCTTGCCTTCAGACATAGATTTTTGTCACCTCCCTCCTATTTTCATCGTAACACCAAAAAAGAATTGATGTCAATAGTCTAAAATAGAGCCAGTTGCTCTTTGTTTTCCTCTGTCTTGACCACATCTTCTCCTTCAGGCCAGATTTTAACTGTTCCAAAAACTCCATCATAGCCCGGCTCAATTACCAAATCTCCACTTCTTACTTTTTTAATTCCTTCAGCAATTTTTGGTCCAGAGATTTTCCTGATTTCATCGGTCTTAGTCACTAATAAAACTCCGAATTCTCCCCCAAAATTACTTGTTAATTTTTTATACTCATTTAAAGATTTTTGGCTGGAAACACTTGAGCTTAATTCTTCAGCTATTATCTCGATTAAGGGCACTAACATTAAATAAGGCGGTCTTTTTTGCCAGCTGATTTTTTTAACCCCGAAATCGTCAATTTCTTCTTTTAATTCTTCTATTTTCCGACTACTTAATTTGTCTACCCGGTGCATGACGCCAACAGTTAGGGGACGACCACAAACTGGACAAGTCGCTCCCAATTTTTTCGTTTCCTCAGGAGATTGTTTCACGCCGCAATTTCGATGACCTGTCCAATGATATTTCCCCTCTTCTGGATAGAACTCAATTGTTTTAGCTACCTGGTTTTCAATAATTGCCTTTCTGATATCTTGATAGTCAAATTTTTTGGAGTTTCTAATCTCAAAAACAGTTGCCTCTCGGCCCATTTTGATAGCCGAGTGAGCATCAGAAAAAGAAAGGATTGTTCGAGGATCAAGCTCTTTAACTTGCCAATTCATTCTAGGATCGCTCGACAAACCAGTTTCAATTGCTTTAATCTCCTTGCTTAAATCACCAAAACATTCTTCGATTGAATCAAAGCCAGAAAGAGAACCATAGAGAGAAAAATGAGGTGTCCAAACATGGGCAGGGACAATCAAAGCCTGAGGTGAAATGTTTAAAACCAGCTCAGCCATTTCTCGAGCACTTAGACCAAAAATCGGCCGGCCATCACTAATTAAATTTCCTTTTCGGCCTAAAACTTCATTAATTTTGTCCACCACCCCAAAGTCAGGAGCAAAAATAATCAGATGAATCCGGCGAAGACGGCCTGCCTGACGATAAATACTTGATAATTCAGTTGTTAAAAGAAATTTGGTTTTGTTTTTTGAATCTTTTAGTTGGTAAACCCCTTTCCCAGCCTCCTCTAGATTCGCTTTTAACTCCCGAATCCATAAAGGATGAGTAAAATCAGCAGTGCTTACCAAACCAAGCCCCTTAATCTCTGCCCATTGGGCGATTTCTGGTAAGACCATCTTCGGCGAAACCGCCCGAGAGTACTTACTATGAAAGTGCAAATCAGCAATTATTTCCATATCTCCTATCCTATAAAAAACGCTTAGAAAAGCAAAAGCCAACCCCATCCAGATAAGTCTTAGTGTTAATCCATAATGCTTGCCAGAATTTTCTTTTTTTTATCAATTCCCCTATTGACTCGTAATGAGAGTGTCTCACCATTGACCTGGGGGCATAGACAGTTTTATAGCCCCTTTTAGCCACCGCTAATGCCCAAACTGGGTCTTCGGTTTGCTTTATTTTCTCATCAAAAGGTATCGTTTGCCAGACTTTTTTTCTTATACCACAACTAGAAGCCCAAAACAGAGTATAACAGGCAAATTTTTCGAAAAACCAATGGAAGCGGGAAAAACCAATAAACCAAAGAAGTTTATGATATAAACCCGACTTTGGGCTATGGATCTGGCGGGAATAAGTACCAGCAACTAACGGGTCAAAAAATGGCCCTAAAAGTTCACCTAACCAATTTCGATTATAAGGGAGGGTGTGGGCACTTAAGCGAACGAGAAATTCTCCTTTAGCTTCTTGGGCTCCAAGATTCAAAGCCCGAGCATAATTAAATCTGTTCCCAACTGGCCCTTTATAATGAATAACCCTGGCTGGATATTTCTTCAGTAATTCAAGCGTGCCGTCAGTTGACCCAGAATCAACCACAATCACTTCGAAATCTTGATATTTCTGGTTGAAGATTAAGGCTAAGTTTTTCTCTAAAGCTTTTCTCTCGTTCCAAGACAAAATTATTATTGAAACTTCAGGCTTTCTTTTAATCTTCATAAAAGCTAAGGATGAATAAAGGCAGTTAATAAAAAGGCAAGATAGAAGCCAATCAAAAAAGCTCCTTCCCAACGTTCTAGTTTTTGTTTAGTCCGAATGAAAAAGTAGAAAATCAGGAAGATAACTACATAGGTAATTGTTGCCAAAAGATACTCTTCAAAAGCCCTGATAACAATTGGTCTAATAAAGGCAGTTAAACCAATGATTAGGGTTCCATTGGCCACAATTGAACCTAATAAATCACCGAAAAACATTTTAGGTTCTTTTTCTCTTAAGCTCTTTATTTCAAAAGCAAGTTCAGGTAAACTCGTACCAATCGCCACTAGGAATAAGCCAATCAAGAGGAGAGGAATATTTAGACCAAAAGCAACTTTTCTGGCCATCCGAACCAACATGTCAGCCGAAAAAAGCAACAAAGCTACTCCAAGGAAAATCCAGCCTATTTCCCTGCCTGCTTCCTTATGGTTTAAGCGTCGGATGAGTTGATGAATAACACCCTCTTTTGCCTCTCTGCCTTTAGCCAAATGGCGCCTGCGCTCAGCCAAGATTAAAAAATTATAGAAACCATAAAGAAATAAAAGAATCAGCCCATCTAGACGAGAGAGAGAGTGATCCAAAAGTAAGATAATCGGTGCTAAGCCTGCCAAAAAGGCATAAGCTAAATCGGTCTTAAGGAAACTCCCCCTGACCCTTAAAGTGCCGCCAATTAAGGCAGCTCCACCGACTACTAAAGAGAGATCAGCAATATTAGAGCCGATTACATTCCCCAAGGCCAGGTTGGGTAAACCTTCATAGGCTGAGGTAATACCGACAAAAAGTTCAGGTAAGGAAGTGGCTAAGGCTAAAACAATCGTCGTTACCGCAAACCTTCCCATTCTCGTCCGCTTGGCTAATGACCGAAGATTAATTACCAAGATTTCAGTCGCCTTAATGAGTAAAATCGAAAAAGCAACGGCTAAAACTAGATAATAAGCAATCATCTTTCTAATCTACTTTCTTTTAATAATAAAAATCCATTTTGCTCCTTCAATCGCTAAAAGCTCAATTCCGCCTAGAACAAGCAAAACTAACCATTCTCTCCAGCCTAGAGAGTGGGTATTTAATAATACCTGAAAAGGTGGAAGATAGATGGCCACTAATAACATCAAGATACCTATTCCAACGGAGATAAGCAACAGTTTATTGGCCCAGAAGTCAATCTGAAAAATTGTTTTCCGAATACTTCGGCAAGCAAAAACATAGGCTAAGGAATCAACTCCTAAAGCAACAAAAATTACTGTCTGAATGTAATGGAGATGAAGAAAACCCTGATTAAGCCAAACAAAAAGAGTCAGAAGAAACAAATCAGTCAGAATACCAATAATAAAAATCAAAACCTTAAGTTCGAAATCAAGAATTGGTGCCTCTCTTGGCCTAGGCGGGTCATTCATAACCTCTTTTTCTTCAGGCTCAAAGGCGAGAGCAATACCCGGAAAAGTATCCTCAACTAAATTCACCCAAAGGATCTGGGCAGCAGTCACTGGTAGAGGCAAACCTAAGAGAATTGAGCCGGCAATCAAGATCACTTCAGTAAAAGAATCAGAAAGAAGATACAAAGTCACCTTTTTAATGTTCTCAAAAATCGCTCTTCCCTCCTCAATAGCATGGATAATTGTTCCAAATCTTGAATTAAGTAAAACCATGTCAGCTGTCTCTTTAGCCACATCTGAAGCTTCACCAACAACAATGCCAATATCTGCCTGTTTTAAAGCCGGCGCATCATTAACACCGTCTCCCATCATGGCGACTACTTCACCATTCTCTTTTAAAGCATTAACGATCTTTAGTTTTTGCTCTGGATCAGTTCGAGCAAAGAGAAGAATCTCACCTACCTTTTTCTTTAATTCTCCTTGAGAAATTTTTTCCAGTTCATTTCCCTCCATAACTTGAGTTTTTTGATCGAGTTTAAGATCAAGCTGCTCTAAAACCGCCAGGGCGGTAGAGACATAATCACCAGTGACCACTTTGACTTTTATCCCAGCTTGTTGACACTCTTTTAAGGCTGTCTTTACTCCTTTTCTAACCGGATCTTCATAGACCAAAATTCCTAGCCAAGTTAATCCTTTTAAGTCTGAATCCTTTATCTCTTTCTGTTTACCAGTCATCTTTTTAAAGGCAAAGCCTACGATTCTATATCCTTTTTCTCCGGATTGATTAAATTTCTTTGCCCATGTTTTCCTACTTGTTTGAGGTAAATCACATTTACTAAGGACTACTTCTGGAGCACCAGAAACAATTAGAAGTCCGGGGTGTAGAGTGGCAATGATCTTTTTTTGAGGCGAAAAAGGGACCTCATCCAATCTCGGATTTTTTTCCTGAATAGTTTTTGACTTAGTCTTAGATTTCTTTTCTGCCCAATCCATCATCGCTACTTCTAAAGGGTCACGCATGTCATTACAAAGAATGGCTGACTTAATCCCTAGGTCTTTATTAGTAAAATCGTCTTTAACTACTTGAAGTTCACCTAAAGTCAGGGTCCCGGTTTTATCAGCACAAATGACAGAAACCGAACCTAAGGTCTCGGCCGCTAAGAGCTTACGGACTAAGGCCTTTCTTTTTAAAATCCGCTGCATTCCTAAAGCTAAAATCACTGTTAGAGTCACAATTAAGCCCTCGGGAATAGCAGCCACGGCTACAGCTACACTAGTAGTAAAAATTTCAATGATTTCATAGCCAAGAAGGCTACCAAGAACAAAAATCAAAAGAGCAACACCGCCAACTAATAAAGCCAGGATTCTGGCTAGCTTAATAATCTGTTCTTGAAGAGGTGTCTTTTCTTCTTCAACTTCGCCTAATTGCCTACCAATCTTACCCATCTCAGTTTCCATGCCTGTCTGGGTTACCAACATCTTAGCAATGCCAGTGACCACGGTCGTGCCCATAAAAGCCTGATTTTCTTTTATTGTCTGCTTTTCATTTTTAGCTTTCTGTTTCTTCACCGGCATGCTTTCACCAGTTAAAATCGCCTCGTTAACCGAGAAATCAGTTGCTTCCAACAAAATTCCGTCAGCCGGAATCCTTGTCCCAATGGTTAGAACCACTAAATCGCCGGGGACAACCTTTGAAGCCTCAATCTCCTGTTGTTGGCCATCACGAATGACCTTAGCTTTAGGCGTAAGCAAAGAACGGAGAGCAATCAAGGCTGTTTGGGCTTTTCTCTCTTGCCAAAAACCTAAGAGAGTATTAATTAAAACCGCGGCAAAAATGACAATTGTATCTGTCAATTCATGAAGGATAAGAGTAACTATTCCCGCAAAAAGAAGAACGTAGACTAGAGGAGATTTAAGTTGAGCAAGAATCAGCTTAAGATTAGAAAGCCCAGGGGGTTTGGCCAGTTCATTAGGTCCAAATTTCTCTAGACGCTCATGAGCTTCTTTAGAGGACAAGCCTTTCTTCAAGAAATCTTCTTTCTTCTCCCCCATACCTCCATGCTATCATAACTGGCTTATTTTATAAAAGAGGTTACTTCTGAAGTTTATACAACTTTTCTGCTTCCTTGAGGGTCGTCGCCTGAGAAGGCGACTTATCGTCCCGGAAACGGACTAGGCGAGGAAATCTTAAAGCATATTCAGCCGTATGGGTCGGAGATTTGGTAATATTATCTGCCTCGATTTCAACGACAATCTTGGGTGAACACCAAGTATCTGGAATCAAGTTTTTATCAACCTGATATTCTTTTGGTTTTTCTTTGGTCTTAACCTTCCCACATCTCTGATACATCTCTTTCCACTGCTCATCCGAAAGACCAGTCCCTATCTTAGAGATGGTTAAGAATTTATTTTTTTCTCTTACCCCAACTAAAAACGCTCCTAGCCCGAAAGCAGCTCTCTTACCTCTTCCTTTATAGTAACCCATAACGACACAATCTAAAGTGTCAGCCAAGCCTGCTCCTTTTTTACCCTTCTCTGTTTTAAATTTCACCCAGGTATAACCTCTTTTCCCTGGATCATAAGGAGCTTTCCATTTCTTGATCACCACTCCCTCAAGGCCTTTTTTCAATTGTTCGTCATGATATTTACGTAATTCGACTGGGCTCTCGGTGACAATCTGGGGTGAAAGAATGATCACCTTATTCTTTGAAGAAAGAATCTTGCCTAAAATCTCCCGTCTTTTATTAAAAGGCTCTTTAATCAAATCTTTACCATCCTTATACAAAATATCAAAGCAGAAGAATTTGAGAGGAATCTCTTTAGCCTTTTTGCCAATTTCGTACTTTCTTTTTCTTTTAATCGTCTCCTGAAAAGGTAAGAACTTGCCTGTTTTCGGGTCATAGCCAATTGCCTCACAGTCTAAAATTGCTTCTTGGGCCTTAACCTCCTTAAAAACTGCTTGGGCTAAATCCGGAAACATGTGGGTCGTATTTTCTAGATTACGGGTAAAGGTCCGGACAAAACCTTTAGGCCGAAAACCAAGCTCAAGCTGGTCCTCTCTTTCTTCCCATTTTCTTTTTTTACTAAAATGAACCTGGAGTCGGGTACCATCAAATTTAGGTTCAGCTCCTACTTTACCCATCTTTTTAATCATTTCCTCAGCTGTTGGTAGCCGTTGACAAAGAGCCGGCATAATCGGCACACCTAAACCAACCTTGATTCCTTTGAGTCCTCTGATTCCTTTCTTTTTAATAATCTGGGCAATCTGACCAACATCAGCCCGAGCGTTGAAAGCCTCTTCAATTTCTCCTCTTTTACTCTTATCACCAGCAATCATCCAAGAAAGAGCGTCGAGAATGGTTAGGTCCGAGAAACCTAGTCTTAATTTGCCCAATGGAACTCGGGTGACGTATCTTGCCGAGAGAGAATCCAAATCATCCAGAAGGGCCTTCATTTTCTCAATCTTTCTTTCTACTGAACCCTCACCTGATTCAGCCGCGATTTCATAAAGCCGCTTGTAAGTTTGGCTCACACTCATCGGTTTAGCCTTTGCTTTTTTGTCAAAAAAGGCAGCGGCGTCACCTAAGTCACCCAGGCTTTTATACTTTTTTCTAATTTCTTTTTCCTCTTTTCCATAAGCCTGGGCAAGAACCTTAATCATCATTTTTTCGGCCAAGTTAAACTCAATCCCCGCATAAAGAGGCGCCAATTGACCCAGAGAAAGATAGCAAATTTTATCTATTTCATCAGCACCAGACTCTTTTAACAACTGGGCTAAAATCTCGGTCATTTTATTCCGAGAGGCAGTTTCTTCGAGTTTCTGGAAGTAATTAGCTAGTTTTTGAAAGGTCATTGTTCAACCTCCAAGGACCTGAGAAAAGAAAAAAAAGGCAAAAATAACTACACCAATAAAAAGAACCCCAAAAAGAATTGAAAGCCAGCCAGCCGTTTCATTCTTAAGAACTTTATTTAACCCCTCACCGACTAAGGTCAGACCAAAAAGAGTTGGTAAAACTAAAATCATATATAAAAATTGAGGGTCTGTTGGTCTCACTTCATTAAATACTTCGCTGCCTTGGTTTTGCCTTCTTTCTTCACTATACCCTTTTTAATTAGGTCTTTCAAATCCCTTAAAATCGTGTCATCAGAGACCATGGATAGGACTTTTCTTGCCTCTGAAGTGGTGATCTCTTGATTCTCTTCAAGATATTCAACCAGTCTCATTTGCCTTTCTGATAAAGCTACTTGTTTACCAATCCTTCTTCTTAATTTAGAGTCAACCGACAATTTCCTCACTCTTTCCTTAATCCGATTAAGCTCAATGGCAAGGATATCAGTAAAATATTCTAACCAGCCAGTAAGATCTCTTTTATCCAAGTCCGAACCCTGACTCGAAGTGGCGATCAAAGCCCCAAAATAAGAAGCTGAGTCTTTGTCAAAGTTTTCCTCTAAAGAAAAAAACCTCTTAATATCAAATCCTTCTAGAAAGAGAATTAAAGTGGCAAAGGCTCGAGCTGTCCGGCCATTGCCTTCAACAAAAGGATGAATAGCTACCAAAATATAATGAGCAATTCCTGCTCGTAAAACCGGATGAAGTTCTTTTGCCTTTGAATCATTAAGCCAGGTTAGAAAATCTTTAATTAGGTAAGGCACCTCAACCGCTGGTGGCGGCCGAAAGGCGATCTCCCCAGTCTGACTGTTTCTTAAAACAACTTGGCTCTGGCGGTATTTCCCTTGATTTTTCTTCTCAACGATCCGGGCACAAGTCAGATGGTGAATCTTTTTTAGTTGTTCTTCTGTATATTTCTTCCCTTTCAAACTACCAATGTATTTCATCACCTGGCGATAATTAATTATCTCTTGAATGTCTCGATCCTTAGCCAGGATTTTCTCTCCTTCGAGAACTTTAACTGCTTCCTGAAAAGAAAGTTCATTGCCCTCTAAATGAGTTCCATAATGGACTGTTCTTTGAATCGCCTCCTCCCGAAACTTCTTTTCCCAATAAGGCACCAAAGGAGCGTTATCGATCACTTCTCGACAGGCTTCAACAATGCCAATATTCCTGAGGATTTTATTGGTAATTCTGAATTTAGGTTGATACACAACCTAATTCTCGCATTTTTTGCGGGAAAAAACAAGGAGAATTTATCGCCAGCATTTTAAAAAAATTAGAAGATTTAGCAACCGGTGTTACGACCTATTCGTCTCCAATTCTAAAACCTTTTCTTTTTCCTTAAAAATCACTTCTTTGAATTTATCAAAAAATCCATTTCTTCCAAGAAGTGGCACTTCATGATCATAGGAGAAATCAACCTGAGACTTAAAACTTAAAGTATCTATATGGAGTGTCACGTTGTGGGTAAAACCTTTTATTTTGATTCCACCTATACCTAATATTACTTTGGGGTTCCCTTTTTTGATTTTAATCCTTAACTGCTCTCCGTAAAAGGCGGGAAACAAATTTCTTTCCGCCCCTGAGTCAACCAAACAAAATATTGGATTTCGGGAAAGCTGATGCCTATAAACCAACCTCACAGGAATGAAGGGGTAATGGACTTGGCCAATAATCTCTCCGGTTTTTGGATCTTTCTTGGGAATAGGCAAGTAAGGAAAAACTAGTGAGGCCATTAAGGTGAAAATACCTGATCAAAGGGTAAAACTTTTGTAAGAATAGCTTCCCTGTCTTTAAGTTTAGATAATTTCTTATCCAATTTCTCGATTGTTGTCCCAGAAGCAATCACTGTTCTTCTATCAGGAGTCAACGCCACCCATTTATTTTCAAACGGAATTAGTGGATTAACGATTTTTTTTCTTTTTGCCATTGGTTTTTCAATTATAGCACTAAAGAGGGGGTGTTTCAAAGATTTTTTAAAATTAAAGCCCTTTGTTTATTTCCAAAAACTGCCTAAAATGCGAGGAATTTCTTCGGCTAAGTCATCAGCATTATAGCTAAAACCAACCTTTTGATGAAGTCTTTCAGCTGCTTTCTTGGTTAAATAGGCACCAGCACAGGCAGCCAGAAAAGGTGGGTTTTTAGCAACAAAGGCAGTGATTAAACCAGCTAAAACATCGCCTGTGCCGCCTTTAGTCATCCCAGGATTACCACCTTTAATAACCATTGATTCTCTGGCCGAACAAACCAAAGTCTCGATATTTTTGGCAACAATAATGCACTTAAACTTTTTTGCCATTTGGGGAATAGTTTTTGAACTTGCGTTAATCCCAAAAAGCATTTCAAATTCTCTTTCATTAGGAGTTAAAATTGCTCTCTCTGAAATAAATTTTGCCTCCATCACCTGTAAACTACCCGCGTCAATCACCCATTGTTTTTTAGGAAACCTTTTAAGGAATGACTCAGTAATTTTCTTGCTCTCTTGACCCACACTATGGTCTTGTTCCTTTCCCTCTTTTCGATATCTCATCAACCCTGGACCGATGAGGATGGCATCAGATTTCCTAATATATTCCTCTACTTCCTCAAAGGGCACCCAGATAAAAGAGTTAAGTTTACTTTTGATCTTTTCAGCCACTTTTCCAACTGAAGAGTCAGGTGAAGTGAAAAAAACCATGTCGACTATTCTTGAAGCCACTTTTAAACTAAGAATTGGCGCTCCGTGGAATAATTTTGAACCACCAATAATTACTATCTGACCATTATCTGCTTTCTTTGAATCTTCTTGGGGTTTAGCAAGTCTTTTTAAGTCCTCCTCTTTAAACTCTCTCATCCTCATGCTATCATTATATCGAGTTAAGCTTAATAATACAAAGATGAAGCCAGTCGAAAAAACTAAAAAAGAAATCAGGAAATACCGCTTGGCAATTGTTAAACAAATGCTTCAATTGGCGACGGCTGGTTTTGGCTTAGTCGCCGCCCTTGCCTGGAATGAACTCATCCAGGCTTTTATTGAAGAATATATCAAACCTCGCGTAGGAGTTGGCTCAGGAATTATCTCTCTCGCTCTCTACGCCTTGCTTGTCACCGCTCTAGCTGTTTTTGTCACTCTTCAACTCAGTAAGTTAGCCGAGAAATTAGAAAAGGATTAAAACTATTTCAACTCAATTTTCTTCACTTTCTTTCTATAAGCTGGTTCAACCAAGTGAATATCAGTAGTAGTAATAATCGTCTGTTGTTTGGGAATAACTTCTAAAAGTCTTTTTCTTCGTTCGTGATCAAGTTCTGAGAAAATATCATCAAGAAGTAAAACTGGTCTTTCTCCTGTTTTTTCAGCGACGTACTCAAGCTCGGCTAATTTTAAACTAAAGACCGCGGTTCTCTGCTCGCCTCTTGAGCCAAAGGTGTGAAGGTTTCTTTTCTTCGTCATCACTTTGAAGTCGTCTCGATGAGGCCCAACTAAAGTCATTCCCGCCGCTATCTCTTCCTCAGTATATTTTTCTAATCTTGCTGGAGAAATAATGCTCTTATCATAAACTAGGTTCAAATCACCAAAATAATCTGGTTGCTGATTGATAAACTCAATAAATTCCTCTCTCTTCCGGCTAATAATTTCCCCATTTTCAAGTAAGAGCTTGTTCCAGAAAAAAAGGACTGATCTTGGCTTACCTTGGTCTCTAATCTGCTCTAATAATTTATTTCTCTGCCTTAAACCTTTTTGGTAAGAAAGATTAGCCCGGCGATATTCCCGATCAATCTGCTCTAAAACACTATCTAAATAATCTCTCCGGGTTGAAGGGCTGTCAACAACAATCCCTAAATCTTCGGGGCCAAACAAGACACAAGCCAGCTTGCCAACAAAATCCATCATCCGTTTACTCACCTTATTGACAAAGTATTTCTTTTTGGCTACTTTCTTCCCTCTCACCTGGCCAGGAGTCAAAACAATTTCTAAATTTTCTAGACCTTCTTGGCTCTTAATCTTCCCTCCAGCCCTGGCAATCTCCTTACCATAAGTAATCATTTCTTTTTCCACGCCTGCCCGGAAACTTTTACCAGTAGCGAGAAGATAGATTGCTTCTAATAAATTGGTTTTCCCTGAAGTATTCGGACCAATCAATAAAGTGGTTCCTAAAGCAAACTTAAACTCTTGCTTGGAATAATTTCGGAAATTCTGAAGTTGAAGAGAGTTTATGGTCACTGCCTAATTATATCAGGCTAAGGCTATTTTTGACAGCTCGGACAATAGAAGGTGCCCCGACCACCAAGTTTAATTTTCCTAATTTTTCCTTGACAATCGAGACAGGCCTTGCCTTCTCTCTGATAAACTAAAAAATGGTCTTGATAGGAGCCTTTTCTGCCCAAGGCATCAAGATAGTACTGATCAGAAGCGCCCCGATATTTAATGCCTGCTTTAAGAACTTTTTCGATCTTTTCAAGAAGCTTCTTTGCCTCTTTTTTTGTTACCTTCTTAGCCGGTCGGCGAGGGTCAATTTTGGCTAAAAATAAGGCGTCATTAGCATAAATATTGCCCAGACCAGCAATCTTCTTCTGATCCATTAAAACAATCTTGATTGGTCGACTGGTTGAACCCAGAATCTTTTTAAAGGTCTTTAAATCAAGACCCTCTAAAGGCTCAGGACCAAATTCAGAAACAAGCTTTTTCAGTTCTTTACTATCTTTAATCAATCTTACCCAGCCAAATTTCCTTAGATCAGCAAAGCGGAGTTCTTTATTATCACTTAAGGTAATGGTTACATGCTGCCAATCATCTTTAGGAGCACCTTTTTTTCTGACCAAAAGGCGACCAGTAAGTTTAAGATGAATAACTAAAATCTGATTATTGGAAAGAAAAAGTTGAAGCAATTTCGCTCTTCTCTCTATTTTCTTAATCATTATTCCGACGATTGCCTTTTTAACTTTAGCTAGTGAAGGTTTCACTTGTTTGGGAGAATCAGTCGTAATATCTAGAATCTTCTTGCTAACAATTAGTCTTGAAAGGTCTTTCTTGATTGTCTCTACTTCTGGTAGCTCAGGCATTTTTCTTCACAAACTCTTTTATTTCCCTTTTAAATCTCTCTTTAGAAAACTTCTTTGCCTGTTTAAAACAATCTTCTTTTTTATATTTCTCAGGATTAAATTTTTTCAAGACCTTAACTAATGAATCAACTATTGGCTTATCAAAAAACTCACCTGTTTTCCCCTCAATAACTGACTCGATTAATCCTCCTTGGCGCAGGGAAATTACTGGCCGGCCACAAGCCTGAACTTCAACTGGCATAATTCCAAAATCTTCTTCTAAATTACAAAAGATAAAAGCCTGACAGCCCCCCATTAATTCTGCTTTTTTCTCCTCGGTTACCTCTCCCAGAAAGTCGACTGTTGGCCCGGCCATCTTTTTTAATTCTTCTCCATAGCCAGCAAAAGCCCGGCCGAAAACTTTTAAAGGTAATTTTAGCTCATTACAGGCTTTGATGGCTAAATCAACCCTCCTTGCCCTGGCTAATCTTCCTCCCGCTAGATAATATTGAGATTGCCTAGTTGGATAATCTCCGAAGTTGGATCCTGTCTGAATCTCGGGAGTGTCAACAGGCGGATAAATAACAGTTGCTTCCTTACGATAGAATTTCTTGATTCTTTGAGCCGTATTTCTTGAATTGGCAATAAAATAGTCAACTCTTTGAGCGGCTGAATAATCAACTGGCCGAAGAAAATGATTGATTGTTTCTCCTAACACCCTTCCCCACCAGTGCTTACGCCATTCTCGAGCCGTTGGGTAGCCATAAAGATAACGAGGGGGTGTGTGACAATAACAAATATGAGTTGTTTTAGGATTAGTTTTAATTAAATTAGGACAATAAGCACCGGTGGCGGAAACAATAACGACATCAAAATCCGAAAAATCAAAATTGTTAAAGACGACTGGTGCTAGAAGTCGAAAAGGACTGATCAACTTAGCCTTAAAAGGAATCTTTTGTAACCAAGAGGGTTTTACTTTCCATTTTTTAAGTCTTTCTTTATGGGGGCCAAAAAAACCAGGCAGATAGACTGAAGTATAGACTGGCGCCTCGGGCCAGATTTCATGGAGAGCTTCCAGAACTCTTTCCGCCCCTCCATACTCTTTTAAATAATCATGTACCAAAGCAATCTTCATTTTCCTTAGTATAACAAAAGCCTGCAAAAACTTGACAAAAAACTTGACTTCCTAGCCTCCTTGTGCTATAATCCCTTTTGCTGGTGGAGCAATCCATCAGCATTCTGGTCTTATCGCAAGATAAGACCACCAAGGCCTGCCCTCGGGCAGGCCACTAAGGAGAAATCGCAAGATTTCTCCACCAAGCTCCGAGCTTGCTCGGAGCACCAAGTCCCGATAGCAATATCGGGACATCAAGGGCCTCCGCAAGGAGGCCCATTTTTTTGTTTATTTTTATCTAAAAAAGTTTTGTTTGAGAACCTGTTTTCTTCTTCTTGGGTTTAGACTTTTGATCCCCTTTTATTCTCTCAATTAAGCTTCTAAAACCCAAAATTTTAAATTCTTTAATCGCGTTTTCTTTTTCTTCATCAGTCAAGATGAACTGGGCTTTTTTTAAGTCTAATTCAACTGGCACATCAGTAACAATCCTCGCTAATTTCCGCGAAAGCTCGGCCATCTCGGCTCCTTCAACCAACTTCCTGGCTTGAGATTCAGGTAACTTATCTAGGTGTTTGTAGATCTTATCAACTGTGCCATATTGCTCCAGAAGTTGGGCAGCTGTTTTTGGTCCTATTCCTGGTACACCCGGATAATTATCAGAAGGGTCGCCGACTAATCCTTTGTAGTCAATTATTTGTCTGGGTTTGATCCCCATCTTTTTCTTGACTTTTTTCTGATCAAATATCTGAGCCTCACTCATCCCTCTCACTGGTGCATAAATCTTAACTCTTGGTCCAACCAATTGAAACATGTCTCGATCTCCAGTAACAATCATTGCCTCTAGTTTTCGCTTTGCCGCTTGTTTTGCCAAAGTACCAATAATGTCATCAGCCTCATAACCTTCAATCGCAAAAAAAGGAATCCCTAGGGCTCTTAAAATCCGACGGACATTCTCTAACTGACTAGCTAGTTCTGTTTCCATCTTCGGTCTTTGGGCTTGATAACCCACAAATTCAGTGTGGCGAAAGGTTGGTTTAGGGGTATCAAAGGCAACAATCAAGTATTTTGGTTTTAAATCATCAATCACCTTAAGGAGCATCGTCGTAAAGCCATAAACCGCATTGGTCAACTCACCTTTTTTATTTCTCATTGTCTGAGGTAAGGCATGATAAGCCCGATGAAGAATGGCGTGGCCATCAATAAGAACAAGACGTTTCATGGAGTTATTTTACCAAGTTACTCTCATTGGTTTTCTCCTTCTATCAAATACATTAAATAATTGCTCTTTAACAAACTCTATTCCTTCAAGTTCTGTCTTAAGGCACAAGTTAGGTCCTTCTGTACAAGAAGGGAGTAACTCTTTCTCCTCTGTGGTATAAGACCCTGTAAACCCAAGCTTCCTTCTCAACCTCTTGAAGGCCTTTATTCCCTCGTTAGTTGGAACACTAGTATCGGGAAGAAAGATAATTTTCATTTTACCAGAATATGGATCTTGACCAACAACTAGAATATCGAGTCTTGCCCTGTCTCCTTCTAGAACAGGCTTAATGACTTCTCGAAGATGGGCGAAAATTTTTTCAATACTTTCCTGATTCTTCGGTTCTTGCTCAATCATTCTTTAATTTTCCTAAGCAGCCCCTGATTGATTACGGCTTGTTTCGTCAACTTTTCTCCTTATTAGAACCTGCCATTCTCTTTTATCTTGAACGACTTCTTTTCCAATTAAGACTAACTCGAATTTAATTCCGTTTGCTGATTCAGCTAATTTATGAAGTTCTCCACTTAGGTTATCTTTCTCAATTGACAGGGGTATCTCCCGAGCTCCTCTTTCTCCCGCACTTTCTAGGTCTTCCTTGTATTGTTCATATAAAAATTCAAAATTATGACCCATCCTAGATAGTATCACTCCTGCAGCTACGGTCCATTGTGCTTCGGAGACCGTAATAGTCTCTTTGCTAGTCCGGCCTCTCTCCTCGGTTACAACCTCAATCTCCTGGGGCATTAAACAACACCAATTACCATCTTCTAAATTAACCCTATACGAAACAATCATTGCTTCACTCTCTTCACCGCGTAGAACTTTTTTAAATTCCTCGAGAAGATAAGCCTGGACTTGTTCAGGCCTTGCTATGAGGCTTAACGAACAGTTTTCTTTAACTATCGGCCCTTTCTCGGCTACTACCATTTCTTCTCCTTAAATCAAAAACTGCCTCTGAGGGCAGCTTTAAAATCTATTTCTTATTTTACCAGAATTAGTCTTTTTTTTCCTCTTTTTCAACCCTCTTTCCGACTAGGTTTTCAAACTCTTCCTGTTCTAAGGTCTCTTTCTCCATTAAAGCCTCAGCTACTTTATCAAGTTTTTTTCTTGATTTTTTTAAGATCTCAGTTGCTTTTCGATAGGTCTTCTCAATAATCTGGTTAACTTCTTTATCTACTTTAGCCGCCATTTCCGGAGAAAGTTTGCTTGGCTCCATCCACATCGCTCGACCCATGTCTGAGTATTCAACCTGAGGCCCTAGGTTAATTGGTCCTAAAGCACTCATCCCAAAATCAATCACCATTTTTCGGGCCACTTTAGTTGCCTGAGAAATATCGTTGGCTGCACCGGTAGTCATTTCCTTAAAAATCAAGTCTTCGGCTGCCCGACCACCTAGTATCGCTGTTATCTGCTCTAGGAGTTCGGATTTGGTCTTATGAACCCTCTCTCTTAAGGGCGGAATTAAGGTGTGGCCTAAAGAGACTCCCCGGGCAACAATCGAAATTCGAGAAACTGGATCCATGTGGGGTAAAAAGTGAGTCACTAAAGCATGGCCTGACTCATGATAGGCAGTCATCTTTCGATCCTCTTCGGTCTGGAGTTTTCTCTTGGCTGGCCCAAGCTTAACCTTAAGGGCCGCTTCATTAATATCAGTCATTTCAATTGATTTTTTATTATTTCTTGCTGCGCCAATGGCAGCTTCATTAAGCATATTTTCTAAATCAGCTCCAGAAAAACCAACTGTCCTTTTGGCTACTTTTGACCAAGAAACGTCTGGACCAAACGGCTTTCCTCGAGCATGAATTTTTAGAATTGCTTCTCTTTCTTGAATATCTGGCATGTCTAAAACTATTCTTCGATCAAATCTTCCTGGTCTTAAGAGGGCCGGGTCAAGGAGATCACCGCGATTTGTAGCTGAAATCACTATCACGTTATCATTCGGAGTAAATCCATCCATCTCTACCAAAATCTGATTTAAGGTCTGTTCTCTTTCATCATGACCGCCCATTGCCCCCATCCCTCTCATCCGACCAATTGCATCAATTTCATCAATAAAAATAATGGAGGGGGCTGCCTTTTTGGCATTATTGAACAAGTCTCTCACCCGGGCGGCCCCTACTCCAACTAGCATCTCCATAAACTCTGAGCCAGCCATTGAGAAAAAAGGAACGGCTGCTTCACCAGCAACTGCTTTAGCCAAGAGGGTCTTACCACAACCAGACGGTCCAACTAAGAGAACACCTTTAGGCGTTCGGGCTCCTAGAGCTCGATATTTAGCCGGATGTTTCAAGAAATCAACCACTTCCTCAAGCTCTTTTTTCGCCTCAACAATACCGGCAACGTCTTTAAAAGTAATATCCTGCTTGCCTTTAGCAAAAAGTTTGGCCCGAGAACGGCCAAAAGAGAAAATCGAGTCTTGGGCTCCTCTCGCCTGGCGAATAATGAAGAAAAAGAAAACAGCCATCAAAACCAAAGGTAAAAATGTTCCTAAAATGTCCACCCAGAGGCGGGAAAGTGATTGGTCTTTAATGGTCACTTTAACCCTAGTCGGGTCTATCTCCGCGTTCTCAAAAACCTCGGTCATTGATTGACCTGGTTCTTTCCGAGAAACAGCTATTTTATCCTCTTCTTTATAATTTAAGGTTAAACGGTCGCCCCCAACAACAATTTCATCAACCTTATCTTCTTTAACATCAATTAGAGCCTGAGACAAAGAGATTTCTTCTGTCTCAGGAGGAAGACCCCCGATTAAAGAGAAGAGAAAAGAAAAACCGATTAAAGAAATAAGAAGCCAGATAATAATATTTTTCGGACTAAAGTTTAGCTTAAATTCAAATTTGCGCATTTTACGCTTAGGAGGACTTTTCCTGAGATTAATTCTGGCCATTTTTCAACCTAAATTATACCAGAAAGAGGTAGATTTTGGAAGACAATTAAATCAGCCCCATTGCTTTTTTTGCTTCTCGAAGTGTTTTCTTAGCAATCTTAGAGTAATATTCAGCCCAAAATTTCTAGAGTCGCATCTAAAAATTTCTTCGCTCCCTCGACTGCTTGTTTAGCTCCTTTCGCTGAATAGATACTTTCGTAATTAGCCGCTTCTCTTAAGCCCATCGCTTCGTCGAAATAATCGAGCATCCCAGAATCAAGTAATTTTTCTTTGACAAACAACTCTTTAATCGCTACCCCCAGACAATAATGGCCTCTTTCGCGATAGCCCCGTGAGTAAAGAAGAGCCCTAGCTGAATGGAAAAGAGAATAATAACCGGCGATGGTTGCATATTTAAAGTTTTTACTTCTCAAGAAATTGTTAGCGTTTTTTAAATCCCCTTTAGCAGCTTTAAGTTCAACCCTCATTTTATTCCTGGCCTTGGGAAACTTGATAATTTTTCTATTTTTCAAGCAATTTTCAAAATCTTTACTCATGTTGCTCCTCCCAAAGCACTTTACCATTGTTTATCTCTTCGTAAAAGACTGGATCTTTCTTCTTAAGTTCCATTAACTCTAGAAAGTTTTTAATCACTGGTTGAATTTTTTGACCTATTTTGCTTTCTTTAATCATCTGCTGGACTTGTCTTTTCTCATTAGTGAGAATAAAGAGATCGAAGTCACTCTCGGCTGAATCTTTTCCCTGAGCGGCACTACCAAAAAGAATAACCTTCTGACTAACTTTCTGAAGTTTAGTAAGGAGAGGTCTTAACAATTCAATGGTGCGGACAACCTTCATTTGAGAAACCACGGGATCGTTTTGATCTAAAAAATAAACACTCAGGTTCCCCACCTTCACTTTCTCTATCTCCCTGTCAGCCACCTTTTTTTCTAGTATCTGATGACAGGTAGAGATACTCGCACCTGAAGTTTGAGCAATTTGAGAAAGATACATCTTTTCACCCCCCACATTGTCTAAAAGAACATTCATTATCTTTTTTTCTGACCGCATGTTTCTTTTCATAGTTACATCCACTCTAAAAGTATTTTCATTATAACGGAAATACTTTTGTGAGTCAAGGGGGTGGTTTTGGAAGGATTAAATCAGCCCCATCGCTTTTTTGGCTTCTCGAAGAGTTTCTTTAGCGATCTTTGAACAGTACTTTCTCCCCTCCTCTAAAATTCTATCGACTTCTTGAGGGTGCTCTTCATAGTATTTTCCTCTCTTCTGAATTGGCTCTAATTCTTTATAAATCGCCTGGGCTAATTTCTCTTTGAGTTCAGAATACTTTATCCCTTTACCTAGATATTGCTTTTCGTAATCTTCCCGTCTTTCTTTGCTAATAAAAAGATCGACTAAAAGAAGCAAATTAGCCACCCCGCCTTCTTTGGGAATACTCTTTCCATGGCCAACATCAGTCGGCACCTTAGCTAGTTTTTCTTTGATGGTTTTCAAATCATCAGTTAAAAGAATATAGCTTCCTTTAACTGTTTTACTCATTTTGCCTTTTCCAGTTAAAGAAGGAATATTCTCTCCTTTAGTAGCAAATCTTTTAGTTTCAGGAAAAACAGGTTTAAACATCCGATTAAATCTTCGAGCGATTTCTCTAGTTACCTCAAGATGGGGCTCTTGGTCTATACCTACTGGCACTAATTCGGCTTTATAGATAAGAATGTCAGCCGCCATTAAGACTGGATAATATAAAAGGCCTAAATTAATGTATTTAGGAAATTGAGTTTTTCTATCTTTGTAAGTAGGTAATTGTTCTAACCGAGAAACCGGATAAATGGTACTGAAAAGATAGGCAAGTTCTAAATGTTCAGGGACTTGAGACTGGATCATTAAATGACATTTTTTGGGGTCTAAACCAGCGGCTAAATAATCCAAGACTACCTCCCGAATATCTTGTTGAAGAGTCTTGGGTTCATAAGGAGTGGTAATCCCATGAAGATCGACCACGCCATAAATACAATCTAAATCCTTTCTTTCCTGAAGAGCAATATAGCCTTTAACTCCACCTAAATAATTGCCGAGATGAAGTCGGCCTGTTGGTCTTGAACCTGAATAAACTCGTTTTTTCATTCTGCAGGGGCGGAGGGAATCGAACCCCCGATTAGTGTTTTGGAGACACTCGGTATACCACTTACCTACGCCCCTTTGCCACCAAAAAACTCGCCCGCTCGGCGAGTTTAACCAATCACAAAAACAAACTCCCGGCGGTTACCTGCCGTTAAGTTTGCGCCACCAAGCCTGAACCGTTGCTTTGATTTTAGCTATCATTAGCCTTATTTTAATACTTTCAAATTAAACTTGTCAAGTGGCAGGGGTGGGAGTTGAACCCACGACCACTTGTTTATGAATCAAGCGCTCTACCGCTGAGCTACCCTGCCTGGTTGCGGGGCCAGGAGTTGAACCTGGTCTGTGAGATTATGAGCCTCACGTGCTACCCTACACTACCCCGCTTGTCTGAAGCTAATTCTAACAAATTTACCTTAAGATAGCAAACAAAAATAAGGGCCTTAATTAAACCCAAATAATCCCAACCACTGTTTCCAATTAGGTGTCTCTTCAGTCTCAACTCCTTTCTGACTTAACTCGATCATCTCCTGAAAACCCTCTGGTAAAATTACGACTGTTTCTCCTTCTTTTGTTAGCCCTAGTTTTTCCCGCGCCTCTTTTTCTACAAATTCTTCTGATCGAACATAATCTAGTTGCTCTTTTAAGGTTTGGGTTTCAACTTTTAATTTTTCAAGTTTAAGCTGTTCCTGTCCAATAATTTTTTCCTTCTGAATTAAATAAATTATTCCTCTTGAGAGAGAAACTATAAGATAGAGACTAATAAAAATAACCAGCCCAGAAATAATTTTTTTTCTCATCTTTCAGCCTCAATCATTGGTTGACAACTATCCCCTTCAATGATATTATAGACCCCATCATGGCAGGCGAATTAACCTCTTTTTCTCTTGCTCGAGACAAATTCATTAACCACCTTAAGAATGAAAATCGGTCAATCTCCACCATTTTAGCATACGGCAAAGATGTCGAACAGCTGGCCGAATTTCTTAACCAAAAGAAAATCACCCAAGTCACCTCAGTTCAACCAGAACACATTGAAACTTTTAAAAAAGAGCTTAATAAGAAAGGCTATACGGCCAAGTCCGTCTCCCGAAAACTTAATTCCATCAAAACCTTCTATCGCTTTCTTAAAAGTGAAGGAGTGGTTGAAAACGACCCGGCCGCCTCAGTCAGCCATCCTAAGTATGAGGTTAAACCTCCTCGAATTCTTTCTAAAATGGAATACCGGGCTCTTCGCGACGCCTGCCGAGACGATCTCCGCATCGCCACCATTGTTGAGTTAATGCTTCAGACAGGCATCAGAATCGGCGAGGTTTCTCGCCTAGAGTTAGAGGATATTAAGAACGATGAGCTAGTAATCAGGGCCTATCAATCTCAACCAAACCGAACTCTTCCCTTAAATAAAGCCGCCAAAAGTTCCCTTGACCGCTATCTTCAAGAGAGACCAAAAACAAGAACTAAATCAGTCTTTGTGACAAAAACTGGTCGGCCTTTACTTGTCCGTAATATTCGAACAGCAATTGACCGCTATTTTCGAATTGCCGGGATTGAAGATGCTAAAGTCAATGATCTCCGTAATACCTGGATTGCTCATCATCTCAAAGCCGGGACCTCGGTTGTTATCCTCTCCAAATTAGCTGGCCACAAACGACTTTCGACGACCGAAAAATACCTTCAATTCGCTAAAGAAAAGCCTGAAGGAAAGAAAATCAAACTCGAAGAACTCTGATCATTGGACTTCGTTTCCGGAAGATCTTTGAAACTGCCCCAAAACTTCCCCAAAATCATATCCATATCTTTCTTCAGCAATTACCTGAAATTTTTCCAGATCTTCCTCAGATAGTCTTCCAAAAATGGCTCGGAATGAAGAACTAATTTCCTGTTCTACTCTTTCCCTCAACTCAAATTGTCTAAAGTTCTGATTTGTGACTAAGAAGCGCATATACTCACCAAAGTATTTAGGAAGAAGATGAATCTTAGGACTCTTTAAATAATAATCCAAGTGGTCCGCATATTCGCCAACATTACAGCTCAAATCAGCGCACTTAACGGCAAGCGTCTCTTCTTCTTGGCTGATGGATTGGTAATACTTCTCTGTTCTTCCCGAATAAGTCCCCGAGGGAGTTTCTCGATTCAACCTAGCCAAAAGAGAAATCATCCGATCCGCGTCAATTCCTTGATAATCATGACTATTTTCTCTAAGATAACTTCTTAATTCTTCTTCTGTCATATGCTTATCTTCTATAAGATCGTGCCAGAGAGCCAGCAGAATGGGTGTTGGCTCTTCGATACCAAACTCTCTTGCTTTTGAAGCAACACTGGTTAGGTGATAGCCATAAGGGACTCCCTTTTCAATTGGATAAACCTGATCCTTGTGTTTTTCTATGGCTAAGAAAAATCCTTTTAAAATTACTCCTCTCTGTTGCTCAGGTAAAGATTGGACACTATCCAGAAACCCCCTATATATTTTTGCTACTTTTTCATTTTTAGTTTGCTCTCTTAATGTGGCCAGCGCTCTTTCTTCTTGAAGTTCTGGAGGAAGATATTCCTCCCATTTAATCTCTTCTATCTTTGAAGGTAATTCGGCTATCTCTATTCCTTCTTCCATCGATCAATTCCAATATAAGTTATAAGAAAGTGGGCCCGGAAGGAGTCGAACCTTCGTCTGGACTTTATAAGAATCCCATTCTCACCGTTGAACTACGGGCCCAACTGTATTATATCAGAATTCAGCCTCAATTGTTAGTCATTAAAGCCTGGCCCGACGGGCGATTTCATTCTCCACTTCTTGTCGAGGAGCACCGTATTTCAACCGCGACATCTCCTTAATAATCTCGGCTACTCTTTCGCTTGCCTGAGCTTCTTCCTTTTTAAGGTCTTTAGTCGTATCCAAGGAAAAAGGCGTCACTGGCTGGCCTTCAACCACGGTCTTAACATAAGCATGGAAGCGCTCAATATTCAATAAGTCTGGTTCAGAGAAAGTCGGGCTGAATTCATGTTGGAGAAAAGAGGCATCAGCCACCCCTACTTGGAAAGCAACCACGGTGCCGACATTGCCGAAAACCGCATTTTTAACCTCTTCTTCAACCTGACCAATAAATTGATTAGCAACTGTTAAATTAAGATGGTACTTCCGCGCCTCAGAAAGAATGGTGGCAAAATCAGGGGTAGCAAAATTCTGAAACTCATCAACATAGAGATAAAAGTCCCGGCGTTGTTTCTCGGGAACATCGGTTCGGCTCATAGCCGCCATTAGAATCTTGGGAACTAAGACTAGACCTAAAAAGTTTGAATTCTCCTCTCCCAATTTACCTTTGGCGAGATTGATAATCAAAATTTTACCTTCATCCATAACTTTTCGGAAATCAAAAGCTGACTCTGACTGGCCAATGATATTCCGCATGGTTTTATTGGTAACAAACCGGCCGAATTTAGAAACAGTGTAATCTAAAACCTCAGATTTATGGAAATCAGCTGTCTGGGCAATCTGGTCGGTCCAGTAGCGTTTGACCATTTGGTCAGTTACTTTAGGCAATAAGGCTTTAACAAAAGATGAATCTGTTAACGCCCGGACAACCTCGACAAAAGTATTGCCTGGTTCAGACATTACTGTCAGCATCGCATTCCGAATGGCGTGCTCAAAACGAGGGCCAATAATTCCGGTTTTATAAGGGTCATAGAGCTTGTACATCAAATTGATAATTGCCGTGGTGACAAAATGTTTCTCGTCTTCATTCCTTGCTTCTAGCAAATTCAGTCCCATTGGTCTTTCTGTATCTGAGGGATCAAAATAAATCACTTCTTCGGCTCTCTCGGGAGGAATGTAAGCCAATAGCTCTTCGGCTAAATCATGAGGGTCAATTAAACAAACTCCTTTCCCAGCCTTAAGGTCTTGAAGAATCATCGTCTTCATTAATTCCGTCTTCCCGGTTCCTGTTTTACCAATAATATAAACATGGCGGAGTCTGTCTTTATCAGTCAGGTGAACACTTCTTTCCACGCCTCGATAAGTACTTCGGCCAGCAAATAAGCCAGTGGTCGCAATTTCAGCTGGTGCGGGGGCAGCTTTAGCCGCTAACCAATAAATATGAGGAGTTTCAACAGTTTTATTAGGCAGATGAAAAATGGTCGCCAATTCTTCAGAATTAAGAATTGTCTGGTTTCCAAAGAGTCTAATCATTGGTTGATAACGATAAATAAAATCATTCATAAAAGCGATCTTAAATCTGATTTTTTTACTCGAAAAACTATTATGACCTGAAGAAAATTGCTCAAAGGCAGATTTGATATTGCTCAAATGGGCTTTAGCTGATTCTTGAGTATTCGAGCAAACAACAATTCTGACTGTTGTTTCAAAGCCAGGTTTAGAACATTTGTTTTCAATTGCTTCTAGAGTCTT
>JABAOC010004336.1_pt1 | contig 27048 bp, 32 predicted proteins | sample 7062161 | NCBI WGS metagenome assembly JABAOC01 (sample SAMN14538625, study PRJNA623070) | marine sediment metagenome | biome: marine biome [ENVO:00000428]; feature: marine pelagic biome [ENVO:01000023]; material: deep marine sediment [ENVO:00002113] | place: India: Gulf of Khambhat ... | reverse complement strand
TGGACTTCACGTAATTTTTTATCAGTCACATGGGTATAGACTTGAGTAGTTTGGATGTTTTTATGACCTAAGAGTTCTTGAACACTTCGGATATCAGCTCCAGCCATTAATAAATCAGTGGCAAAAGTGTGGCGGAGACCATGAGGAGTGATTTTAATTGGCAATTTTGCCTTTTTGGCATATTTTTCAACAATCCTTTGAATTGAGCGGGCTGACAATCGCATTTTTTCTCCTGGGGTGGTTGGGTCAACTGAACCAGCGATTCTGATAAACAAGGGTTTGTATTGGTCATCGCGAGAATCAAGATATCGTTTTAACCATCTAACTGCTCTTTCAGAAAGAAAAACCACTCTTGACCGACCACCCTTGCCGATAACCCCAAACTCTCTCCGAGAAAGATTTATTTGATCACGATTAAGATTCACTAGCTCTGAAACTCGCAAACCAGTTGAAAATAAAACTTCCAAAATTGCCTTATTTCTTAATCCCAAAGGTTTAGAAACATTTGGTTGAGAAAGCAATCTTTCTATCTGTTCAGCATTAAGGAATTTTAAAGAGTGAGTTTCTTGTTTGGGTAAATCAATTTTTTCTGGAGCTAAAGTTTCGTAATCATTCTTTACTAGCCAACGAAGAAAAGAACGAAGAGCAACAACATGATAGGCCTGGGTTTTTCGAGAAAGGGTTTTCCCTTTATCGTCTGAATATCTTGAAAGAAAGAGACGATACTTTCTAATCAACTCTAAATTAATATTTTTTGGAGATAGTTTTTCTGGAGTAGGGGAGGCAAAGTTCAGAAAGCGATCGAGATAATGTTTGTAATTTCTGATCGTCAAGGGAGAACAATTGCGTTCAATCTCTAAATATTCAAGAAATTGTTGATTTAATTCTGACAAAGAAGTTGTTTTGGGCATTAATCAAAGTTTACTCCAAAGGAAATGATTTGTCAAATATTGTGCGACATTGAGAGAGTGGCTAATATTTTTTAATAATAAATTGTCTTTTATTATCTTAATAAATATTTTTAAAAATGATTTTAAAATAAAAATCTAAGAAAAATAGAACCAGAGGATTTTGAAAAAATTAATGAAGTTTCTGAAAAAGAAAAAAGAAAACATTTTAAAAGGAAAAGTCTAAAAGTGGCTGAGAAGGCGATTTTAAGATTTCTTTTTAGCCTTGAGTCTGAGGCTAAGGGTTTCTTAGAAGCCCTAGAACCGTTTTTTAAATGATAAGCAATGTCTCTAATCATCCTTGATCAAGATTTTTTAAATTTTTGTCTTGCGGAAAAAATTTGGATAAAAACCGACCGGGGAAGAGGAGTTATAAAAAGTAATAGTTTGAAATAACTAATTTTCGGGTTTTTATAAAAATAAAAGAAAATAGAAAAATCAAAAAATAGAGAGTTAATTAAATAAATAGTAATCGAGCCAGACAAAAATTAAGAAAAACTTTTTGAAAATAATTCCTATCTTCATCTTTAGAACCTTCTCCGAAAGGGAGGAGATTTAAAGTCGCAAAGGTTTTTTTGTGCGACAATGTAAGAACAAGACTCCCTCTTAACAGGTGCCTCTGTTTTTCTTTTAAGGGGGTGATAGAGAAAGCTCCTTCTCTTCAACATTCTGTCTTTATTTTATTCTTGTTCTTCCTATGATTATTTGTTTCCTAAACAAACGGTCTTCTTCTCTCCCTCTAGACTTATCCACAGAACTATATCAAACTATATCAAAAATTTGGGGCAATATTTAGGCACGTTTCTTTATTTTCAAGGCTAAAGTGGAGAGGAGTGAAGCTCCCTACGGAAGTTAACTCTATGGTTTTAGGTTCTTAGTTGGGTGTCTGAAGAGTTAAATTAATTAGCAGTCTTCTCTATTATTTGCCGTCTTGTGAAAAATAGCCTATGATTTTCATGAAAATGTTGCATTTATTATAGGATATTAGTGGTTAAAATTTAATCATTGATAATTTTCTCTTACCTCTCTCCCCTAGTTGAGATGTCTGTCAAAATTTTTTTTGTTTCTTGAGCAAGTTTTTCTTGTTCGATTAAACACCAAAGATGATTTTTATTGGAAAAATTCGGAATTCAGACAAGAATGTATAATTTTTATGACTCCCCTATCCCCAATTAACAGTTAAGATCATCACCAGCAGAACAATTGCGCCGACAGCCAAATATTCATAAATCGTTCTCCGAAAGAGTCGAGCTTGAAAATGGGCCTGAGAAAGACCAAGACCAACATAGACTGTTGTTGTTAAAAACAAAGAACTCATGGCAATGGTTAAAGGCATGAAAGAAATTATGAGGGCTAATTCAGCTGAAACTAAGGCTAAAACCAGAGAAAAAACAACTGACCGACGACTAATTTTTTCTTCAAGCTCAATACTCCATAATCCTTGAAAATAAAGAGGTAAGGCAATAATAAAGACAAAAAAAGCATTAATCCAAGGATAGAACTTAAAGGAATAAACCGTATCAAAGAGAAAAAAGGCAGTCAATAAAGTTAAAAGAAAACCGACTGCTTGAGCCGCCCGGAAAAGCTGAATTGTTCTAATTGCGGAGACTGAAAAAATATTTTCAGTTAATAAAAGAGCATAAAAACCAAAACCATAAAGCAAGGCAATTGGTAAAACAGCTAACCAGGTGCTTGGTAAAAGAAAATAGAAAAGGCCTACTCCAGCCGTAAAAAGAGCCGGTAAGATAATTGTTGTTAGATAGCGAACTCCGGCTAAGGCCTCTCTCAAAGACCAAAGAGTAAAACCAGCGGCTAATAAAGAAAGAAGAGCAATGGCTGAATAACGCCATTGGAAACCAGCCATTTGAATGAGCATTAACCCGGCCGAAAGGCTGACTGAGGAAAGAATAAATTTTTGACGTTTACTCACTTTTTTATTTGATCAAGAATCTCATCAGGAATATCAAAATTAGCAAAAACTTTCTGGACATCATCATGCTCTTGGAGTTTTTCCATAAAATTAAGGACTTTGATTGCTTTTTGCTTGTCTCCAATCTTAATTAAATTCTTTGGCTCCATTGAGAGCTCATAACTCTTTATCTTATAACCTGCTTCATCTAACTTCTGTTTTATCGTCTCTAATTTCTCTGGTTCAACATAAATTTCTACTTCATCCTCACTTTCTTCAAAATCTCTAACCCCTAAATCAATTAATTTTAAAATCGCCTCTTCTCTACTCGGTTTCTCAATTAGTAGAGAACCTTGAGTTTCAAATTGATATGAGACAGAGCCTGGGCCAGCCAAACTCCCTCCTCCTCTAGTAAAGATGTTCTTGATTTCCTGACCAGTCCGTTGTTTATTGTCAGTTGTCGTTTTGATTAGAAGAGCTGTTCCTTCAGGTCCATAACCTTCATAAATAATTTCTTCAAGCCTGCTCTCCTCTCCCTTGCCTACTCCTCGCTGAATGGCTCGTTCGATATTAACTTTGGGCATATTGTATTGTTTGGCTTTTTCAACAGCCAAACGAAGCTGGAAATTAGCGTCCGGATCAGTTACTCCCTCACCTTCACGAACAGCCACGCTAATCGCTCTGCCTAATTTGGTAAACAGTCTGCCTCTTTTAGCGTCAGCCACTTCTTTCTGGCGATGGATTTTTGACCACTTAGAATGCCCAGACATGGGTATATTTTAACACATAACCTCTTGACAACTCCTCTTAATTCTCTATACTGTTAAACAATCAAATGGACGAAATCAAAAAACTTGCCCAACGAGCAATTGACGCCGCTCTTCTTAATCAATGGCAAGAAGCGGTTAAGTTAAATCAAAAAATCATCAAAAAAGATCCGAAAAATGTTCCGGCCTTAAACCGGCTCACCAAAGCTTTTCTCGAGCTTGGTAAAAAGAAAGACGGCCGGGCGACAATTAAAAAAGTTCTTTCCATTGATAAATTCAATCCAATTGCTCTAAAAAATCTTAATAAGATTGGTGTCTCAACCGCTAAAAAAGGATTTTTAGGCCCAAGCGACCCTGATCTTTTTATTGAAGAACCAGGTAAAACCAAAACCATTAGCCTTATCAATCTAGCTGATAAAGCCGTCATTAACAAACTGGCGATTGGTGAAGAAGTCAAACTTGTTCCCCGCCAAAGAAGAATTAGCCTTCTTACTCAAACAGATGTTTACATTGGTAAATTACCAGATGATAGTTCTCAAAGACTGATATCCTTAATCAAGGGTGGTAATAAATACCAAGCTTTTATTCGCTCTACTAGTGATGGCGTCAAAGTTTTTCTTAGGGAGACCTTCCGTTCAAAAAAATTTGCCAATTTTCCTTCTTTTGTCAGCCAAGAATCAGAATATCAGTCCTTCACTCCTCCAGATTTAGTTCATGAGGAACCACCGGAAATGATTAATGAAGACGAGGAATTAGACTAAAATCGCTTTTGATATTCTTCTCCTGAGACAAGAATTAAATCCGCTCTTCCCTGCTCTTGGCTGTTTTGCCATTGACAGTCAAAAATCTGTTGAATCCGCTCGGCTGAAAAAGTCTTTTTCATCTCCTGATTGCCAATCAACAAACAACGATTAATCTTCTCTTCTTGGTTACCCACCGCCGCTACTTCAAAACCAATATTAGTTAATAATCTCGCTCCCCTCTCTGCCAAACCAGGAGACTGGGTTGAATTAATCACCTCAACAACTAAGTTCTCCTGACGAATTTTTCTTTCTTGAAAATGCTTTTGAAGAAAACTATCTAAGATTTCTGGATTGATTTTTAGTCCTTTAGTTTTATCCGGAAGTTCGATTTCTTCTAGTAAATTTAAATTACCCAAATCGAATGTTTCGACCTTATAAATAGGGACATTCCTGTTTGCCAACAATAAGGAAAGGAGATCCCAGGAGGTAAGATTGCTCTTTGCCTGGCGTTGAAGCAATAAATAAATCACTTGGTTTAACCAAGCCTTAGGTTCTTGAGGATTAATTCTATCAGAAAAAGATAACCAGCCTTTAACTGGTAAAGCCAGGTTGTTCTCTAAGGTAGCCGCTAAAAGCTCGCCTTCCTTTTTTTCTAAACAACTCAGTTCGTAGACTGAACCAAGCGGATAGAAACCATAACCAAAGGCAACTTGCATTTCTGTTTTGGCAGGAATCTTGAGAAAAACCATTTCTGAGGCAACTGGATCAAGACTTAAGAGATAGGTCTCCTCAGCGCTAATGGCTAAATTAAGTTGGCTTTTTCCATCCCAAATTCGATAACGATAACTTAACCAGGCTTTGATTCCCAAACCAAGAAGGATAAGAAGAAAGAAAATAAACACCCAGACTTTAACCAACCTCAGCCTCTTCTTTGCCTGTTCATTTTTATGCTCCCTTTTCCACCTTGGTTCTTTTTCTTTAATGGTTCTAGTTTTTTTCTTTGGATTCATTAGAATTTATTATAGTGGAAGGATTTACAAAATGCTTCTTCTAATTACCTACCCCATCCCATGTTCAATCTTGATTCTTTTGATTTTCTTACTAACTTCTTCTTTTTCTAAACCATAAGTCTGGAGAATTCGGTGAATCATTGACAAACTGGCTTCGAATTCTGGTTGGATGATTGTTTTTACGCCTAAGGCTTTTAATCTGGCTTGATCTTCTTTATGGTGGATTCGGGAAATAATACTTAAATTCGGATTAAGGGTTTGGCAATTACCTATTACCAGTTCTTGAGTGTGGCGATCAGGAATGGCAATCACGATTGTCTTCGCTTTCTTGACTTGAGCCACATTAAGAACATCAATGTCTCCGGGATCACCATAAATAACGGGTATCCCCTTCTCTTTTAAATCAGCTACCACTTTAAAATTATAATCAACAACTACAAAAGGGACCTCAGCCATCTCTAAAGCTCTGCCTAACCAACCACCAACCCGGCCATAGCCACAAATAATGACATGATTTTCTAAAGGTAATTCTTCTTGAGCTTGGCGGTGTTCGAACCGAGCAAAAACCAAGGAATAAAGCTTGGGAAACCGTTTACCAGCCATCTTTCTTATCCAAAGATAGACTTTGGGTGCTAAACTAAACAAGAAGGGCGTTAAGAGAATTGAGAGCATGGCCACAGCCAGAATATAACTATAAATTTCCTCAGTAATTAAGCCTTGATTAATTCCCAATCTGGCTAAGACAAAAGAGAATTCGCCTACCTGAACCAAGCCAATGGCTACTAAGAAAGCGGTCTTGGTGTGATAACCAAGATAGAGAACCAGACCAATGACAACAATAAACTTGACCAAAAGAACCAGAATTAATAAACCAAGAATGATTGAAAGTTTGGCAAGAATAAAGTTAGGAGTAATCATCATTCCTAAAGAAACAAAAAAGACAATCACAAAGACATCCCGAAGAGGCCTAATCTCTGAAAAAATGGCGTGATTTTGGGAAGATTCAGAAACAATCAGGCCAGCTAAAAAGGCACCTAAAGCAAAAGAAAGGCCTAACCAATAAGTGCCAAAAGCGGCTGCCAGACATAAAGCAACGACTGAGAGAAGAAGAAGCTCCCGGGAATTGATGGCGGCAATTCGGTCAATTAGTTTGGTAATCAAACTCCTGCCTAAAAGAATGACCAAGAATAACAAACCAGCCGCTTCACCAACACTGAGAAGAATCTGCCAAAATTGACTGGTTTCTAAAATGGCTACTTTAGGTAAAATGGCTAACATCGGCAAAACAGCTAAATCTTGGATAAGCAACCAGCCAACCATGATTTCTCCGGGTAAAGAATCTAATTCTCCTTTCTCAGAAAGTAATTTAGTCACCACTGCGGTTGAAGAAAGAGAAAAAGCTGAAGCCATAAATAAAGAAGAATAAAAATCAAAGCCAAATCGAGGAAAAATAAGCAAGCCTAAAAGAATAGTTAAGAGAATTTGAATTAAACCACCCCAGACCGCAATTTCTTTAACCCTTTTAAGCCTGACCAAAGAAAACTCAATTCCCAAGGCAAACATTAAAAGAGCCACCCCAATTTCCGCCAAAGTCTTGACTGCTCCCTGGTCTAAAATCGGTAAAGCTAAAGCACCAATAATCACTCCAGCCAAGATATAACCCAAAAGAAGAGGTTGACGAAGTTTTCTGGCAATAAACCCACCTAAAAACCCAGCCAGAAGAATCAGAAAAAGTGCGTAGGCTAGCCCCATACTCATGTTCCTCTTGTAAAAAGAATATCACAAAGCAATCCCAGGGTTCAAACCTGGTCAATCATAAAGATTGAATCTCATCTGAATCTCCGAGCCTGTGAAGATCTTTAAAATATTTTACTTAATTTATTCTGAATGGAGGAAAGGAGCTTATCTAACTGTAGTTTAAACCTTGAATGATAAGAACTCTCTTTTTTAACAGCCAGGAACGGGTGTTCTCCGGTCACCTTAACCTTCTTCCCACTCTCGGTTTCCAATTCATAATATCCTTCTCTTATTAAATCACTCACATCAGTAACTTCTCCTTCAGATATCTCTCCTGTTTCCGGATCAAATGAAGAAATAACTTCGCCTTCTTTAAAGTCTTTTATTTGGAGTTTTTGAGTCTTGGAGTTTTCTGTGTCTATCTCTGTCTCTCCTAAAAAACAACCGCAAGATCCTGGAGGACAATCGTAGACGCAACAAGTTCCTCCGCTACATTCTGTTTTTCCGCAACAAGTATTACAAGTACAAGAGGGTTCTCCCCACGGTGCACAACCTAAAAGTTGACAACTAGCAGGACATTGACTCAAAACCGGTGAGGTTTGAAGACCAAGAATTAAGCCAAAAGTGAAAATTCCAATAATAAATAAAAAGAAAGTCTTCATCTTAAAACAGTTATCCGACTTACTTCGATTTGATCTTTGCTTAATTCGGAGATACCAGAAACCAAAACTTGATCTCCCAATTCGAGTTCTTCGCCATGATGTGCTTGATTTTCTCCCTCTTGCCAACTAAAAAGAGTTGCTCCTTGTTTTAAAATAAGGTTTATTATTCTATCTGAATCTTTAACTCTTAGGGAAAATGAGCCGTCAGTATGTGCCTCTGTAATCGTTCCCTGAAGAAACCTGTCTGTTCCCATTTCCTCAGACTGAACATAAGTATATATTCCTTTCTTTTTTATTCTCAACTTTCCTACCTCATAATTCCACAATTCACCATCGGTATACCAATAAAGGACTCCTAAAGAAAGAAGGGATGTGAAAAAAAACAACAAGAGACTAAAAATGACAATTCTTCTTTTTTCCCAAGTCAACATTCTTGCCTTAAGGATAAAGGACAAAAAGGAGCCATGTCAACCAGGAGATTTTTTATTTTTCGCTATTTGAGGTGTTCTGATTAGCTGATCCGGGGCCAACATAAACATGGTAAAGACCATCGTCCTCTCTAATTACTTCAATCCAGCATCCATATTCGTCACTCTTTGACTCTTCGCCCCATGGAGCAGCACCTAATTCATGTCGTTCACTAGGACAAACCTTCTTAGCTTCCTCAACCGATGGATCAAAAGATGAGGGAGCCACCATCTCTGGTTCGCCTCGAAGTGCCAAAAGTAAAACTGCCGGCGCTAAACGTTTTGTCCACGCCTTTATAAGCTCCATCTTTTGCCGCCGAGCTTCTTGTTGATTACTTAGATGACTTTCTAATTCTTGGCTCATTTTTAATTTCTAAATGTATAAGATTTCTTCTTATATAAACCAAAAAGAATTTATAAAGACATTATACCATTTTAGGACAATAAATTAAACCTGAGAGCATTTTTTAAATCCAAAGATAAAGAAGATGAAAATTCGACCTGTTTATTTGTTTTAGGATGATTAAAGGCAAGATAAGCAGCATGTAAGAATAATCGCGGACACCACTCTCGGTCTTTTCGACTGGTTTTTCGGCCCGCATATTTCTCATCAGCCACAATTGGATGGCCCCAGTATTTAAGATGAACTCTAATTTGATGGGTCCTTCCAGTTTCAGGCTTTAATTCTAATAAAGAATAATCTGAATCTTGATGTTGAAAACTTGAGGTTCTTTTATATTTTGTTTTTGCTTCTCTTCCGCCTGGAATGACCCCAAATTTTTCTCTCTGCCAAGGTAGTCTGCCAACTGGGGCCTTAATTTCTCCTTTCTCGGGTTCAACCTTACCATGGACTAAGGCTAAATATCTCTTCTCTACTCTTCTTTCCTTAAATTGTTTTTGTAGATTCTTAAAAGCTTTTTCTGTCTTGGCAATGATTAATAAGCCACTCGTTTCTTTGTCTAGGCGGTGAACAATCCCGGCCCTGTCTCCTATCCCCCTTCCTTTTATCTTTAAATAATTGCCTACCCAGTCTTGAACTGTTTCTTCTTTAACTGATTTGGCTCGATTAACCACCATTCCGGCTGGTTTATCGATGATTAAAATCTCTTTATCTTCAAAAGTGACTTTTGGTTTCATAGTCCTATTCTATCAAAAAACCCGCCTCTTTAGCGGGATTCTCTCTAATAATAAATTCTGTTTAGAATCTAAAGACTAACTCATTTTCCTTTTTTTCTCTCACAATCAATACAAAGAGTCGCCTCTGGCTTAACCATTAATCGGTCAGTGTCAATCATCTTGCCACATTTCTCACAAGTACCATAATGACCAATCTTTATTCTTCCTAAAGCTTTTCTAATGTCAATCTGCCTTTTTTCAATCTGTCTTTTCATTGCCTCAATCCGGGCATGACCAAATTGTTCAGCCGCATCAGCATCAGAAGCAGCGTTATCAGTCAAGCGGATTGGGTCAGAAAAAGGGTCTTCTTTTTCTAAGTCTTTTTTCCGTTTTTCTAATCTCTTCTCTTCTCGACGAAGAAAAGTCGCAATCGGCCTCAAGAGTCTGGCCGGAAATTTAATACTCGGTTTCTTCATAACCTCTTCTCTTTCTTAGCAAAGAAATTTTTCCTAAATCTTCTCTAGGTTTTCTCCCTGATCTTAAATAAATAAAAACCCAACAAGCAATTGCCAATCCCCAGAGAAAAATACCCTCCCAGTATAAACCAGAATGATTATAAATTTCAAGTAAAAACTTCCCAATCATATAAAAGGAGGTCGTCAAACAACCAACAAAACCTAGCTTGCCACTTTTATACCAGGTAAAGGAACGATATTTTCTTTTCAGATAATGACTAAGAAAAAAGAGAAGAAAAGCTAAAAAACTTTCAGCTAAGAAAATTATTTTAGCTGAGACTAGATAAAGACCAATCCCGACTAAAAAAGCAACTAAAAACCAGGCTGGAACAATGACTTCAGCTAATTCCCAAAAATCCCAATTTTTTTTCTTAGCCCAGAAAATGAGAAAGGCAGATGAGGCTAAAAAACCACCGAGAAAAGAGAAACCAGGATAATGGTTAATTAAGAGCCATTTGATTAAAGAAAATCTAAATTCTTGGAAAAATAAAAGAATATGGATTATTCTGGCGCCGATTAAAAAAACTAGGGTTAAATAGATTGTTAAACTGATAACCTCTTCTCCTGGATAATCTTCCTTAAGAGACTGCCAAAGAAAAAAGGAGGCAAAGAGAAAAGCGACTGGGATCAAGATAGTTAAGGGAGAAATAGTAATTGGACCTAAACTAAAAATCACGGGAACCATTAATTTAATAATACAATTAAACTTTGATTCTGTCCATCTTTTTAATCAGTTGACAACTCTCTAGTCTCAAGAGTATACTCTTAAACACTGTGCTTGAATTGCCACACGCAATTATTGGCGTCACGATCGCTACCAAGACCGGTAATCCTTTAATTGCTTTTCCTCTAGCCTTCCTCTCTAATTTTGTCCTTGACTTTCTTCCCCACTGGAACCCTCATCTTTTTACTGAAGTCAATCAAAAAGGAAAAATTTCCTCTCGGTCATTAAAAATCGTTCTCTTTGATTCCAGTCTCGCCTTAATTCTCGGCCTTTTCCTTGCTTTTCGATTTTATCCGGACTTATTCCGAGTGGCTGTGGTCTTGGGAAGCTGTTTTCTAGCTGTCTCGATGGATTTGTTCGAAGCACCTTATTTCTTTTTAGGCTGGAGGAACAAATATATTATCAAGTTAATCAATCTTCAACGAAAGCTTCAATGGAATGTTTCCTTTTGGCCAGGAATCTTTAGCCAAGCAATTCTTCTCTTGTTCTGCTTTTACCTAATCTTCTTTACTTAACTCTCTCCAAATACTCCCCTGTTCTCGTATCCAGCCAGATTTCCTCGCCAGTCTTAATAAAAAGGGGCACCTTAATCTTCACTCCATTTTCCAAAATGGCTGGTTTAAAAATATTGGTTGCACTATTGCCTTTAATCCCTGGCCCTGTCTCCCTTATCTTAAATTTCATTTTGGTTGGTAATTCAACTGAAACCGGCTCAGCCTCGATAAAGAGAACATCAATCTTAGCTTCTTCTTTTAGAAAATTAGTTTGGTCCTCTAAAAGTTGAGGAGAAATAACAAACTGCTCATAACTCTTTGGGTCAATAAAATGATAACCTGTCTGGTCAGAATAGAGATACTGAAGTTTTTTCTTCTGAGTGGAAACTTCCTCGACTTTGGCGCCAGAGATAAAGGTCTTTTCCATCACCGAGCCGGTTCTTAGGTTCCTGACCTTGACCTTAATATTGGCTGTTCCCCGGCCTATCTTGGTGTGCTCATACTTAAGAACAAGGTAGGGATCACCTTTTTCTTTAAATGTTTTCCCGGCTCTTAATTCAGTCACACCAATCATCTGTTGAATTTTAACTCAAATCAAGGCTAAAAACAAGGGAAATAAATTGATAAAACAGGTTGAGAATGATAAAATTAAGAACTAAGCCGAGGTGGTGGAATTGGTAGACACGTAGGTCTCAAAAACCTATGGAGGTAAAACTCCGTGCCGGTTCGACTCCGGCCCTCGGCACAAACGATTAGGTAAAATTTCTTCCTAGCCAAGAGATAACCTCTAAAGCTCTAATCTTTCTCTCCTTAACTTCATCAGATTGTAGTACACCCTCATTGCTAAAATCTGCACGAGGCTCATTATAAACCAGCTCATAACGACCCTCCTCAATTGTCTCCCATCCCCAACTATTAGGACAACCAGAAAGTTTGCGGATTCCCCGAATCGGCAGTTTTCCCAATATCATTGTGTCCATCTGTAAATCGCCTCTTCTTTCGACCGATAATAAGCCGGTTTCTGAAGAAATCGAGTAGTTCTCAGTCGTTCCATTAGAAAATCTTAAATTAACTGAAAACAGTCTCACGCCCTTAACTTTTTTTGGACCTAAACCCATTCCTTCAACATACGTTCCACCGCCAATCACAACAACTACATCGGACTCGCGAATTCCCATTCTAACTGATAATGAATTTAGCCATTTAAGTCCTTCTTCAAAGGCTTGATCGAGTCCTTCGTCAGCCAAGTCTTCTCTTCTTCTCTCACTCAATTAAGTTTCCACCTCCTCCAGGCAGGAAATTTCTTATTTTTCCCTCTTAACTTCCATCCCGTAGAAACTGATTCTGGCGGGAACAAAGCGGAGTTTAAAACTGCCTGTTGGTCCATTTCTATGTTTGGCAATTTCAGCGGTCACATTCTCTGGAGCTTCTTCATCTTCCCGGTAAAGAAAGACAACCACATCCGCATCCTGCTCAATTGAACCTGATTCTCTTAAGTCAGCCAGTCTTGGTCTGGCTCCGCCTCTAACCTCAACCGCTCTTGATAACTGGGAAACAGCTAAAACCGGTAATTTTAATTCCCGAGCTAAGTTCTTTAAGCCCATGGAAATCTCTGAAACTTCTTGAACTCGGTTATCCATTTGTCTGGCTCTGACTAACTGAAGATAGTCAACAATAATCAACTCCAGGCCTTTTTCCACCTGTAATCTTCTTGCCTTGGTTCTCATCTCCAGGATACTCGCAGCTGGCGTATCGTCAACAAAAAGAGGCGCCTCAGCCAAAACTCCCATTGCCTCAGACAAACGAGTAAAATCTTCTTCTTCCAATCTTCCAGTCTTTAATTTCCAGGCATCAATCTCTGCCTGTCTTACCAAGAGACGGTCAACCAATTCCTCTTTACTCATTTCTAAGGAAAAGAAACCAACCGGAGTCTTTTCCTCAACCGCAGCATAGCGGGCAATATTGAGAGCCAGAGCTGTTTTACCAATTCCTGGCCGAGCCGCCAAAACAACCATATTTGAAGGCTGAAAACCAGCCAGTAAATCATCTAAGTCCTTAAATCCAGTTGGTACTCCTCTTAAACCACTCGCTTTTTTATGAAGCTCGTCCAAGCGGTCAAAAGACTCGGCCAGAGCGTCTTTAACGGGAATAAAAACCTGCTTAAGATGAGCCTGAGAAAGAGCAAAAATCTCTTGTTCGGCTTTATCTAAAACTTGGCCGGCTTCTGTTGATTCGTCAAAAGCCTGTTCCGAGACCTTAGCGGCCGCTGAAATTAATCTCCGCTTAGTAAAATTATCTTTAATAATCCGGCCATAATGCTCAACATTAGCGGCTGTAGGCACCGAAGAAGCTAAAGAAGATAAATAAGCGGCTCCCCCGATTTTCTTGAGAGCCTTTTGTTTTTTTAATTTTTCCGCCAGGGTGACAATGTCAATTGGCTCTCGATCTTCATAGAGACTAAGAATGGCTTCAAAAATCTGGCCATTATTTTCATCATAGAAGTGCTCAGGCCGAAGAAACTCAACCACGGCAATAATCGCGTCTTTATCGATTAGGCAGGCACCTAGGACTGATTCTTCCACCTCTTTGGAGTGAGGAGGGACTCTCGCTTCTGGCATTGGCTATTTCCTTTCCAAAACGACCACTTCGCGCTCAGTTGGAAGTCTTTCTCGACTGACAGTCAATTTTGGCTGGGGCTTGACTTCCTCACCAATCTCCTTAAGAAACTCTTCAACCTTGGCTAAATCAGCAAAAGTCTTATTTCCTTTCTGTTCAGGAACAAGATAGTGCATGGGAATAACAATTTTTGGCTCAATCTGGCCAATAACTTCCACTGCTCTTTTTGGTCCAATTGTATAAACGCCACCAACCGGGATAAACAAAATGTCAACTCCATTTAATTCACCTAGCTGCTGAGATGAGAGAAGATGGCCTAAGTCACCTAAATGACAGAGGCTAATGCCGTCTAATTCTAGTCGGTAAACCGTATTTTCACCTCGCTTGGCTCCTTGAGACTCGTCGTGGAAAGTCTGAATCCCAAAAACAGAAACTCCTTTGACTTCATATTCACCCGGTCCTTTGATAACAAAAGGGTTTCCTTTAACTAAGTCTTTCTGATTATGGTCTTGGTGGTCATGAGAAATAGTAACAATGTCTGCTTCGGTTTGGGGAAATTTAAAACCAACATAATCAGCGTAGGGATCAGTAACAACCACCGCGTTTTTACCTTTGATTCTGAAGGAAGAGTGGCCTAGATATTTAATTTCCATTAGATTGATAATAGCAAAAACTTCTCGGCTTGACAAGGAGGATATTTTACGCTATAGTATTTAGCCATGAAAAAGGAAATCCTGATTGCCATTGTCATTGGATTTGCCCTTGGTCTCTTGATTACCTTCGGAATTTGGACTGCTAACAAAGCCATTCAGACTAAAAGAGAAGCTCCTCCTGAACAAGAAGCCGCCGAAACTTTAGAGCCAACTCCTACACCTATAGGAATTTCTCTGGACATTAGTTCGCCAGAAGAAAATGCTCTGGTTGATACCAGTGAAATCGAGTTTAAAGGCTCATCTGTGCCTGAAGCGATTATTATTATTGCTACTGAGAGAGGAGAGAAAATCATTGAAGCTGATGAGAACGGTAGTTTTGCCACTGAGATTGGTTTAATCAGGGGTATTAATGAAATCCAAGTTATTGCTTTTAGTCCTGAGGGAGAAAAAACCAGTAAGACTGTCAACATTGTTTATTCAACCGCAGAAATCTAAAATGAAAGGAATCAACAATAAAAAATACCTAAAATTCATTCTTATTCTCTTTGCTTCTTTCTTTGTCGTCGGTTCTCTCTTACTAACAAAGTCACTTGCCCAAACCCCAACCCCAACTCCAGCAGAAGAGGAAGAAGAAATCAGTCCAGAAATCAAAGAAAAAGTTCAGGAAAGAATCGAAGCCATCAAAGAATCAGGCTCAAGGAAGGGCGCCTTCTTTGGCAATTTAACTGATATTAGCAACTCGACTCTAATACTTGAATATCAAGAAAAAGAAGAGATTGTCAAGACCGATGACGAGACGACTTTTATTGGTAAGAGTAACCAAGCGATTGAGATTAATGACTTAGAAATTGAAGACTTTATTATTGCCATGGGTTATTTAGAAGAAGATATTCTGACTGGTAAAAGAATTTCGGTCCTGGCTGAAGAGCCTGAACCAACTGAAGTAAGAGAAGCAGTTTATGGAACAATCGCTGATCTCAGCCAAGAAGAAGAAATCATTAGCCTCAACACTCTAAAAGAAGAAGTGACTTATGAAATTGAAGTCACTGCTAAAACAGAAATCAATCAAAAGATTGATGAAGAAACTGAAGAGATTGGATTCAAAGATCTGGAAATTGGTGATCGCTTGGTTGTTGTTGGCACCCTAGAGAACGAAAACAAAACGATTGCCGCTACCCTTATCCGTCTTCTATCAGCTGAAACAGAAGAAGAGATTATCCCTACTCCTAAAGCTTCCCCCACTCCTGAGGAAGAGGAATAATTTGACAATCAAGCCTAAAGAAGATAGAATATTAACCAAGATGAGATCTTTATCTCTTCATCATCACCACAGCCACGAGTAATCGTTGGTTGGTTTTGGTGTGGAGAGAAAAGAGAGGAAACCAGCCAACGGGCTGGTTTTTTGATGAGAAAAAACTTGGTGGTTGTAGCTCAGGGGTAGAGCGTCCCGCTGTGAACGGGAAGGTCGGGGGTTCAAATCCCCTCAGCCACCCCAAGAAACGCTTGACATTCCAAAGGAGGAAAATGAAAGAATCTAAACGGGGGTGGGTTCACCCCGGATTATAATCAAATCATTATGCAAACAATAAATGAAGAGGCCAACCGTTGGTTTGAGGCTGGAATGATATCACCAACATTTATGGTATTAGAAATGTGTCGAATCACTGGCTTGCCACCAATGCCGGTCATAAAATACCTCATTTCACCAGATTCAATCGCTTCCCCAATTGGATTGGTCAATCAAGATCCTAGAAAATGGCTAAAAGAGGTCCAAACCCCCTCTCCCTCTAAAAGGAGAGATAAAATTATCAGTGGAATTCAAAAAGAAAGACAGAGATTTCAAAGGAGACCTCAATTTCCTAATTCTTCAGTACCCAAAACAACACGAAGAAAAGCTGATAACTTAACAGCAAAATATCAAATGGAAAGAGTAAGGTTTCGACTTAAAAGCGATGAAGAAGTCTCTGAACAGAAGAGTCAAGGAAGGAAAAAAGCTCGTGACGAAATGAAAAGAAAATTTGAAATTAGATGGATGAGTAAAGCCAGGGGCCCTCAGATAAAGGCTACCAGACAAGGAATGAAAGAGGCTGGTGAGAAGAGCAGCAAACTACTCGATATTCTCAGTTCCTCATCAGTTATGTCTCCACAAAGGCCTTCTAAAATTAAAGAGCTCGCTACTCAAGCGGTTTTAACCAGAGATCCCTTCATAGTAATAAACTGGATTTGTCCAGCCAGTACCCCAAGGAAACTGGCTCCTGACGCCTCGGGTATATGGAGGAGTTATCTAGGAATAAATCAAAAGGCAGGTTTTGAGAAGGACTACCTCCTCCTTCCTCGCCTCAATCTTGAAAAAAAACTTATTAGAGCATTTGAAAGAACAGGGGTTCCTTTTTTGTACCTCAAGCTTGTGGCCGACGATAATCCCTATTGTCTATATCCTTATTGCCTGAAAAAAGACGGTGAACAAAAAACAATGGAAGAAATAGCGAGCTACGCAAGATACGTCCAGGAGCGCCTTAACAGAGAACTGGGCAAGGGGAAGATTATTGTTTGGACCGTTTCCGAATTCCTCGGTAAAGAGCGTTTCAGAAGATTAATTCGATTGTTTGATGATATCTCAATCGAAGAGCTCCTACCATTTCTTCCTCAAAACATTGTCGATACCGAAATGGAAATTATTACTAAAAGCTCCACCTTTGGCCCTGAACTTCAACCCTTTCTCGAATCTTTTTCCAAATTATACATTCGTCAATATGCGGCTGAGGGACTAATAATCAGGGAAATGCTTGGTGATAATGTGATCATCGCCTGGAACGAATCAACCCGTCGCAATTCAACTATAGATGCTGGTTTGAAATCTAAGGGTTTCGATCCCTTCCCGAAAATTTATGTCTTGTATAATGAAAGAAGTTAAATGAAAAAGCTTTTAAGATTTGAGAAGTCTATGATATGATTAAAACAATGAAAAAAATTAAGCCTCAAACCCTAAAAGGTTTTCGGGATTTTTTGCCTGAAGAGATGGTTATTCGCCAAAGAGTGATTAAAATCTTGAAAGAGGTGTTTGAATCATATGGTTTCGAACCTTTAGAAACACCAGCTTTAGAATATGCGGAAACACTACTTGAAAAATCTGGTGAAGAGACAGAGAAATTAGTTTACACTTTTAAAGATAAAGGTGGCAGAGAAATTGGTTTAAGATATGATTTAACTGTGCCTGTTTCCCGAGTCTTGGCCCAATATCAAGGCCAAATTCCCCTACCCTTTAAGCGCTATCAAATCCAGACCACTTGGCGGGCAGAAAAACCCCAGAAAGGTAGATACCGAGAATTTACCCAATGCGATATTGATTCTTTCGGTTCTCTCTCTCCCCTAGCCGATGCTGAAATCATTGCTGTTATTTATAACTGTTTAAAAAACCTCGGTTTTAAAGAATTTGTCATTAAAATTAATAGCCGTCAAATCCTTTTTGATTTGATTAAGAAAATCGGCATCTCTCAAACAGAAAAGCAATTGGCAGTTATCCGAATCTTAGACAAATTAGAAAAAATTGGCCAAGCAAAAGTTAAAGAAGAACTAATAAAGATTAAACTTTCTCAAGATAAAATTGAAAAACTTTTTTCGCTTATCTCTGAAGTTAAACCTGATCAGAATTTGAAACTCCTCTTTAATTATTTAAAGAGTTTTGGTTTAGATAAGAAATTCTACCAATTTGATCCTACTTTAGTCCGAGGTCTTGACTACTATACGGGTCCAATTTTTGAAGCAATCGTAGAAAAGCCAAAAATTGGCTCTGTCGTCGGCGGAGGACGATATGATGAATTGATTGCTGACCTAGGAGGCCCCAAGATCCCCGCCACTGGTGTCTCCTTTGGCTTAGATAGAATTTGTGAAGTTATTAAAGAGCAAAAGCTCTGGCCAGATCTTTCTCCTACTCCTACTAAAGTTTTGGTGACCATTTTTTCGGCTGAATATTTAGAAAAATCTATTGAAGTTGCTCGTCAATTAAGGAAAGCGGGCATCTCGACCGAGCTCTATCTTGACCCAGAAACAAAGATTGATAAACAACTTAAATATGCTGATAAAAAGGGTATTCCTTATGTAATTATCATCGGGCCGGAAGAGATTAAGAAAAAAGAGGTAACGGTTAAAGAAATGAAAAGCGGAAAGCAAGAAACCCTAACCTTAGAAAAACTCATCCAAAAACCCAAGTAATGAATAAGAAAAGGCTTCAGGCTTATATTGCTTTATTGACTGTAGCAGCTATCTGGGGGATTGCCGGACCGGTGATTAAATACACCCTTCATTTTCTACCCCCTTTTACTTTTCTCTTTTATCGTTTTCTTCTTGTTGCTATCTTTTGTTTACCCCTTCTTTTCTATCTCTGGAAAAAATCCAAAATCTCTTTTCGAGATTTACCCAAGCTTTTCTTTCTTGGTTTAATGTCGACAACTATCAATCTCTCTCTGATTTTTCTTGGTTTTGAACGAACAACCGCTCTAGATGGTACCCTTCTCTCCTCAATCACGCCTATTTTTATTGTCATTGGCGGAATAATTTTCTTCAAAGACGAGGTTACTAAATTAGAAAAAATCGGTCTCATGGCTGTTCTCATTGGAGCTCTAATTACTGTTATCCAGCCCATTCTCGAAAAAGGTTTTTTTGCCCAAGAGAACTTACTGGGCAACCTTCTTATTCTTACGGCTGGACTTCAATGGACAAGTTATGTCCTTTTGGCTAAAGATGACTTGAAGTCTCACTCTCCTTTAGTAATCACCGCCTCGGCAGGTATCGTTGGTCTGCTTACCTTCTTTCCTCTAGCAATCTGGGAGCAGGGATTAACTATTTTAAATCTTAAACCTCTCATTATTAATATCGAATCTCTTTTCGGCGTCAGCTACATGGCTATTCTCTCCTATCTTCTCGCCTATTTCCTTTATAACTTTGGCATCAGTAAAATCGAAGTTTCTGAGTCAGCGATCTTCTCCTATCTTCAACCAGTTTTTGCCGCTCCCTTTGCTGTCCTCTGGCTTAAAGAAGTTGTCACTCTTCCTTTTCTCCTCGGCGCGGGAGTTATTGCCTTGGGTGTTTTTCTCAGTGAATATAAACCTCGCAGGCTTGCTCGAGCCTCGAAGAAATGATACAATATTCTCCAGATGAAAACTAAAACTCATCCTCAGTGGTATCCAGAAGCTAAGGTCACTTGCTCTTGTGGCCATACTTTTACAGTCGGCTCAACTGAACCAGAAATTAAAGTTCAAATCTGCTCTCATTGTCATCCTTTTTTTACTGGCGAAATGAAGTATGTTGATGAAGCTGGTCAGGTAGAAAAGTTCCAAATTAAAAGAGAAAAAGTGGCTGGTAAAAAATATGTCAAGAAAAAAGAAAGAAGAAGATTGAAGAAACTTCAAGAAAAGAAAGCCGAAAAAGCCAGACCCAAGACTCTTAAGGAAATGTTAACTAAGGAGAAGAAGAAAACCGCTCCTCAGAAAAAGGCTAGAAAAGAGAAAGAATAAATGAAAGACTCCAATAAAGTCATCTTAGAGATTCGGCCAGGAGCTGGTGGTGATGAAGCTAAAATCTGGGCTGATGATTTATTAAGAATGTATACCCGCTTTGCCAATTCTCAAAAATGGCAGGTCAGCGAAATTGACGAAGGCGTGATTAAAATCACTGGCCCTGATGCTTTTAAAAAACTAAAATCCGAAGCTGGTGTTCACCGAGTTCAACGCGTGCCGAAAACCGAGCGTTATGGTCGAATCCACACCTCAACCGCAACCGTGGCGGTCTTACCTGAAATCCCAGAAACAAAGATTAAGATTAATCCCCAGGATTTAGAACTCCAAACTTTCCGCTCTTCAGGCCCTGGTGGTCAATTTGTTAATAAAGTAGCCACCGCAGTGAGATTAAAACACAACCCTTCTGGAATTACAGTCACCTCCCAAGCCGAAAGAAGTCAAGAACAAAATCGGCAAATTGCCTTAGAAATTTTAAGATCAAAACTCTTCCAAAAAGAGGAAGAAGAAAGGGAAGAAGAAATCCAAAACTATCGCTCCGCCATTGGCCGAGGGATGCGAGCTGAAAAGATAAGGACTTATAATTTTCCTCAAAACCGGGTAACAGATCACCGACTAAATAAATCTTGGAAGAATTTAGATGCTGTTCTCGGTGGCGATCTCAAAAAGATTGTTTCTCTACTTCAAGGCCGTAATTAACCTTCCATCTCGGTTAAAACCGCACTCGTTTTGATTTCTTCTCCGTCTCGCCAGATGGTAATACTAATTGAGTCACCGACTTTCTTTTTGGAGATAACAACCGCTAAACCACCTTCAACTTCAGCTAATCTCTGATTATCAAGGTGGGTAATAATGTCACCAGCTTGAATGCCGGCTCTCTCAGCCGGTGAATCAGTAATCACTTCGGCGACGTAAGCACCTTCTGGTATTTCGTTCATTATTGCTGCTTCTCGAGAAATCATCCGGTAACGAATACCCAGAAACGGTCGGCTGAATTGGCCTGTTTGGTTAAAATTATTGATTGACTCTTTAACAATGTTAATCGGTAAAGCAAAACCAATATTCTCTCCGGCTGCAGCCACCGCCACATTAATACCAATTACCTGACCAGCCGAATTGAGTAAAGGTCCACCCGAGTTGCCAGGATTAATGGCCGCATCAGTCTGGATAACATTATCTAATTCTTCAACATATCCCTCTAAGGGTGAACCAGCCGTAATGCCTCTCCCCAAGCCTGAAATAACTCCGGTCGTCACGGTGTGGCGAAATTCTCCTAAGGCCGTGCCAATGGCAATGACAAACTGACCCACTTTTAAATTAGAAGAATCGCCTAACTCCACTGGTGGTAAACCAGAAGCGTTAATCTTCAGAATAGCGATATCATTAGCTGGATCACGGTAGATTTTCTCAACCTCATACGTCTTATCATCCTGAGCAATCACCCGATACCTTGCCTGGCTGTCAGCAACAACGTGTTTGTTGGTCACAATCAAGCCATCAGCAGTGATGATAAAACCAGTAGCAATATCTTGCTCAATCTCTTCTTCTCTTGTTCCAGACTCAGGCAAGCCAAAAAAAGATTCAAAACCAGGTAAAGTAGGAAATTCAAGGACTCTTTGGGTTTTACTAATACCAATGGTGACCACTGAAGGTGAAACGTTCTCAGCTACTTCAATAACGACTGACTCTTCCCGAAGAATCCGCTGAGTTTCAGTTGGAAGATGAAAACCTTCTTCAGTTCGAGGGAAAAATTTATCTAAAATTCGATAACCAAAAAGTCGATCAGAGATAGCCCCACCAAGAACAGAAACAATGATGACTACTCCAATCGCGAAACCAATAAGATAATGTTTAATTTTAGGCATCTGGCTATTTTGACAACAATTCGATTGCTTTGTCAAGTTGAGGGTCTTTTGTCTGGTCAGTCTCGTCCATGGCTACTTCATAGTCTGGACTAATTCCTTGACCATCAATGTTCTCTCCAGAAGGCAAAAGCCAACGAGCAATGGTAATATGTAAGCCTGAACCAGCGCTTAAGTCTTCAGCTTCTTGAATCGTCCCCTTGCCAAAAGTTTTCTCACCAACTAACTCGGCTCTTTCTCTTTCAAAAAGAGCACCAGCCACAATCTCTGAAGCCGAAGCTGAGCCCTGGTTAACCAAAACTATTAAGGGAATGTCTGTCAATCTTCCCTGGCGATTAACGGAAAACGTCTCGGTGCCACCATTCCCACCTTTTTCTTGTTGAACGACTACCCCTTGACTTAAAAACTCACTGGCAATATAGACCGCTCCCTGAAGGTAGCCGCCAGGATTATTTCTCAAGTCTAAAACCACGCCTTTAAAATTAGTCTTTGTCTTTTCACCAACAATCTGATTAATTGCTGCCTGCCATTCCTGATCAGTCCGGTCACCAAAACGACTTAATTTCAAATGAGCGACTTTTTTGTTGTCTTTTTCAATAAAATCAACTTCAACACTGGGAATAATGATTGTTCCCCGGACAATGGTAATCTCTAAAGGTTCTTCGATTCCTTCTCGAAGAAAGGTAATCGTGATTGGCATTCCCCTTGGTCCCCGAATAATCGTCACCACCTCAGGCAAGGGCATACTATCGATGTCCTGATCAATCCCCTTTTCCCCATCTTTAACGTGGCTGATAATATCTCCAGCTTTGACGCCGGCTTTATCAGCTGGGGTTCCTTTTAAAGGAGCAACGACAACCACTTTAGAATCCTTAAAACCAAGCTGCATGCCAACACCCTCAAAACTGCCAGCCAAATCATCTTTTGACTTTTTATTCTCTTCAGGTGGCAGGAAAACAGTATAAGGATCACCTAAGGAAGCGACCATCCCTGAGATAGCACCTTCAATCATTTTCGAATAATCAATCGCGCCTTTGTCAAGATAACTAGCTTCGAGCCGATCCCAGACTTCCCAGAAAAGAGAAAAATCAAGATTTTCCTTACCAACTGGAACTTGGCGCTTAATCTCTACCTGGGGTCGATATCTATTCAGACTAACCTTAACTTCTCGCTGACCCAACCAGTAACCTGAACCACCAGCGAGAATGATTAAAGCCAAGACTAGAATAATAACCCTAACCCTTTTTAAAGAAATTCTTATTTTCATTTTGGAATAATTAACTCCTTTTTTTCTCCTGAGATAAAGGCTTTTTTCTCTTGATATTTACTCAATTCTTGCCAGATTTTTTCTGAAATCAATCCTTCTTTTTCTCCGGCTTCTAAAAGAATCAGCTCTTCGCTTTCTTCTTGATCAAACTCGCCGCCAACCAGACCAACAGCTCCTAAGGCCTCACTTTTGTGGAATAAGGCCTGATTAATTTTACCAGGAATAACCAAAATCTTACCCTTAACATCATCTCCCAACTGATTGAAGTCAGTTTTCTTCCCATCTTCACCTAAAAGTTTTAGAGTTCCCCAAGCCTCTCCTCCCAACCCTTTAGTTGCCTTTAAAATTATGGCTGGAAATTTAATTGTCATTGAATTTGAAGAAATTTTCTCAATCTCTCCTTTAACCGGCATTTCGATATTAATTTTGCCACCAGTGATTCTGATTTTCAAAATTCCTTTTTCAGTCAAGGCTTCAACCAGACCACTGACCGGAGATTTAAAAGAAACTGAACCAAAAACAGACTTTTTCTCAGCGATTAACTGGTCGGTTTTAATTTCACTACCCAAAGAACAAAGAAGAAATTTTTGGACTTTCTTGGGATTAACTTTCAGGATTTTAGCCAAGTCATACTCTTTAATCTCGCCTTTGGAAACAACCTGGCCAAGGACTTCATCTTCGGCTATTTCATCACCCTCTTGACAATCTAATTTGGTTCCAGAAGGAAGAGGGATTCCAATCTTCGCTTCGCCTGAATCTATCTGGGGAGCAGTTAATTTCATTAAACTAATCGGCCTTTACCATGAACGGTAAGAGAGCAATAAAGCGGCTCCTTTTAACCTGTTTTGCCAGAGAACGTTGGTGTTTAGCACACAAGCCAGTTCTTGATTTGGGAAAAATCTTCCCCCGATCACTGATAAACCGCTTCAAAGTCTCCGGGTTTTTATAATCCGGTTCCTTTTTTTGCTGACAAAAATAACATTGCCCGGGCGGTCTTGCCCTCCTCTTAATTCTTCTTCTTCTTCTTACCATCTGACTCCTTATCTAATTTAAAAAGGGATGTCTCCTTTTTTGATTTTCTTTCCTATTGTTTTTCCTTGTTTCTTAGGCTTCTTTTCTTCAGCCTTTTTCTTAACCGCAGCTTTCTTCTCTTTACTTTCTTCAACCGAAGGAGACGGTTCTTCCTCTTCGGTCGGTTCAGCCATCTCTCCGGTTGGTGCTCCTCGAGAATCGAGAAGAATCATATCACTAATGACGATCTCTGTTGTTTGTCTTGACGAGCCGTCTTGGGCCGTCCATTTCCTCGTCTGCAATCTCCCCTCAAGGTAAACCTTTCTTCCTTTAGTTAAAAGTTGGGCACAGACTTCAGCTAGTTTGTTCCAAGCCACTATCCGATGAAAGTCTGCCTCTTCCCTTTTCTCACCTGTATCCGTTGTCCATTGCCGGTTAGTGGCAACCCCAAAAGTACAAACAGCTGTTCCCTGAGGGGTATACCTCAGCTCTGGATCACGAGTCAAATTCCCAATTAACTGAACTTTGTTCAAGGACCTAACTGCCACTGTTCTCGTTTAAATCCTAATCTCTTAAGTCTAAACTTTTCACCCCCTCTCCTATTATTTCTTCACCAAAAGAAAGCGTAAGACTTCAGTCTCTAACCTCAACTTCCGGTCAATTTCTCCTAAGCCTTGTTCAGGAAGAGAAACCTCCCAAAAAAGATAATCGCCTTCTTTCAATTTTTTAATTGGATAACTAAACTGCTTTTTCCCCCATTCATCGGTTTTCTCAATCTTACCTTTCCCTCCCTCAATCATCTTCTTAAGTTTAGCCACCAACTCTTTTTTCTTACTAGCATTCAAATCAGGATTAATAATCAAGACCAATTCGTATTTTCTCATCTGGAAAAGTATAACACATTGATTTAGCTTGAGTAAATAAGGAGACAAAAATAACTAATTAACCACTGGCCTTAAACTCAATCACCTCTCCGTCTTTAAGTTGATAATCCCTGCCTTCAAATCTGGTCTTGCCTAGTTCCTGGGCTTTTCGCCAACTACCTGCTTTTTCCAGCTCTTCAAAGGCAATCACCTCAGCTTTAATGAATCCTTTGGCAAAATCAGTATGAACAATTTCAGCCGCCGCCAAAGCAGTTGAACCCTGTTTAATTGGCCAAGCCTGGACCTGTTTTCCTCCTTTAATGGTAAAAAAGGTAATCAGGTTAAGAAGTTTGTAGGCTGCCTTAATTAATTTATCCAGACCTGATTTTTCAATGCCTGCCTCCTGAAGATATTCTTTTTTCTCTTTCTCTGATAAATCAGCTAAATCAGCTTCTAATTTGGCGCAAATTGAGATTACCTCACCTTCTAATCCTAGGTCAATCTTTTCTTCTTTTTGTTCTTCATCAATGTTTAAAACATAGATTGTTGGTTTCTTAATCTCTGCCAGTTCAAGCTCTAGGTTAACAATCTGAGCATCATTTTTGGGATCTATCTGACCATGAAGATGAGAAACATGAGGATTGGTAAACATTCTCAAAACATGAACGATCGCATCAACCTCTCTAATATGAGAAAGAAATTTATTGCCTAATCCCTCACCTTGATGAGCTCCTTTAACTAAGCCAGCAATATCAACAAACTTGACTGCGGCTGGCACTTTTTTCTCTGGTTTAATTAATTGAACTAGTCTATCCAACCTCTCATCCGGAACTTCGACCACGCCTGTATTTGGCTCAATCGTCGTAAAAGGATACTCAGCCACCTGAGCAATCTGCCGAGACAACAAGGCATTAAATAAAGTCGATTTCCCTGAGTTTGGTAAGCCAATAATGCCTACAGAAAGCACAAAACTCCTCTCTTCAATTTAACTTGACAAAAAATGTCTAATTATGTAAAATAAGGTCAATTATTGACACCCCGCTTTTTGCGGGGTTTTTTATTCTTTTCTTCTATTTTACTTTTAATATCTTCAAGAAAAATGTGATATCCCCTTCTGATCTCCCAGGCTACACCTCTTTCAAAACATAAGGCAATAAATCCCTTTTTATTTTCTAAAGCAAAATCTCTAACAGCCAAGAAATCGCTATCGCCGCTACCGATCATTATTAAATCAAGAAGTTTAATATGGCGAGCAACATCTAAAGAGATCTCTACGTCAAAATTACATTTGTAAATAAATTCACCCTTCTTACGATCGAGCCAAATCTTTTTGAGCGGCTTAGTATCTACCTTATATCCAATTTTATTTAGTGCTTTTGTAAAACTCTTAAAACGGCGTTTTTGGATTAAGTCCAGTGGAGTCCCTGCATAAAGTTTTAGGACTTTAGCTTGATAATGCTCTTTAAGAAAATTAAGTAATTTCTCAAAATCAACATCCCAACCCAGTTCCTTTTGAGGATAAAACCAATTGGCATTATCAATAAAAAGCCCAATTTTTTTACCTTTAGTTTTCTTAAGAAGTCGTTTTAACTTTTCATTCATGCAGCTCAATTTTATCACAAATCTAGAATGTGAGTTTAGAAAGCTGGCACAAACTGGCGTTTGATGCGCGAAGGGATCACCTAAATCTTAGCCGTTGTTCACTGGGCATGATAAACTCAAACTTAAATTCTAAATGTGGGTTAATCAGGCTCCAGTTCCGACAGAAAGTGACATAAATTTTAGTTTTTAGAAAAAATTCTTGCTAAATTTTCTGCTTCGTTTAACTCTACCCAAAAAGACGTCTTTCTACTTATACAAGTTTCTGGAGAAAGTCCAATTTTCGTGGAAACTGCTGTCGGCCAAACTCCTTGAGTTTTCATTAACTCAATCGCCTCCTCCTTAGGTAAATCCAACATCTCTGCGACGTCATTTAAGCTTATATAGGAAACTCCATCAATGGTCATCTCCTGTCTGTCCATTTTTTCTTTGGGGTAATTATAGCAAAATTAGCTTCCTCTTTCGATTTTCTTAGCAACCTGTTTAAGGAGATAACCAGAAAGGATTGTGATTAAGACAATCCCTAAAAGATAAAGTTTTAAATCTCTGGGAAAAATAGTAATTACTCCCTTG
>JABAOC010035724.1_pt1 | contig 27169 bp, 20 predicted proteins | sample 7062161 | NCBI WGS metagenome assembly JABAOC01 (sample SAMN14538625, study PRJNA623070) | marine sediment metagenome | biome: marine biome [ENVO:00000428]; feature: marine pelagic biome [ENVO:01000023]; material: deep marine sediment [ENVO:00002113] | place: India: Gulf of Khambhat ... | reverse complement strand
CACTCACGGCCGTTACGTGAAGCTGGAAGATACCATCAAGGGCTTCCAGAAGATCCTTCGCGGTGAGATGGACGATATCCCGGAGCAAGCCTTCTACATGCTGGGCGGAATTGAGGAGGTTTACGAGAAGGCAGAGGAGATGAAGAAGAGGGGCGGAGTTTCATAGAGGGACTCTCAACGTCTGGAGATACTCGCCCGGAGGTGAAAGTCTTGGCCGATGCGCTTTGGTTACCAAGCGTCACCGGGACGGGAATTCGTCCCGTTCCGAAAAAANNTATTATAGTGACACCGGAAGAAGTGTTCTTTGAGCAGGAAGTGGTTTCACTGATCGCGCCCGGATCCGAAGGATATCTGGGAGTGTTGACCGATCATGCCCCCCTTATCACTGCTCTGGTGCCGGGGAAAGTGACGGTGAAGGATCAGGCAGGCAAAGAACTGATCTACGCCGTGGGAGGCGGATTCATGGAAGTTTTCAAGAATCAGGTCACAATACTAGCCCATTCAATCGAGTCTTTAGCTGATATCGACCACGATAGAGCCAGAAGGGCTCTGGAGCGAGCCAAGCGAAGGCTGCGATCCAGAGACCCGGCAGTCGACGTTAGGCGCGCCATGGCTGCGTGGGCCCGGGCAAAGAACAGATGTCGCTTGTGTCAAGTGTACAGGATGGACGCCAGCGAGTAGATGTCGAAAGTAACAACTCTGAGACTACGTAGGGGCGAAGCTTCAGCTTCGCGCTTCTTCTTTATCTGAATAAACATATGTATCGGATGCTGGGGCAGCCGCACCAATTTAGTTGTGTTGATGATCCCCTCACCTCAGTCCAATCACCAGAGGGGTCGGTAGCAGAGATCCAACAACGGTGTCATATGAAGAGGTTCGAGATTCGAATCGCCATGGACGCGCCTGGATGAAATCCCTTCGGCCTCAGAAGGAAAAGGCCGTTGTAGTTGCCCAATTCACAGTTCGACAGGCTCACTGTCCTGGGCAAAGTCGAAGGATTGGGCGCGCTTGTCAGCTTGACGAGCAGACGCTGCCGTCCGGGAATCAAGCCACCAAGACCTAATCCTCCGATGGGCCATCCTGGGCAAGAGGTTATGCTTTGTGGACTTCCGGGGAGCAGGCATCCAGGTTGGAGAGGTCTACAGCGGGAGCGGTCTCGGGCAGTTTCGCCTTCTTCTTGACGTATTTCTGAAGGTAGACCACAAACGCGGACCCTTTGCCCTTCTGGCTGCGAAACTCAATTCTTCCACCCAGGTTGGTCACCAGCCTCTGGACTATGGGCAGACCTAGGCCCGTGCCGCTCTTCTTTGTGGAATAGAAGGGAGAGAATATCTTCTGCTTTTGATCCTCCTTCATTCCTTTTCCTTGATCCACGATTGCGATAGGAATCCACTCTGATTCATGCCGTTCCTCATCTATCACGTGTAGTTTGTCCAGTTGATCCAATGCCCTGTTCGTCACCACTATCTCTCCCCACCGGTTCTCCATAGACTCCAGCGCATTTACCAGGAGATTCAAGAATATCTGCTTTATTTGGTTTTCCTCTCCCAGGACGTATAGAGTCCGTGAAGAAAAAGCCTTCCTCATGCTGATTGTCTCGGTAAAAGCGTAGTGTTTCTTGGCTATCTCTATAACCTCATCCAGAAGCCGCACCAGCTCCACCTTGCTTAGAAGGGACGGGCCGATCCTGGCGTAGTTTAGAAAATCCGTGAGGATCTGGTTCAATCGGGCTGTTTCCCTGACGATGAGTTCCAGAAGCTTGGCATTCTGTTCGGTCACGACAAGCTCTTCCTTCAACAGCTCCACCGACCCGGAGATGGATGCCAGCGGGTTTCGAATCTCGTGCGCGATTCCCGCTGAAAGCTCTCCCACGGCGGCCAGTCTGTCCGCCACCCTCATCTTCTCTTCCAGTTTCATCGCCTCACTAATGTCCTGGAATATGGCGATGACCCCCCTGACTCCGGTCTCGCCGTCTCCAAGGATGGAGGTACTTATTCCCACCGGAGTTTTCTTTTTGCCTTGGTCTTCGACGTAGAGAAGCCCCCTGGAGCCTCCCTGACCGTATCTTATCGCCTGAATCAGCTTCTCTGCCAGTTGGGGCATTCGGCGTCTGAAGGCCTCACGACAATCCTTTCCCTTGACCTCTGCCTCGGAATAGCCTAGAATCTCCTCCGCCGCCCGGTTGAAGTATACAATCCTGCCCCAAGTGTTGATGGTCACCACTCCGCTTTTCAGATGCGTCAATATCTCATCAGTATCCGCTCTGACCTTGTTCAGCTCCAACGAGGCACTCCAGGCCTCCTCTCCTTTGACCTTGAGCTTCTGAGCCAGGTAGCCGCTGATAAACGCTGCCAGGAAGAAGCTGCAGATGTGAAGAAAAGCCCTATAGAAGGAGGCGTCGCTGATCAAAAGGAGACTCTTAAGTGAAAGCTCGAGACCCTCCTCGAACCAGAGTACCGAGATGTAGGCCGCGCTGGACAGGCCTGCGGTCGCGGCTCCCCCGACCAGGCGGTAGATCAGGCTGGCCGAAAGGATGGTCAGGATGAAAAGTATGGCAAAGGGGCTGTTCATCCCTCCGGTGTGCTGGATCAAGCCGGTCTCGACCGCAACCTCCAGAACAAGCTGCAGCACGACACAGGCGCTGAACAGCAGTTGATGTGTCCGTCTGACGTCAAATGCGATGAGCAGAAGAAGAGCCAGGGTGGCACAGGAATAAGCCAGAAAGGGCACCACCACAACCTCCGGCACCCCGAAGAAGAGGACCACGATGATAAGCAGGAGAACGAATATGGAGAGCCGGGAAACAAGAAGCCAGGGTATTCTGGAGTAAGTTGAGTCCGTCTTGTTTAAATCTATTTCCGCCAGACCGTGTTTGAGTTTTTGCTTCAACCGCGAAATCATCTGCGACTCCCGAATTGACCTGCGAGCCTTGCCTGCCGGTCGGTCCCGGTTTCTCCTGCACAGACCGTCGAACCTGAAGGCTCGCTGCGCGGTATGGCTTACATTGCTTTGAGCGACCGCGCGCGTCCGAATGGATGCATGCCAACTTCGCTGCACGGAGTTCTCCGGGCGTGATCTTGCCGCATAAACTTACACCACTGCATGAAACCGCAGTGGTGTAAGGTGAAAACAAGAATCTATGCTTCCAAGCCGGTCGCCCAAATCCTCTTTACTGTATCTTCCCTATGATCTCGAANNTCTCGAACATGGGCAGATACATTGCTATCAAGATCCCTCCGATGACTATACCCATGAAAACAATTATCACCGGCTCAATGACCGAGGTGAGAGCGGCCACGGCGGCATCCACCTCCTCGTCGTAGAAGTCGGCGATCTTGGAGAGCATTTCGTCCAATCCTCCGGTCTTCTCTCCTACGGAAATCATCTGAGTGACCATGGGAGGGAACACTCCGCACTGCCTCAAGGGCTGGGTTATGGTCTCTCCTTCTGCGATGGAGAGAACCGATCTTTTTATGGCGTCGTGAATGACTCTGTTGCCCGATGCCCGGGCGGTGATGTCCAGCGCGTCCAAAATGGGGACCCCGGATGAGATCAAAGTACCCAGTGTCCTGGAAAACTTGGAGATGGCGCTCTTTCGTATCAGATCTCCGACCAGCGGTATTCTCAGTTTGACCCGGTCAATATTGAATCTGCCTCGATCGGTCTTGGAGTAGAATCGGTAGGCCACGATGAGCAGAATCAGCAACACCAGTCCGGTAAGGATGTTGTTCCTGAGGAAGGCGCTCAGCGAAAGAATGAACCTGGTTGGCGCAGGCAGCTCCGCCCCCAGACCGGCAAACATCTTGGCGAAGACCGGCACTATGTAGGTCAACATTATGAAGGTGACTCCAATAGCCACCGTCATGACCACGGCTGGATAGATCATGGCCCCCTTGACCTTTCGTGTGAGAGCGTCTGCCTTTTCCCGATAGGTGGCCAGCCTTGCCAAAATCACGTCCAGAGCACCTCCGATCTCGCCGGCGTCCACCATGTTGACGTAGAGATCATCGAATATCTTCTTGTGACGGGATAAGGCCTCGGCCAGGGTGGTTCCTGCCTGTACGCTTTCCTTGACCTGCCCGATCACGTTCCTCAGCACCGCCGATTCCATCTGCTGGGATAATATCTCCAGACACTGCACCATGGGGAGCCCGGCTCCGATCATGGTGGCAAACTGTCGGGTGAATCTGGAGATCTGAACCTTCTTTACCCCGGTGCCAATTTTTATTCGGATGTGAGACGGCTTGGCGGAAACCTGAGAGACCAAGATCTTCCTGCTCCGCAGGATTCTCTCCAGATCAGCCCGGTTCCTTGCCTTCAACTCACCGGCAACTTGCGCCCCGCCCATCGTCCTTCCCTTGTAGGTGAAAACTGGCAATTGGGCCTCCTTCCGTCAGTGTATCAGTCGCCAGACTCAGCATCCGGCCCATCAATCAGCGTGTAACTCGCTACGGATCCTGAGCTTAGGAAAACCATCTTCCTCCACGCATTCTGTGGTCTTTCAATTTTGCACTCTGGGTCCTCACGCCCCTAACGCGCTTCGCTGCCGGGATATGTCGGCTTTTCGAGATAGAAGTTCGTTGAGTTCATGGGAATTGGAACTCCTGCCCATGGCATCGCCCAGAGTGATCTTGTGTTTCAGGTACAACTCAGCCAACGATTGGTTCATGGTCCTCATATCATATTTCTGACCGGCCTGCATCAAACTGTAGATCTGGTGGATCTTGTCGTCTCGAATAAGAGCCCGGATGGCCGGGGTGCAGATCATTATCTCCAAGGCCAAGACCCTGCCTCCGCCGATCTTCGGGATCAGCTGCTGGCTTATCACCGCCTGCAGGACAAAGGACACCGTGACCCTGACCTGCTCCTGCTGGCTGGTGGGAAAGACATCGATGATTCGATTGATCGACTCGGCACAGGAATTGGTGTGGAGAGTGGCAAACGCCAGGTGTCCGGTTTCGGAGATGTTCAGGGTTGCTTCCATGGTCTCCAGATCTCTCATCTCTCCCACCAGCACCACGTCCGGGTCCTCTCTCAGAGCGTACTTCAGGGCATTGGCGAAGGACAAGGTGTCTGCGTAAACCTCCCTCTGATTGATTAAGGAACTGATGTGCCGGTGCAGATACTCTATGGGATCCTCTACCGTCAGAATGTGACAGTGCCTCTCCTGGTTAATCTTGTTTATCAGCGCAGCCAGAGTGGTTGACTTTCCGCTTCCGGTGGGACCCGTTACCAGCACCAAGCCCCGAGGAAGATCGGCCAGCTCGGAAACCACCTTGGGTATGCCCAGCTCCTCGAAGCTGGGGATGCGAAAGGGAATCTGCCTTAAGGCCACAGCAACATTTCCACGCTGCATGAAAACGTTGCACCGAAACCTGCTCAGGTTCTCTATTCCGAAGGAGAGATCCAGTTCACTCTTCTCCTCAAACTTCTGCTTCTGCTTCTCGTTCATTATGCTGTAGGCCAGCTTCTTGGTTTCGTCAGGTGTCAGGACTTCAAAATCCATCTTCACCAGCTTTCCATCTATCCTGAGCTGTGGAGGCGAACCCACTGTCAGATGCAGGTCCGAAGCACCCTTTTTCGCCATCAGCTCCAGAAGTTCCCTTAAGGTGACCATCTCTGGCTCCTGTTCCTTTTTCGTGCTCGACCGTGAATCAAGACTACTCCTTATATATTATCGACCCACCAATCCGATTCTTAAATCGACTCAGGCAAACCCCCCTAACGTTTCCAGGCCCTTCCGGTGCGGTCAAGCCGTAACCGCCAGAACCTCTTCCACGGAGGTTATGCCCAGCTTCAGTTTCTCCACGGCGGCCGTTCTCAAGGTGAGCATTCCCTCGGAGATAGCCTGTTCGCGCAGCTCGGCGGCCGAGGCCCTGGAGATGATCATTCTCTCGATTGCCGGGCTTATCGGCATCACCTCGAAAATCCCGGTCCTCCCGGAATATCCCGTCTCGTTGCATTCGGCACATCCCTTGCCGCGACGGATCCTCAGGTTTTTGATTTCCTCCTCGGCCAGTCCCAGCAGCTTCAAAGTCTCGGGAGGAATCTTGGCATCCTCTTTGCAGTTGGGACAGATCTTGCGCACCATTCTCTGGGCCATGACCAGCTTGACGCAGGAGGCCACCAGATAACTGGGAACCTCCATGTCGATAAGCCGGTCGATGGTGCTGGGAGCGTCGTTGGTGTGTAACGTGGAGAAGACCAGGTGTCCGGTCAGGGCGGCCCGCACTGCAATCTCAGCCGTCTCGCCATCTCTGATCTCTCCGACCATAATCACGTCTGGGTCCTGTCTCAAAAACGACCTCAAGGACGCGGCGAAGGTCAGTCCGATCTCGCTTTTGACTGCCACCTGATTGATTCCATCGAAATTGAACTCCACCGGATCCTCGGCCGTTATTATGTTGATATCAGGGTTGTTGATCTGCTTGAGTGCCGAGTAGAGAGTGGTGGTCTTGCCGCTTCCCGTAGGGCCGGTGACCAGTATCATACCATAGGGGAGGTGAATTGCCTGTTCGAACCTCTTCAGAGAGCGCTCTGAGAAGCCTAGTTTGGTCAGGTCCACGTTTACGCTCCCCGGGTCCAGGATCCGCATCACCACCTTTTCGCCGAATATGGTGGGCAAAACCGATACCNNATGGTGGGCAAAACCGATACCCGCAAATCCACGGCCCGCTCCCCAAACTTGACCTTTATCCTGCCGTCCTGGGGAAGCCTCCTCTCGGAGATGTCGAGATCAGCCATTATCTTGACTCGAGACACTACGGCCGCACGATACTTGAACGGTATGGGCGACATCTCGTGCAGGGTTCCGTCCAGCCGGTATCTCACCCTGACCCTTTTGTCGTAGGTTTCGATGTGAATGTCCGAGCAACCTCTTCGTATCGCTTCCGCGATGATCGAATCTACCAGTTTGACCAAAGGCTTGTCCTGGACCTGCGACCTTATATCCTGCTCAGTAGGCAAATCTTCGGTCTCATCGATCACCTCCAAATCTGCCTCTTTCAGTCCCTCAAGGATCTGGTCTATTCCGGAGGTATCCTGGTAATATGTATTTATGGCCGTCTGGATGGCTTTCTCCGGGCTGATCACCGGCTGAACCGAGTGCCGGGTAATGAACTTGATGGCATCCAGCACGTAGATGTTATTGGGATCGGAGATGGCCACTACCAAGGTCTTTCCCAATCTGCTCACGGCGATCACGTTGAACTTCCTGGCGATATCCAGAGGGATCATCTTCACCACCTCTGGATTCAACTCGATGTCGGACAGCCGGAGAGCGCCTATATTTAGCTGCCTGCCGGTGAATTCTGACAGCTCGTCCTCGCTTCTCAGAGCTCCGGTCCGGATCAGGATGTCCCCCAGATGCTCGCTGCTCTCTTTCTGGATGTCCAGCGCCCGGGCAAGTTGATCCTCGGTTATCTTGCCCGCCTTAACCAGCATGTTCCCCAACTCACGTGACATAGCCTTAACTCAAGTTAGCAGAGTAGCTTCTTGGTAGAAGAGATCGCCATTGCCATCACGCCCCAAGAGATGCTCGCATCCTGCGCAGCCGGCTCTGTGCGGTGCCCCTGTGGGCACTCTCTTGCCGGCCTTAGGATTGCTCGGTAAATATGTCGTCCAGCCTGCTTTCCAGAGAACTTGAAAACTCTGTGTCCTGCTCGGCCTTTTCGTTCTCATCTTCCTGGTGGCTGGGACGGCGGGCAGACGAGAGGATTCTCTCCAGATTCTCAGCAGCTTCCTTGGCGTACAGACGAACCATGCCTATGGTGGTCCGGTCGTCGAAGATGACTGCCAGAATGGTCCTTTCTCCCACCAGAGTAATGTGAATGTGATCTTTCTTCCCCTGGTGAAACAGGACGGAGAACTCCGGTTCTCCCAGAATTCTGGCTATCTCCCTGGTAGAGGCGAAGCTTCCCGCCAGAAGCGCTGCCAGAGCTGTAGTGTCCAGGGTCTTGGTAAACCCCTGTCGGCTGATCAGGTGACCATCCTTGTCCACCAGCAAAACGCATTTGGCCCGTGCGTCTTTGATCAACCTGTCCGAAGCTGTCTGTATCTTCTCGATTTGCCCTTCATAGACTACCAGATCCTCCTCTCTCAATGTCTCACCTCCGCTCTCTCTGTTTGAAAAGTTTACTGATCCAGCCCAGTAGGAAGAAACCTCTGGACTTGGACTTGAACCCTGTGCCCGATCTTCCTGCGGACCAGCTTATTATGGTCGGCCCTTCGCTACCGTCATCGGTGGCCGCTGCTTCCGGAGCCTGCTTGCCGACCTGGACTTCCTCGGGCTGGATGTCTTCCTGAATCTCGTGCACCTCTACCGGCGATTCCCCCGAAGCGGTCGCCGCCTTCTCCTGAACCGCCGTGCCTACTGAGGCTTCCTCCGAGGTTGAGTCGCCCGTCCGGCCGGAGACGACGACTGCGGTGGCCGCGTCCTCGCCGCCACCTGCCCGCGATAGATCCACCTCCACCGGCTCCGTTTGAGTCTGCCTGGGCTCCGCCTCGGGTTCCGGGAAAAGCTGCTTCCTCTTAGCCTGATCCAAAACCAGTTTGCTTATGCATTTCAGGGTATCAAAAATGCCATTGCCCCTGGTGGCCACGGCTTCGAAGTAGGGAAGCCCCCTGGGATTCAGATTCTTCTGCAGCTCTTCCACCGAGCTTATGTAGTTGAGATCCCTCTTATTGTATTGAAGGACCAGAGGTATCCGGTCTATCTCGTACCCGTACTCGGACAGATTCTCCACCAGATTCTCCAGACTCCCAATGTTCTCGTCCATCTTGCATTGCTGCGAGTCCGCCACGAAGACCAGACCGTCCACGCCTCGCAGGACCAGCTTTCTGGTGGCATTGTAATAGACCTGCCCCGGGACGGTGTAAAGCTGGAACTTGGTGGCAAATCCGTGTATCGTCCCTATGTCCACCGGAAGAAAGTCGAAATAAAGGGTTCTGTCCTGATCCGTGGCCAATGAGATCAGCTGGCCTCTGCTCTGGGACGGGATCTTTTTATGAACGTATTGGAGGTTGGTGGTTTTCCCGGAAAGTCCGGGACCGTAATACACTATCTTACACGATATCTCCTTCGAGGCGTAATTTATGGATGCCATTGCCTTTCTCCGTCTGCAGGCTGCGGTACACTATCAGGCAGGCCTCTGTACAAGCCTTATTTTCTCCGCTGCACTCTTGATCTCTAGTCGGACCATCCCTACGTTGACCTGAGGCTCGGTGGTAACAGCCAATATGCCGATTCCCACGTCGGCCAAGAACAGTTTGCCTTTTTGGGCCTCGACGGTGATCTGTCTCAGCCCCTCGTTGGAAAGGCGCTCCATGGAGCTTTTCACCGTGCTGACGATAGAGGCCGCCAGAGCGCCAACGGCTTCATCCTGTAGCTGGGCATTCATGTCGGCGGCAATGACTATTCCGTCCTGTCCCACCACCATGCTTCCGTTGATCCCGGCGGTTTTGTTCAATTCGTTCAATATCTCGTACATGTCAAGCCTCCACTGCTTTTTCGACGTTCAGCTGGTACCTGTCGTCAAGGTACTTCCTGATCATGCCGGTGGACTGTGATATTCGAACTGAAAGCAAATCGTCCGTGCTGCGATCGCACAGCACCACCAGAGTGAAATCCCGAATCTGATTCAGGCAGATCCACGCGTCGGCAGTATGAATTCCGATCCGCTCCGCAGCTCTCTCTCCCATCCAAGAGAGCACCTGGTCGTTGGTCTCCTTCAGGTGCCGGGTGAAAGAGGCCACCTTCTCCGCATCAAAATCGGAAGAGGAATCGTTCCCCACCACCAGGCCCTCATGATCTACAAGGACGGCGGCCTTCACTCCGGAGTACTCCCTGAGATAGTGCAGGATGCCCTGCAAGCTTTCTTTTCCGACCACCTTGGTCTCCTTCTGGGGAATAATCGTCGTTTCGTCATCCGGGCTCTCCCGGAGCACATCAGAGACGGAGGGAGAAACGAAAGCTCCGGCAGGTTCAGATTCGGACGCTGCTTGTGCCGCCCTCCCAATCGCTCTTCTGTTTCTCAAAAACACCTCCAACAGGGGTCTGAGGACAAACGGCGCCATCAAGGCCTGAAGCAGAAAGACCGGCGCATAGCGGTGAATACCCAGGCTAAAGGCGGTCGACAGCGGCAAGGAGAACATGGCCAGCAAAAGGATGCCGAATCCTGCGCCCAGACCAATTCGATAGCCCAGAGTAACCAGAGCCAGAGGAAGAACCCTGGACATGGTTTCTCTGGAGAACATGATCAGGAGGACCACTGCATACCAGGCCAGCTCGAGAGTCAAGAGCAGAAGTGCCGGCCAATTCAGTTTTAGCCCGAGGTCCTTAGGGAAAAATATCAGGGGGACTACTATAATGAAACAGGTGACCAGTAAGAACCCCCTTATCTCGCCTCGGTAGTCGGAATTCACCTCGCCTCCNNCTACAAGCTCACTCACCCGAATCCTCAAAGCTCCGAAGTTAGCCTCGGGGGCGTAACACAACACCAGAGCTTGCTGGTCGAATCTGGTTATCCAGAGGCTGAGGCGGGCACCGTCTATACGGATCCGCTGCTGTTCTCCGAACCCAATGTTGGATATGCTGTCCTTAATGCACTGAATGATGTCGGCAGTAATCCTTCCGATAGGCTGATCTTCGAGATTAGGGTTGACCTTGCTTTCCACCACTAGCCCCTCATCCGTTACCAATAGGGCCCCCAGAACCCCGGGCAGCGATTTCAGGTAGTGGAGTCCGTCTTTCAGATCCGCCACCTTCGCGATCTTCCACCGATCCTGGGTCGTGATCAAGTCCGGACTCTCCCTTTCCGAGTCGGCCTCCTGCTTGACTGAATCAAGAAGTTCCTGCACCGTCAGGTTCTCCGGGTGGGCGGCTCTCAGTTTCTCCAGAAGTCTCGTGGCTTCCTGCAGTTGGCCCTTCTTCGCAAGAACCTGCGCCAGGAGCAGGTCGGTGGTCCTCGTTTTTCCTACAACCTCCTGTGCCAGGGCCAGCTCCCTTTCCGCCTCGGAGTACATCCCTCGTTCCATATTGATTCTTGCCATCACCACATGTCCGGGACCGTAGTCAGGATGAAGTCTCAAGCCCTGGCCGCAGACGTGAAAGGCCTTAACCAAATCACCCTTTCTGCGATAGGCGTCTGCTAGAGCCGCGAACACCAACGACTCGGGATTGCGCGACAGAATCTCCTGACATTTAGAGATCCTCTCATCCACATGTGCACTCAGCTGCATATACCCTCTCGGACCGTGTTATGCTTCATGCAGAGACGAAAAGATGTCATCAAGACTCGCAGGCATACCATAAAGCCGCCTTCTAGGATAGATGCGACAAGATGGGTCAGAGAAGTGCCTAGAATCCGGCTACTAAGTTTATCGACAGCCGGAATCCATTACTTAACTTCGGCTGTCAAAAAANNCTTGAAACAAATCGGAGGGTGCTTAAGTCGGCCCATCAAAGTCCCGGGATCAGCTCAACACCTTCTTCATGAAGTGTATGCCCGAAGCCAGGGAAATCACAAACAGAAGGCGAAGCGAGGAGACCACGCTGGAGGATATGTTCAAAAGTTCAACGCTGCTAAACAGGCTGAGAAGCTGAGCCGCAAAAAGAAGAACAAAGGAAATCGAGAAAAGCTTCCACCCCGAGGCCAATTCACCATCCCTCAGAAAGGATTTAACCCTAATCGAGATGACAAAACAGGCCACCACTCCTGCCAGCAGAAGTAAGTCCAGAAGCGCCGACAGAATGGAGAGGCCGCTCAATCCGCGAATGGCAGCGGGCAAGGAATCGGCCTCCTGATAGGCCAGTGAAGTATGAACGAAAACAAGCACCATACAGACGCCGGTGAGGAAAGCGAGCGCCTGCNNCATAGCTCGCTCTGCTTAAAGGTTTTCGAAATCTCTTGCTCCAATTCACACTCTTTCGCCAGCGATCGATGCTCGGCCACCACCTGGGCCGTCTCCCTTTTGATCTCCGAGATGATCTGCCTGCACAGGTTTCTTCCCAGGCTTCTGTACATCGCTCTGAGGAACTCCCCCAGCAGATCGTTTAGTCCTGCCATCAACTTATGGAACCGGACGGGTGGGGGGATTTTGTTCAGCCAGCGTTCCAGGTTGCTGAAGTCCAAAAAATCCTGGGAGCTTTCCAGTTTTGCCAAGTGGGGATTGATAAATTTCTGGCGGTCCAGGCACCTCTTCAGAATTCTTTTTGCCCCTTGCCCCAGCTTCGCAGAGGCCATCCGCTCCACATTCCGGTACGCTTGGGCATATAGTTTGACCGTCATCCCCAGTAATAACTTCTCTTCGTCCTCTTTCTGTTTCTTCGCTGTGATCTTCTCCCCTGGTTCGATCAATCCGGTATTGATGAGATTATACAGGGCTTTCCGGGTGTTGAATTCACTTAACGGGCTCACCTGCAAAAGTTCCGGAATGGCTTTTTCGCCGTCGATAAGGGGAAAAACTTGCAGCTCCTCCAGGGACAAAGTGACCTGGTTCGATTTAATCTTGGGGCTTTTCANNTCACGTCCTCACCAGGAAGCGCTTTCTGGATGTGGATGCACTCGTCGATTCTTCTGGTTCCCTCCATGATTACGTTCATGGTGTTCAATTGAACGGTGCTGCTGTCCGGAGCCGGCATCTTGCCGTCGTAAAAGATGAACTCGCCGGAACTCCAGCCAAAAAGTCGATAGACTATCTCCTCGATCTGAAATCGCAGAAATTCCGCCAACTCCTCTTTGGTTAAGTGGCCCATCTCGGACAGGATGGTGCCTAGCCTTTTTCGAGTGATCTTCTGCAAACTCAGTGCCCTTTCCAGATCAGCTTTGGGGATCTTCTTCCTGTTCAGAATCACATTTCCCAACAGCTCCTCCTCACTGCCGGAGGAGGACGCATGAATGATATTGCCCTTCATGAAGTATATCTCTTTAGTGTGATTTTCCCTTTTGACCGACAGCGTCCCCGTTTTTCTTGAGCTGCTGATCAGCTGCAGAAGATCGGACAAAGGAACCGTGCTCAGATTCCCCGAAAGGCCGACTTGTTTGGTTTTGACGTCCATGGTAAAAGACCAGATCATGGATCAGGCCACCCGACCGTGGGCAAATCCGTAAATACACCTGTTCTGTTTCCCTGAATAATAATCGGGAGGAAATCCGTGCTTCTTAACCTTTTATGCGAAAAGATATGGCCCCGTCGCGAACCGGTACGTTCACCGATCTACACACCCGCGACTGCTTCAACCTGGGTCAACATCTCTACTTGCAGGCCGCAGATGGAGTCCCAGTTCAGCCGGAATCCAGGTAGGTGAAAACCCGGCTCCGAACTCCCACTCGGACAACGAGACCACCGGCCGGACAAATGCGGTTGTATCGAGGCACACCGCTTGGCCACACCTGATGAGGCACGTAAAAAGCCAGCACCCAACTTGGGTTAGGTGCTGGCTTTAATTTGCCTTCTCTTTGGCCGTCGTGTTGAGGGTTTCAAAAGACAGAGCCGCCTGAGCCTGAGATCACCTCTTATCTGTGGTTCTCTTCTTTTGCCGCTCCTTTACCTTCGCTTCCTTCTCGGGTTGTTTGACCTTCACCTCTTTGGCTCTTTCGGGAGCTTTGGTGGCGGGGGTGATTTTGGCTGGCGTGCCCTTCTCCTTGGCCGCCGGTGACCTCTGCCGGATCACTTTCTTTTTCTCAATCTTTCCCGCTTCTTTCTTTGTCCTCTTCCTCTGCAGTCTGTCATCAACGCCGTCGTTGTCACTGTCCATGAAGTAGTCGTATCTCTCGCGCGACCTCTTCGTTTCCGACCCTTCTTTTTTCTTGCCTGACTTCGCCGGAACTGGGGTGGATTTGCTTTGGGCGCTGCGAACAGTCTTGCCGGAGAGAGCGGCCGCTCTCGATTTCTTCTTCTCCGCCTTCTCTTTGGTCATTTCCTTGATCTCGCCCGTCTTCTTCTCCGGATCCTTGCTCTTGGGGTTTCGGTCTATCCCCCAAGCCGAGATCGCGAAGGAGGACACGACTAAAGTGCAGACAAACACGGTGACGATTCTCTTCATCTCTCTCACCTCTCAAGAATGTCTGTGGGGATCAACATCATTCACCAACAGAACGCGTTTCCAAAAGAGTCCTGCAATCACAAATCTCTAACACCAATATATTCCAGTCGAGCCAACTGTCAACCTATTTATCGCGAAAGGCCCTCTCCCTCGATTGCCGAAGAAACCGTCGACCACCGAGAATTCTCTCACTTTCTTCTTTTTGCCGATCCGGAGCGTCCGGTTTTACCAGTCTGTGTTTTGCCCGCAGCCTTTGATTTAGTGACTGTTTTTGCTCCGGGGCTTATTCTGGCCTTAGTCGCCTTCGGCTTTGAACCGACAGCCTCGCGAATTATCTTTGCGGCCTTTGACGCCTTCTTGGGGCTGGTGATTCTCTGCCTTTTCTCTGTCTTCTTGAGCGGGCTGGGCTCTGGTTTGACTCTCCTGACTTTCGTCTTCTCCTTGATAGCAGAGCGCTTTTCGATTGACCGGACGCGCTCCCTGACATCTTTGCTCCTGATCACCTTCTTGACTTCCCGGGGTTTTTCCCTCTCCCTAACGCGGGAAGCAGAAAGTCGATCTTTCACCCTGCTCCGTGTTATGGATCTCTCCTCTGCACGGCCCTTGTCTTTCTTCAGCCTTCTGACCTCTGCCTTGGCCACCAAGCCCCTTTCCGTATGTCTGACCGGCTCGATCAGCCTACCGGTCTGGCTGATTCCCCGCCTCCTTTTGGCCTTCTCCGATCGGTAGTTCTTTTCCACATATCGCTCTTTCACGTACCGGTATCTATGGTGGCAGTCCGCCCAAATGGGGATTACGCAGTCTCTTCTTACGTGGAACCAATGTCTCCACAACCAGCACCCGTGATACCAGAAGCTCACGTAGTGTCTTCCTACCACCAGCGCCGGGATAGTTATGGGAGTGAGGCCGTAATATATCCCGTCAATCCATACCTCCACCCCCCAGGGATCACCAAAATACACGCCCCCCCAGTAGAGGTCGACCGGCCGATCCACGTACACCACCCGCGGATGGTAATACCATCCGGGGTGTGGATACTCCACGGAGAATATGCAAACGTCGGAGGCGTAATCATAGGGTGCGATCTCCGCGTTCACATCCGCCATGAATTCGTAAGGGTCCTCTCCGTCCAACTGGTATGCATATACTTCCCCTTCGTACCAGTACTCGCCGGGAAAGTTGGGCAGATCCAAAGGCTCCAGGCTGGCCACGATCTGGACGTATTCCACTCCGTCAGGCCCCTCCACCGTCAGATCGTAGTCGTCGAACCTGTCTGGGATACTGTAGACTCTCTCCCCCTCCACGTAAGAATCGTCTCTGGCATCGACCGGGTAAAGGAGATGAACATAGCCCCTGGTGTCGATGTTGTAGACGACAACGTAGCAGTCTCGCGAAGCCTGGAAGTGGATCTTTATCTCCTCGCCCGGACTGTAGGTGGCTCCTTCTCCCTTGTCCACCCAGACCTNNCTTAACTCCGTACTGATCGTCATAGTCACGAGAGATGCCCGCGCTGGTCTGAGCCAGAACCATCTCTCCCCAGAGAGAGCCCAGCCCGGCAAGCAAAAACACCAGCGAGAACGCGATCCCCAATTTCATTGTCCTTTTCATCTTAGGCCTCCTTGTTTGATAGTTTATTGTGTCCGTTGACCATTCCTCAGTCTCACTTTTCTGCATTATCGCCCTGCATTGCTTCTTTTCTCAGATAATTCTCCGCGTGCTTGGGTCTAGGCACCAGCTCCTGGTTTCCTTCATCCACTTGGTACGCCCAGTCAAAGACGATTCCATAGGAGAACGTGAATCCCGCCACCCTGAGCTTTGCATAATGATCATCCCGTGTCCATATGATATACGAATGTCCGAATATAACTTCTACCCAGCCAACGTCGGACCAGCCGTCTTCAGGTGACCAGGTCACGTCGTCCAGGTCGTCCGTATACCCGAAATCCTGAATGTCGGTTGCATCATCCGTAACGCACAGAAAGAAGACACCGTAGTAATCATCATAGTCTAGATAGACGTCTGCATGCGGGTTCTGCCAATGGGTGACGTCATACTCCGAGAAGTCATAACCCGCTGTACCGGGAAACCGATGGTAATCCTGAATTATCTTGCCCCATCCCTCTGGACGGGGGGTATCGAAAGCTATCTTTGAGAAATCGCTTTCATTGCCGTACTTATCCCGGGCAGTCACGACATAGAAGTAAGTAAATCCGTTCTTGAGAGGCTGGTCTACATACTCGTTTGTCCGGGTGGTGGCAATGCGACGGAAGTAATCCCCTCCGTCGTCACTGCGATATATACGGTACTCTTTGAAGTCCCTCTCGTCGTTGGCCTCCCAGAAAAGATAGACTGCTTCGTCGCCTGTGATGCTATAGATTCCCTTTGGTACCGAAGGGGGCGTGTTATCAGGCCGGACTATGTAGACCTCATCTGTGCATCCGCCGAGAACGAAGACCGCTCCGATTCCCAGAGTTACCATCAGCAACATCGTTCTCATTTTTCTCTCCTTTTCTTATCTGTTCACCTCAAAGCGTTCCGCGTTGTAGCAAAAGCAATCCCTGTGCCAGTTACGACAGCTTGAGAACGAGCTTTAAAAGACCGCGCTAAGGTGTTTTAGAAGAGACAATTAGAGTTTCAGCCTTTGTATGCGATTCGCATTCTCCAGCAGCCCCTTCGCACAAAATTTGTTTGAGGACAAAGAAAATTGTGCAGGCGCCCATTTGGGGGCGGAACGTCGGACTCTGTTCTTCCGCTAAGAGATCTGCTGTTGCTAGGACGAAAAGGGGGCACTTTGGGCGTCTACGAAACCACTTGACAGAGTGCACAGGCTTGACTTAAAATGGGGACTGTGCTGAGACGCCCACTGGATTCCCAAAGGACGGTTTGAACATTGGCAAGTAGCCCCCATACTGCCCTGAACATCTTGCAGGTATGCCTCTCCCCTAGTTGGGGCGGGCTGGAGATGTCCGCCCTGAAGATGACAGGTTACTTCCTGGATCGTGGGCATCGCTGCTTCTGCCTCTGCAAGCACGACGGTGAACTGCACAATAATCTGGGCAAAGAGGGACTCCCTCACCGTTCCGTGAACGTGCTGAGTCATTATTCTCCCCCCAGCATCCTCAAGCTTCGAAAGCTGATCAGGCAAGAGCAGGTCAATGTCATCCATTGCCACTTTCTGCACGATCTCTGGTTGATCTCCCCTGCCTTGTGGAGAATGCCTCAGGTGAAGTTCTTTGCCACCTGCCACATGCTTTTCAGCCGCACTAAGAAGAAGGACTGGACCCATCGGTTACTTTACGGAAGACTGGACAAGCTCATCGCCCTCACACAGATCGCCAAGGAGTTTCACCTGAAATGCCTTCCGGTGCCGGAAGAAGATGTGGTGGTGATCCCCAATGGAGTCGATCTGAACAGGTTCTCACGCGACCGGCTCGATGAAAAACCGATAAGGGACGAGCTGGAGATCGCCAAAGCGGATCCAGTGGTCGGCTGCATCGGTCGCCTGGATCAAGGCAAGGGGCAGGAGGAGTTGATTTGCGCCGCGCGTGACGTGGTGGCAGCATTCCCCAACAGCAGATTCTTGATCGTGGGCGATGCGACCAGAGGAGAAGGCGAGGGTTTTGCAGCCAGGCTCCGGGATCTGATAAGCGAATTCCGCTTGGAGAAGAATGTTATTCTGACCGGCTTCCGGAGCGACACCCCCCGAATTCTGAAAGCACTGGACGTGTTCGCTTTCCCGTCCTACAAGGAGACCTTCGGTATGTCCCTGCTGGAAGCCATGGCCATGCGCGTGCCCGTGATTGCCAGCGATTCCGGCGGCGTTCCGGAGATTCTGGACTACGGCAGGTGCGGCATTCTGATTCCGCCCAGAGAAGCGCAACCTCTGGCCCAGGCGATCACAAGATACCTAGGAGATCCTCAACTGGCCCAAGAGATGGCTCACAACGCTCGCAGAAGAGTCGAGCAAGAGTACGATCTGAAACTAGTCCTGGACAGAATTGAAAAATTGTACCTGGACTCGTCCGTTTAGGTCAAGTGTCCAAGAATCTGCTAGCGCGAACCTAACTAATGGAGAGAAGAACAACACCGACGAATATCAGAAGCGAAGCAAAGAACCTGATCTTGCCATATCCCTCCTGAAGGAACAGGCTGCCCAGGATTACGCCGAACACGATGCTTACGTTTCTTGCCGCCCCCAGATAGCTGACCTTGCTCATGGATAATGCATACAGGAACATGGCGGCGCTGACGAAACCGAAGAAACCCATCAGAAGAAGACCTCCCAGGCTGTCTCTGAATTCTCCTCTTATTTCTCCTGCCCTGCCCTTAATAAGCAGAGACATTACTAGATAGAATGTCATGCAGACGATTATCAGATAGTAAAGAGTGAAGGGTTCTACCGCCTCCAGGTTCTTCTTGTTGATCAGAGAGTATATTGCGGTGCAAGCACCTGCGCCCATGGAAAGAAGAAACGGTCTGCTTTTGAAGGCCTTGAAAGGCAAGGAGAGATGAGAAGGCCTGAAGGATGGGAGATGGATAACGTAAGAACCGAATACGGCGACTAGAATGCCCAGAAGTCCGAGATAGGTGACCTTCTCCTTGAGCAGTATCAACGCGAAGATCAAAATGAATATGGGTCCGAAGCTCCGGGTGACCGGGAAAACCACCGAAAGGTCTCCCCTGTCGTAGGCTTTGGTTATGAAGAGGTAGTAGACCAAGCCGGTCGCTCCGCAAGCCAGAATGCCCACCCAAGCCCAGGCACCGTGGGTAAGGCTCTCCTCTCTCAACAGACTTCGCCCCCAAATGAACAGGGGCAGGTATAGTATGACGCTCACCAATGATGCTCCGGCCACAAAGGCAACTTTCCGCTGGCTGCCTTTTATCAGCAGGTTCAAAGCAGCCTGAAGAAAAGCCGACACCAAAACGAGAAAGAGAGCGGTAAGCGGCATTTCTGTCGTCCTCTTTTCGTTAAGCAGGCGAGCTAAGTGTGCAGGCGCAGAACCCTAAGACCTGCAGCAAGCTTCTCGACAGCGACTAACTCTAATTTAAGCGATTTCTCCGGTTTGCAAAGCGTAAACTTCAGGCGCGGTCACGGCCAGGCCGACGCGAAAAAAAATCTTTACAAACTCCCCGGCGGCTCGTATAATTTAATTCGAAATTTGGGATAAAAGAGGAGGATGCCCGAACCCGGTTTTTCAATGGATTGAACCCCTATTCAAGCCCTTCGAAACATGAACAAGAATCTATGTCTGGGCATAGACGTAGGGTCCGTCAGCGTGAAGGTTGTACTTGTGTCGCCGGAGCGCGAAGTCCTTCGAACCTTCTATCGCAGATCCAGGGGTCAGCCGCTTGTCACCTTGAANNCTGAGGAGATAGGCTCGCTGGCTGCTACCGGCACCGGCGGTAAGCTTGTGAATTCTATCCTGGGAGGAAGTTTCGTAAATGAGGTCATCGCTCAGGTAGAGGCCACCGGCTTCTTATGTCCGGAGGTGCGAACGGTGATCGAGATGGGAGGGGAGGATTCCAAACTGATACTTCTTCGCCGGGATGAAAGCACGCAGAGCACATTCCTGGAAGATTTCTCCATGAACATGCTCTGCGCCGCCGGAACCGGATCATTCTTAGATCAACAGGCAAACCGGCTGAAAATATCCATTGAAGATGAATTCGGACAACTGGCTCTCAAATCAAAGAGGCCTCCTCGCATCGCCGGAAGATGCAGCGTCTTCGCCAAATCGGACATGATTCATCTTCAGCAGATTGCCACTCCCGACTATGACATAGTGGCCGGATTATGTTTTGCCATGGCCAGAAACTTCAAGGGCTCCATCGCCAAGGGCAAGAGCATCAAGAAACCCATCTCGTTCCAGGGCGGAGTTGCAGCCAACCCGGGAATGAGAAGGGCTTTCGAGGAGGTATTCGGGCTTGCCCAAGGGGAGCTGGTGATTCCCCGGTTCTACAAGGAGATGGGAGCTATAGGGGCAGCCCTGTCCCTCATGGGAAATGACAACTTCAGCAGCCCCTTTCTGGGATTGAATCGGCTCACAGAGTATCTGGCCTGCCGCAGAAAAGGACACAAGGGCAAAGAGCCTCTGGTCTTTGGTTTCCCGGAAACCAAGTACTATGAGATCACCCAGAGCCACAGTGTGCCAGAGGACGATAGAATCGACGCTTTTCTGGGGATTGACGTTGGTTCCCTCTCCACGAACGTGGTAGCCATCGATAAAGACAAGAACGTAATCAGCAGAATCTATCTCATGACGGAGGGGCGTCCCATAGAGGCGGTTAAGCGCGGCCTTAAGATAGTGGGCGATCAGATCAAGGATCGGGCGAACATTCTGGGCGTGGGGACGACCGGATCGGGGAGGTATCTGACCGGCGATTTCGTGGGCGCGGACGTGGTGCACAACGAAATAACCGCTCAGGCCGTTGCCGCGATCGCCATCGATCCGAAGGTTGACACCATATTCGAGATCGGCGGACAGGATTCCAAATACGTCGGATTGCAGGACGGAGCTGTGGTCGATTTTGAGATGAACAAAGTCTGTGCCGCCGGAACCGGATCCTTCTTACAGGAGCAGGCCGAGAAGCTCTCGATCCGCATCGAAGAAGAATTCGGAGGTCTGGCCCTTAAATCGAGCTGCCCGGTCAACTGCGGGGAGCGTTGTACCGTTTTCATGGAATCGGATCTGGTGGCACATCAGCAAGCCGGCGTTCCCAAGGAGGATCTGGTCGCAGGACTTGCTTATTCCATCGTCTACAATTATCTGAACAAGGTGGTAGGCGATAAGAGGGTGGGCGATCACATATTCTTCCAGGGAGGCGTGGCGTGGAACAAGGCAGTCGTGGCGGCCTTCGAAAAAGTCACCGGAAAGAGGATAACCGTGCCTCCTCATCACGACGTCACCGGGGCCATCGGTGCCGCCATACTGGCCATGGAACATCATGACGGGGGGCAGAGCAAGTTCAAGGGATTTGACCTATCGGAGAAACAATACTCCATCTCCACCTTCGAGTGCACCGACTGCCCCAACAACTGTGAGATAAAAGAGGTGAAGGTCGAGGGTGAGACACCCCTCTGCTACGGAAGCCGCTGCGAGAAATACGACACCAAAAGGAAATCGAGAAAAACGGCCATCCCTGATCTCTTCAGAGAAAGGGACAGGATTCTCTATAGCATTCATAAGGAGTTCGTGACCTCCTCCGAATCAGCTGGCGGAAAGAAAAAGACGATCGGCGTACCCCGATCCCTTTTCTTCCACGAGTTCTTCCCCTACTGGGCTACTTTTTTCGAGGAGCTGGGTTTCGAGATGGTGCTTTCCGACCGCACCAACAAGCGGATAATTCGCGAAGGGGTCGAGCAGGTGCTTTCCGAGACCTGCTTTCCGGTTAAGGTAGCGCACGGACACGTGTTGAATCTTCTGAAGAAAGAGGTTGACTACCTCCTCCTCCCCAGCCTGATCAACATGAAGAAGGAGGACGATCACAATCACGAGAACTACGCCTGCCCCTATGTCCAGGCTCTACCCTACCTGATAAGGGCCGCCATAGACATGGAGAACTATCCGACCAGGCTGCTATCCTTCCCGGTCTATTTCCAGCTGGACAGAAGCGTGCTTGAGCGGACCCTGGTGAAATTGGGCAGGGAGTTGAATATAGGAAAGGGGAAGATCGACAAGGCGCTGATCAAGGCGGAAGAATGTCAGGAGGAGTTTTATCGAAGACTCTCCCTCAAAGGTCAAGAGGCCCTGCTTGGTTTGAAACCGGATCAGAAAGCTCTGGTGATTGTGGGAAGACCTTACAATACCTGCGACATGGAGTTGAGCCTCAATCTGCCGAGAAAGCTGGCCGATCTGGGAGTGCTGGCCATCCCTATGGATTTTCTTATCCACCACCCCAGGATCAGAACGGATCATCTACCCAATATGTACTGGAAATATGGACAGAAGATTCTGGCGGCATCCGAGATTCTAAATAAGCAGGAGAATCTCTTCGGGTTGTACGTGACCAATTTCGGCTGCGGTCCCGATTCCTTCATTACTCATTTCTTCAAGAAGAACTCCAACGGCAAGCCTTTTCTGCAGATCGAGCTGGACGAACACTCAGCCGACGCCGGCGTCATCACCCGATGCGAGGCTTTCCTGGATAGTCTTAAGAAGTACAGCCCTCCCAAGGAGCGAACCACTCGAAGGCACGTACTCGCTGAATTCACAGACCACAGGACCTTGTACATTCCCTACATGTGTGACCATGCATTCGCCTTCAAGGCCGCAATGAATGCCTGCGGACAGGAGGCACACGTCATGGACGAGTCCGACGAAGAGACGCTGATTATGGGCAGGAAACTTACCTCCGGAAAAGAATGTTACCCTTGCATACTGACCACCGGAGATCTGGTGAAGTTTCTCAAGAATCCGGCCATCGATCCCGGCAAGGTCGCCTTCTTCATGCCCAAGGCCAACGGTCCTTGTCGATTCGGGCAGTATCATAATCTGCACCGGATAATACTGGACGAGCTGGGATATTCAAAGGTACCCATCATATCTCCGGATTCCAAAGATTCGTATGCCACGGTTTCGGGCCTCGACGGCGATTTTCGCAAGCTGGCCTGGAAGGGAATGGTGGCAACCGATCTTTTGGTCAAACTTCTGCATCAGACCAGGCCTTACGAGAAGAATCGAGGGGAGACCGATCGGGTCTACCGAGGATGCTTGGAGCACCTGTCCAGCACCATCAGGTCCAAGGGTGACGTCGAGGAAACGCTCAGCTGGGCGGCGAAAATGTTTGCCGGAATCGAAACCGATTCAGAAGAAAGAAAGCCCATCATCGGAGTGGTGGGCGAGATCTACATACGGTCAAACAGATTCTCCAACAACGACGTGGTGAGAAAAATTGAGGCTTTGGGAGGAGAAGCATGGGTGGCGGGTATGGCCGAATGGATCAACTATACTACTCACACGTACAAGAGACTCAGCTGGCTCAAACGGGGATACAGAGACTATGTTAAAGCATGGCTCACCGACTGGGTTCAGCAAAGAAAAGAGCATCGATTGGAGAAGAGACTGGAGGGCTTCATACTCGAATGCCATGAAACTAAAACAGCGGACGTGCTCCAGCTGGCCAGCCCCTATCTGCATGAATCATTCGGGGGCGAAGCCATACTCTCAATTGGCAAGGCCATTGATTACATAAACCAGGGCCTTTCAGGCATCGTCAACACCATGCCCTTCACTTGCATGCCGGGGACTGTGGTGACCGCCATCTCTAAGAAGCTCAGGCAAGACTTCGGCAACGTCCCCTGGCTGAATCTGGCCTACGAGGGTCTGGAGGATGCCAACGAAATCACCCGCCTGGAAGCCTTCATGCATCAGGCCAGAGAATATAAGAAGGGGAGGTCAGGTAAGGCAAAAGACAGCGGGAAGCTGGTTGTGAGACAGCGGGCCTAGCGGCTCGAAGCACACCGGAGTTCCGATACTCTCCTTCGCGTCGGGGGCGTTGGATTATCTTAAGAGGAGCATTTTCTTAGTCTCACGCCGTTGGGCCACGGTCAGCCGATACATGTATACTCCGCTCGAGACTTCCCGTCCAAGATCATCTCTCCCATCCCAGATCAGGGTCTGTTGGCCAGCATCCAGATGAGCGTCTAACAGAATCCTCACCTTCTGACCCAAGATATTAAAAATCTCGAGTTTGACTTTATCCGGCTCAGGAAGCACAAACTCTATTCTCGTGAACGGATTGAGCGGGTTTGGGTAATTCTGAAACAGACGAAAACCCGGCGGTGAAAGCTGTGTCCCATCATCGACAGGATGAACATCGGTAGTAACAAGCTCCGGCAACAGAATCATCAGGCAGTTGTAGCAGGCAAGACAGACCAGATCGTGTTGTACGAAGACGCCCGTGGAAAACCCGAACGCCGAGTAGCTTGCTATGGTCCGAGGGTCTGACGGGTCGGAGACGGAAACCACCTGTAGACCTTGGCCGAAACTCGCGGCAAAAAGCAGGGTGTCCAACAGTTGGAGATCGAAGGCCCGGTTCGGTACCCAGGAGCAGCTGCCCAGAAACCGGGGTTTTTCAGGACGTGATATGCTGTACGATGCCAGGCCGGGATTACCTCCAACGTAGACCACACTGTCACAGACAGCAACTGAGTGAGCCTCGTTGCAGCCGGAGTCGAAAGATATCACGTAGGGGGCTGTTGGATCGTAAACGGAGACGACGTGCAGGCCGGAGACACCGGCGACAAGAGCCAAGCTGTCCTCAACGCAAACGGCACGCCCACCAAGAAGGCTGCAGTGTCCCTGCGCATGCGGACTTGAAGGATCGCGGACGGAAAGCACTTGGAAACACTCGCCGTCAACCACGTAGGCAAGACCATCAACGATGCAAACCCCATCGACGCCCGCCGGATAACCATACTTGCCCACCTGGTAGGGAACCTTTGGATCACCAACCGAGACAATTCTGAGCCAGCCGCCGCACAGTATGTAGGCTAAAGTGTCGGAGACGACAACCTGCTTGACATAATCATCGGTAATGAATTCTCCCAACAGATACGGTTCGTAAGGGTCGGACACCGACAGCATTTTCAGACCCTGCCGGGAGGCCGCTACATAGGCCACCGTGTCGGAAACAACAACATCCGTGATCTGCCCATCTTTACCATAGCTTCCCAAAGCAGAAAGCGTTGCCGGATCAGAGACCGAGAACACTTCCAGCCCCGCTCGTTCGTAGGTCACGTAGGCCAAGCTGTCCTTCACAAAAACGCCGACCGCCTGACCGAAGCTGTAATCGGCAGAACCCACGAGATAGGGGCTTGCAGGCTGCGCTACTGACAATACCCGCAGACGCATATCCGCCACGAAAGCCAGGGTATCTTGAAGATGGATGCTGCTGGCGAAATCGCCATCGTGCGAACCGATACAGTAGGGATGGGAAGGATCTGATACGCAGATAACCTGCACCCCAGCCGGACCGTTCGCTACATAAGCGAGGCTATCTTCGACAACAACATCGTAGCCAAGGCCAACGGTATCCCAGACCGCCACTTGGTACGGGTTGCTGGGATCGGATACGGAGAGTACTCTTAAGGTATACCAGTAGTCTGCGACAAAGGCCAAGCTGTCCAATACGTAAACACCTTGCGCGCTGCCGGACGCATGGGTGCCTACAAGATATGGGTCGGACGGATCGGAGACGCTGATCACCTGAAGTCCCTCTTCCATGTCGGCAACAAAAGCCAGGGTGTCTGACACAAATACGTCATTGGCGAATCCAGGCGTGTCATAGCCTCCCACAGAATCGGGGTTGGCCGGATCACTGACGTCGATTATGACTAGGCCCGCGCATCCGTGAGCCACGTAAGCGTAATCATCTTTGACGAAAATGCCCCATCCTTCGCTCTGCAAATATACTCGGCTGACCAAACGAGGATGGTCGGGATCAGATAGGTCAAGAATTACCAAGCCATTCACGAAGGCGCAGTAAGCGTAGTCATCGACGACGCATACGTCCCTGGCTCCGGTCCACAGAGTGCTGGAGACATACTCCACATTGGAATCGGGACGACAGACCCAGTTGGCCGTAGCTCGTGCGGTTCCCTTGTGGTACATCAAGCGGTCGAGATCCGCACCATCGTCAACCCTCTGGCAAGAGCGTGTACTGTTCGGATCAAAGGAACCGGCCGCGCCTGTGACTAGCCAGAGCAGCAAGGCACAGCAAGCCGCAACTGGCAAAGGCTTGCACAACCTCATATAAGCTATCCTCTTAGAGAAGTGGCTTCTCAGAATCTGGTACGTATTTTCGTCTATCATAAGGAGTCGTAGCAAACGTTGTGCCGAGCAACGCGTTTTTTTCCACGGATAGCTCCGCCCGAAGTTGTTGTTTCACTTCGACATTACGAGGCATGTTCCCGCGGCTTTCGCACCTTCCACTGGCTTGCAGCCCTCACTCGCCACTTCTGGCGAGACGTCCGGTTCGTCAAGTGTTCCGCCAGTACCCATTCTTCTGTCACGCAACGCAATACGTGATTCGCCAGATTTTTCGAACCCTGCCCAAAAGTCTCACCTCATAGTGATACCATCCGGGCCTGGACCTAAGTATCTTGGTTTAGGTCTAGGCTCCAACAACTGCATGCTTGGAACAATGGTTGGCACAAGGGAAAAAAGAGAATCCAGGGAACCTGCGGCGTGCGCTTTGATTTGACCTAGCCTACCAGGCATTGGAGCACGCCAGTGAGCTAACTTGTCTGGAAATTTTCGTGCACCAAGCACGAGATTACCAGAAGAGACGTCGACAGGCAAGCCCTACCAGGAAGCTAATTCTGAAATCAAAAGTGTAGCTCCCTGACGTGAGTTTTCTGTAGCCGCAGACTTTAGTCTGCGCGATCCGTCGCACTCTGAAGAGTGCGGCTACAAAAACTCAGCCCCTCTATACCCAGCGGACCCCCTATGCTAGACAGCAGATGTAGGTCGGATATGTCTCATCGAAGATGAGACTATCCGACATCTCCTTGACAGTCCTAGAATATCGAAGAAACGGATGCCTGGGCCAGGTTTAGGAAGCTGTTGGGAAGTATGCCCAGATGCAGAACCCCCCACACGGTAATCAGCAGTGCCAATCCCGCGCCAAAGGCCACAGGCACTCTCTGGGCCTCGGGCTGCGGCGGGTGCATGAACATTATGACCACGACTCGCAAGTAGTAGTAGACTGAGACAAGACTGTTAAGCACACCGATTATGACCAATCCCACGAAGCCGGATTTCACCGCTGCGCTGAACACATAGAACTTGCCCATGAACCCAGCCGTGGGCGGAAATCCTGCCAACGAGAACATGAATGCGCTCATCAGAATGGCCAAAAGAGGAGATCTGGCGCCGAGACCGGAGTAGTCGTCCAAAGCGGTATTCTCCTCACCCTTGCTTCCCAGGAGAATAACTATGGTGAATGCCCCGATGTTCATGAAGGTATAAGCCAACAGATAGAACAGCGCGCTAGAGACTCCGTTCTCTCCACCTGCCACCAAAGCCACCAAAACGTATCCAGCATGGGCGATGGATGAATACGCCAGCATTCTTTTGATGTCGGATTGGGCGATGGCAATAACGTTCCCCACCGTCATGGTCA
>JABAOC010001314.1_pt1 | contig 27198 bp, 29 predicted proteins | sample 7062161 | NCBI WGS metagenome assembly JABAOC01 (sample SAMN14538625, study PRJNA623070) | marine sediment metagenome | biome: marine biome [ENVO:00000428]; feature: marine pelagic biome [ENVO:01000023]; material: deep marine sediment [ENVO:00002113] | place: India: Gulf of Khambhat ... | reverse complement strand
ACAACTGCAATACCTGCTCGGGTTAGTCAAAGAGTGATTGTCAGAAAAAACATAAGGAATGTTCGCCGCCTTAACGCAATCACAAGGCCCTTAAGGCTTCAGGCAAACATCTCAAGTTTGGAATTTTCACATCGGGCTCCACAGGAAAAGGGTCAAGTTCACCTGCAATTGCATAGGGATTCTTCCTTACTCCAACATTTTCAACAAGAATTGTTTTTAAGCCCAGTTTTTTTGCACCGTTAACATCCGCCTTCAAGGAGTCGCCCACAAAGACTGCGTCTTCGGGATTAGCATCCAGTTTGTCTAGGGCCTCTTGGAAGATCTTTTCATGAGGTTTGCGGAGACCCAATTCGCCAGAAACCACTATTGCATCAAAGAATCCGGTCAACTTGAAGCGTCGAAGTATCCTCCAAAAGCCAGGTGCGTAGGCAAAGTTTGACACAAGCCCAAGTTTGTATTTCGCTCTGAGCTTCTTAAGTAGTTGTGGTGTATAACTTTCCATTCGTATATCTTCGACAAACGTGTTGATGAAAGCTTCTACAGCGTGNNGCGACCCGTACTTGAAAGTCCACTTCTTTTAGGGAGGCCTCATACTCTTGATACATCTGACTGCGCACATCGAAGTATACACGCTTGAACTCTTCGAAGGGAATAGAAACAGCTGTGTTGTCGCATCGTAGGCTTCGTAGAAGCCTCAGTAAACATTTATCGTAATCCCATCGGTCGGTCAGTATCAATGTGTCGCCGAGGTCAAAAATTACAGCTTTGAACTGCATAGTCCTCTGCCTTCGCTTTCCTAGAAAAAGGATGTTGTTGGCTGGTTCTTAAGCCTATTCGACACTTCCATGTCGAATTAACATTTTCTTTGTAAAATCGCCCGCCATTTTACATGAAGTTGACAAATACTTTTAAATATTCCAGCTATGGAGTCTAAAGGCGCTGTGGTGAGAAAGGTTTTGGGTTGCACTGTAGTAGCCGGTGCTTTTTGGGGAGACGAAGGAAAAGGCAAAGTGGTGTCATACTTGGCTTTGAAGGACAAGGTCAACGTTTGCGTTCGCACAGGGTCAGTGAACGCTGCTCATACTGTGCACTTTAAAGGTAAACGCTATGCGTTGCACATGGTGCCTTCCACATTCGTCTACGCTAAATGCCGCCTTTTAATTGGCCCAGGAGCTAATGTTCATGTTCCCCAATTCATGAAAGAAGTAAAAGAGACGGATGTTAGACAGAGGATTGGCGTGGACCGGCAAGCTTCCATTATTGAATCGCGTCATTCTCAGGTGGACAAAGGTGATAGCCACTTGAAGAGTTTGGGCACTACAGGTTGGGGTGTTGGACCTGCCGTTCAGGAGAGGGCGAAAAGGTCGGCCAAGTTGGCTAAGGATGTACCTGAATTGAAAGGCTTTCTCGCAGATGTGGCGGCTGAGGTGAACGCTGCGATTGACGCTGATCAGACTGTTGTTTTAGAGGGAACACAAGGTTTGATGCTTTCGCTTTATCACGGTTCGTATCCCTATGTTACGAGTCGTGACACAAGTGCTTCGGCGGTCTGCTCTGAATCAGGCGTAGGTCCAAGTCGAGTGGACAAGGTTCTAGTGGTATATAAGGCGTTCATTACACGCGTGGGAACAGGGGGTTTGCCTGGTGAGTTGTCTAAGAAGGAAGCTCTGCGGCGCGGTTGGTTTGAGAAGGCTGCTGGAACTGGGCGGGAACGAAGATCTGCACCCTTTGATTTCGACTTGGCGAGAAAAGTGGCTAAGATTCATGGTGCCACAGAAGCGGCTCTCACAAAGCTGGACATTCTGTATCCAAGCTGCAAGAGCGCCACTAATTATGATCAGCTACCTGAAGAGGCAATAGATTTCATCGCTAAAATTGAGGAGGCAACCGGTGTCGCTGTATCTATCGTGGGCACCGGGCCTGACGCTATGGACATCATCGACAGGAGAACATCTCTCTGAGTCAGAACTACTTCGAACCAATTCTTCTTAGAAAAGCCTTTAAGAATCAGAGAGAAGAGTAGGTAAGTCTGAAAATGGACGTTAGAACATGAGAACAACGATATCACTTATCAAAGCTGATGTTGGTTCTCTGGTGGGACACCATGTAGTTCCTGAACCATTACTTGAAATTGGCAAAAACAGCCTGCAAGAAGCACAAGAAAAAGGGCTCATTAACAGTTTTTATGTGTTCAATGCTGGAGACGACCTTGAGCTTTTAATGGTTCACGAAAAAGGTGAAAAAAGCCAGGAAATCCATGCATTAGCTTGGAACGTCTTTCAAAAAGCCGCGGAGAAAGCTAAAAAACTAAAGCTGTATGGGGCGGGACAGGATCTGCTGAAAACTGCCTTCAGCGGCAATATTCGAGGTATGGGTCCGGGAATAGCAGAGATGGAAATCGAAGAAAGAGGGTCGGACCCAATTATCGCATTCGCAGCCGACAAGACATCTGCAGGTTCTTTCAACTATCCCCTATTCCGCACATTCGCTGACCCTATGAACACTGCTGGCCTTGTAATCGACCCAAGTATGTTTGGCGGTTTCAAATTTGAGGTCTTAGATACGAAGGAAGACAGAAAGGTGGTTTTGAAGTCCCCTGAAGAAATGTTTGAACTCATAGGTCTTTTGGGCAGTAGCACGCGCTATACAGTTTCGCGTGTTTGGCGAGCTAAGGATGACCTTATTTGCGCGGCGACTAGTACTACGAAGCTGGCGCTCATTGCAGGCAAATATGTCGGAAAGGACGATCCTGTCGCAATCGTGAGAGCCCAGCACGGATTGCCCGCTGTGGGAGAAATCCTGATGCCGTTTTTTCATACGTATTTCGTTGAAGGATGGATGCGAGGGAGTCATTGGGGCCCCATCATGCCTGTGAGCTTAAAAGACAGCAAGTGTACAGTCTTCGATGGTCCTCCGAGAATGGTTGCAGTGGGCTTCCAGGTGTGCAACGGCAGAATTGCAAGTGACAAAAATGATGTACCGATGATGAAAGATGTGTTTGACGACCCAGCATTTGATATGGCACGTCGAGAGTCGTTGGAGATGGCTGCTGTATTTCGAAGGATGGGTGAGTTTCAGCCAGCGCGTTTGAGTGCTGAAGCTATGGAGTATACGACCTTGCCTAAAATATTGAAGCAGCTAGAGGATCGATTTACTTCTGCATAGCTTCTTTCATACTTTTCCGACTTTCAACAGGCTGAGACACCTTTAAGACACCGTTGAGTTCGTCGCAGCGAGACTTTGCTGCTTCGTAGACCAATCTACGAAGTTCCTCTCCTGAAGCTCCTTTTTCTCGAATTGCTCCAAGTTTTCTTGCTAGTTCTCGGTCTCCGAGGCTTTCAAGCCATCTTTCAAAATCCCTTCTGGCAATGTGGAATTTCACTGATTGTGGGTCAGCAATTTTCAGCTTTTCGCAAAAATCGAGGAGACTGTTCGCGTGCAAACCTGAATATTGGTTAATTCCAGTGTAAAAGTAGAATCCCTTTTCTGGACTCAATTGAGTTAGAGAGGATTTGGGTTTTAACGCTGCTGTTCCCCTGTCGGTTAATTCGTAGTAGCCCCTCTTTGGAGAGGAAACATATCCAGCCTTTTTCAGTCCGAGAATGTGCATCATGCAAGAAGAGAAGTTGAGTCCAAGTTTCTTGGCGATGTCTTTAGGCTTTTTAGGTTGGCTTTCCTTAGCCAATTCTTCTAAAATCGTTTTCTTGATAGGTGTTATTCGCATTAATGGAGTACACTCACTTCTATGTATTGTGCAGAGCACCTTTTTCAGACTTTTGCTGATCTCCCAAGCTCTCCTTGTTTTGTCATACTTCTCTACATAGATACAACAATGCATCCTCAGTGGCTCCATACATTCTGTGAAAAATCGAAAACGTCAAAGCTTTAATACTCTAAACGAGCAGTTCAAGTAAAAGAGCAAGGAGAAAGACAAAATGTCACAAGAAAAACTCGTGAAACTCATCAAGGAGCAGATTAAGATAGAGGAGATTTTCGTCACAGCCGTAGAAGAAGAGATAAAAAACATTCATAACATAGCAGCTAAATTGCTGCTGTTGGAAACGCAGAAAGACTCTGACAAGCATGCCATGATCTTAGAAGGCATACTGGAGGTAATCAGCCAGAGAGACACTAAGCCACTCTGGGATACTCTGCAGGATAGCTACGTAGACAAGCTAGTTGTCAAGCGCAATCTTGAAAAACACATCAAAACTGAGATGACGATGCTTAAACACGTCGAGACCGAGATGAAAGAGACGAAGGATGAAGGCATAAAGCTGCTGCTCGAACACATCGCAAGTGACGAAAAGAAGCACCACAAAATTCTGCAAACAGTCATAAAAGAAGCCTACAAAATCAAACCTTAAGCCATCAAACAACTCTCTCATCCACATACTTGTCTATCGTATTCTAGGAAACGCAAATAAGCAACAAAAGCCCTAGCCATATGAACAGCAAAAAACCAAACGAGGACTGTGAGCCCGATGAGATTAGCTGTGATGGTTTATGAATACCCGCCAAAAATAGTAGGAGGCTTAGGTACGTATGCAGCCGAGATTACGAGAAAGTTTGTCCTTCTAGAGAATGACGTGTCAGTGTTTACCATGAATGATGATGAAGGAGCCTTGCCTACAAGGGAATTGTGGCGGGGAATTGAGATCCATCGCCCTCTTCACATAGATGTGTCGGATTCCCTGCCAGATGTGATTGCTGAAGACGTAAGAAAATGGGGAAGGGGGATACAGTTTTTCTCCAAGATTCTTGTTTACAACTACCTCAGCGCTTCAAAGATAGTTAACGAGCTTGTCAAGAAAGAACGGTTCAAATATGACATCCTAGTTGCACATGACTGGCTCTCAGTGATTGCGGGTGTCACAGCGAAGAGGGAGCTTGGACTGCCTCTAGTTTTTCACGTCCACTCGACGGAAAAGGGCCGGACTTTGGGCAACGGATCGGAAGTTGTTAGTAGCATTGAACATAGAGGGGGACAGATGGCTGACTTAGTTATCACTGTTTCAAATGCGATGCGCGATGAGTTGATTGAGCTAGGATTTCCAAAAGAGAAGATTCGGGTTTGCTATAACGGCGTTGACCCTGAAAAGTACTCTCCAGACCAAGTGGATGAGGCTAAGCGAACCGAGATAAGGGAAAGTTACGGGCTCAAGGATGATGATGAGATGATACTTTTCATTGGCAGACTCGTCTGGGTCAAAGGGGTTGACAAGCTTATCATGGCGATGCCGCATGTTCTAAAGACTGTGCCAAACGCTAAACTTGTGATTGTCGGCCTAGGAGACATGGACGAACATCTAAAAAGCATGGTTAAAGGCCTAAGACTTGAAGACGCTGTCAAGTTCCGCTTCGAGTTTGTACCTGAAGAAGAGCGAATTGCCCATTACGCATCTTGCGACTTAGCCGTTTTCCCAAGTCTCTACGAGCCTTTTGGAATTGTGGCGTTGGAAGCCATGAGCATGGAGAAACCCGTTGTGGTGGGCGCCAGCGGAGTTAGCGGGATGCGAGAAATTGTAATAGCCAATGGGCCTGAACAATGCGGCTTCCATGTTAACCCGAATGACCCAGTGGATATCGCTTGGGGAATCGTCAGCTGTCTTCAGAATCAGGGCAGGAAGCAGAAGCTGGGTGGAAAGGGTAGAGAACGCGTCTTGGCAGAGTTTACATGGGACGCCATTGCCGAGAAGACCTTAGACACTTATCGAGAAGTTGCCGGCGAAGAAGAGAAAAACGATTAAGCAACTTTTACTTTAACGTTCAAGCCAGTGCAGGATGTTACTTGCTTGCTTAATGACTTTCGAAAAGATTACCTGCTTAACCGTTGGGTTGTCATCGCCACTCACAGAAGGCGACGACCGATAGATTTCGTCAAGAAGAAGACTGCCGCGCAGACTCGTGACAAGGGTCAATGCCCGTTCTGCCCCGGAAACGAGCGGAAGACGCCCCCAGCCGTGCTTGTGTATCTGAAAGATGAAGGAGGCGTTGTGAAGAAAAGGGACACAGATGGCTTGCGCCACAAGAACTGGGTGATCCGCTGCGTCCCGAATCTGTATTCTGCTTTTTCTCCTCCGGAGAAAGGGGAGAGTGCTGAATCTGGCAAGGCTGTGGGGCATCATGAAGTGCTTGTTGAATCGCCAAATCATAACGAACATCCTAGTGATGCTAGAGTTTCACAACTAGTTCACGTGGTTAATGGATATGTTGACCGTTTGAAGATGCTTTCATCCAAACCTTATGTGAAGTATGTTTCGATCTTTCGGAATCACGGTTCAGATGCTGGAGCGTCAATGTCTCATGCACATAGCCAAATAATTGCGACACCAAAGATGCCTGCGATTCCAAGTGATGAGTTAAAGGCAAGCGGAGAGTTTTATGAAGCGCATGGAAAATGTGTTTTTTGCGATATTCTTGGAAGAGAAAAACACAGTGCACGCTTTGTTTGGGAAAATAACAGTTTCGCTGCTTTTGCGCCTTGGGCGGGAGTTCATCCCTTTGAGTTTTGGATAATGCCTAAGAAGCATCGGGCAACACTGCTGGGCATGAGAGCTGAAACTTTGAAGGATCTTGCGGAGGCATTGAAGACCTGTTTCGGTGGATTGAAGACACTTCTTAATGACCCACCTTACAACTATGGTTTTCACATGACGTCTGATACAACGGCGGACGAGTTTTATCACTGGCATTTGGAGGCTTATCCAAAGTTGACCACTTGGGCGGGGTTTGAGAAAAGCACTGGGATGTACATCAATGTGGTACCGCCGGAGGATGCTGCACGAAATCTAAGAGAAGCGATAGAGAGCCATTAGTCAGATTGGCTGCTTTCCTTTTGGAAAGAACTTGCCAGTTTTGCGTTTGTATTCTTGGTATGCTTCGCCGAATCTTTCAGTTAACATCTCTTCCTCTATTGTAGCTATGTGGACGTAGCCGGGGACCGCGATAAACGGGATTGTTGCTATTAGATTCAGATGAACAAGGAATAAGCCGGTAAACAATATGAAATAGGCAAGATAAGATGGATGGCGAACATAGCGGTAGGGACCCCAAGTGACAAGTTTTTGGTTTTCACGCATTGCCCAAGAGGTGGCATACCTGCCTCTAGCCAAGACGCTCCAGATGAATAGAATGTAGCCGAAAGCAGTCTCGATGATGCCGGCTAATTGCACCCACGAGTCATACGGGAAACGGAGTTGAAGGAAAGACCTAGCTACAACAGGTTGAAGTCCTGTGAAGACCAGCAGGATGTACAGGGTTGATTCAATAAAGAATGTTACAGTTCCGAATCCTGCCAAGACGAGGAATAATCCGCTTGGTCGTTCTACTTCTGCCTTGTACCTGATCTGTTGTCCGCTTCCGTCGTATTTACTTAGATTGTACAGGTTTACGATGGCGAAGATAGTCAGGCAGACTGTGAGGAAAACCGCTATCGCCAGATCTGGAAACATAAAATGCAAGTTATAGATTAACTCATTTATTTAGTTCACCGGTATTGGTAGCTGGAAATGGACTCTGAAGCTAGGATTTCGGAGACATCAAAAAACAGCGGGTATGAAAAATGTCTTTGAAGAGTGCTGACCGGACCGCAGTGGTTTTTCATCTCTTGTAGAGGGCGTAAACTCCGACTAACATGGTTAGTCCAGCAAATAACTGCAGAACCGTAAAGGCTTCTTTTAAGACTAAGAATGCGAAGACGGCGCCGAAGAGCGAAGACATGGAAAAGATGACGCCTGTTCGCATAGACCCAATTTCTCTTAATGCAAAGAGGAATAGCAAGACTGAAAATCCAATGCTTAATGCCCCAACGGATAGCAAATAGGGTGTTGCAACTAGAGGTATAGTAAAGTTGATTCCGAGAAGTAAAGACAGAAGGAGCAAAAGGCCACCTCCGATAAAACACTTCAACCCGGTTATCATTATGATGTCTCTCTTTCTGCTCAGAAACTTACTAAGATTGTTATCAATTCCCCAGAAGAGACAAGCACCCACTATCAGCAGGTTACCCGCAATTTCCGTGGTTAACGTAAGTCTTTGAAATTCGCCATTTGTAGTTATGAACGCAACTCCAACAAGCAAGAGAAGGATGGCGAAATAATCTTTTGTTGCTCCACGTTCTTTTAGAAAGACAAGAGCAATTAGAACGGTGAAAAGAGATTCTGTATTGAGGAGAAGAGAAGCGTTAATCGCAGTAGTTTCGTTTAGACCTTGTAAGAGCATTAAAGGTGCGAGGATTGAGCCACATAGAATCACAAAAATGAGGATTTTATAATCCTCTCTTGATATCTCGACTTCAGTCTTCGTCGGGGTATTAAATAAAGCGAGAAGTTTTTTGTGAAATGGAGAAAGGTGAATTCCGAATAAGAGAAGTCCACCCACAAGGTAGACCATTCCAGCGACTATCAACGGATCGACGCTTTCCAGTGTAATTTTGTTCAAAGCAGAACTTATCCCAAACAAAACTGCAGAGGCTGTGGCAGCTACGTATCCCCAATGATGAGTCAAAGGGCGTCACTTTTTTATGGTGTGTACTTAAAGGGATGCTTCGACCTGTCCTTATTCTCCACAATGTCGTCTGCCGACGGCCTACCTTCAACAGCTCTTCGAATGGCGTGACGCATGGCCTTATAGTTGTTGATGTGTACTCGTTGCCTGTTAACTGCTGATGGATGCACGAAGACATTTGCAATTATAATCAAATCCTCTGCCACACGCTTAGGAATGCTTCCATCAGCCAAACTATCCGCCACTGCCTTTGCTACGCCGGCCTGTGCTGGACCGTAAACCATACTTGCCTGCCGCATATTCTTAATGGTCACTGTGGGTACCATCAAAGTAACTGGCTTCACCAAAACGTTGGGCTCAAGAATCGCCACTAAAGGCTCATGTCCGGGAGTCGGATTTGCCTTTGCTCTCGCGTAAGCCTCACCAACCGGCCCATCTTTCCTCCCAATCATCAAATCAATATGTGCTACCTCTGCATCCTTCCCTGCCAAGGCTTCACCGATACGAAGTTTGAAGTCACGAATAACTTCAGGAGTCACGTGGATAGCCTTGAACCTCTCCTCTAAAACCTTCTTAGCGACCTTGAACTTGACGCGTTTGGCTTTTATCTTACCAATCCTCTCCAGATCCAATCGCAACTCCTCTCTTGCTTCATAAGTGAGTTCTCCGCCAACACTGAGGGGCAGCCTCACAGGCCCTACTTCAATGCCCATCATGTTCAAAGCCTCCTTGGTCCCAACTGCTCCACTAGCTGCTGTAATCCGTGCGATTTTTTGAACCTTATACTGCAACTCACGCGCCTGTGGCAAATCACCTTTCTGTACACTGTTATAGATTTCAACCCAGACATCGGGAATGAAGTTAGCACTCGCCAAAATCGCTCCGCTAGCTCCAGCAGCCAAAGCCGCTACGACCACTGCATCGTGACCACACATCACGTTAATTCTGTCACGAACCTTCTCCAACACTGCTAATATGAAGCTAAGCTCTCCGCTGCTGTCTTTGAGGCCAACGATGTTCGGAATCTGCGCCAAGTCCTCCACCATCTGCCACGGCAAAGGCAATCCTGTGCACTGCGGAATGTTGTAGAGAACTAGAGGCAAATCCACTTTAGACGCGATGGTAAAATAATGCTCATAAATTCCTCTGCTGGTAGGCTTCAGATAATATGGCGTCACAATTAATGCCGCATCAGCACCAGCATCCTTCGCATACCTCGTCAACTCTAGCGCTTGATCAGTTCCGCTCGCTCCCGCACCCGCTACAACCGAAATCTTACCGTTGACTTCGCTAACAACAACGTCAATAACCCGCTTCCTCTCTTCAAGGGTCATGTTCACAAACTCACCGGTAGTACCACACGGGACAACACCGTTGACGCCAAGATCAACACAGTGGTTAACAAGCGCCCGCAGCTGTTTCTCATCAACCTGCTTCCCGTCCCTCGTGAAAGGAGTTACCAAGGCAGGCATAATCCCATAAGGCTTGAACATCAGCTCAAACTCCTTGTCGATTCTATCTCGCTTTTACACATTTAAGCACTTCACTTTCGACGGTTAGTTCGGTTGACATAGGTCCCAGCTATTCTTATAAAGACAACTCGCACTACTTACGTTACACAAACTGTGCCTGGAGGAGGAATACGTGGACCATATTAGACAAAAACTGGAAATTAGAGATGACAATCTAAAGAGCATTAATGACTTTATCTTGAGAGAAGATAATCCCCTTATCAACAGCTTACTGAAAATTATCGAAAAGTTCGATGGAGTTGGTGAAATTAATCGTAAGGCTCAAGAAGCCGCCAAGCTTGAGAATCTTATGGCAAGGCTTAGAGTGAAAAATTCGCCTTTTGTGAAAGATCTTGAATGGTTAATAGAGCAGCGAGAGAAAGAGGCCTTCATAACCATTCCCAACTACCGCAGAAAAACCTTAGGAGACAAAGCTGATTCCATGAAGTTTGACGAGTCGTTTGCTGTAACCCTCGAGATAAGCGCCTGTAACTTTTTCCCTTGGGTCATAAAGGAAGCAAAGACGGCTATTGCACAACACGATCTTATGCCAGGCCGCTTCATTCGAGTTCGTTCCATGAAAGAACAAGTTGCGGATGATGAACTTCTTGCATTTGCGGCGGCGATGCAGATCATAGGCGCTTCTCATGTGGAAACATTAGACACAAAAGGAACTCTGCCAAACCCAGACGGCTCACCCATCAACATTCATTTAGGAGGCCCTGAAACTATTACAGGCTATTTCGGGGGCGTTGGAATGCCAAACGAATACGCGTTGAAGTGGGTCAACGAATTTCTGCACTATTACACTGAATACGGTGTTCGCCAAGTGTTGAATACAAACACGGGGAGCGTGCTGCTCGGTTACTTACTTCATAAGCTTGGGATTAATATTGAGTTTAAGATCTCAGTATTTTTAGGCAATGATAATCCTTACTCTTGCCTATGGACGCTAATGACTGCTAAGCTTTTTAGTCGTGATGATGGCACAAGTCCCCTTATAGGTTTTAACCTTTCAAATTCGGTCAACAATGAGACTATCGAGCTGTCAGCCCGCATTAGACAGGCTTTTGACCTTGAGGACATTGTTCGCATCGAGCATCACATCACAGAGACGCATAAGAGCATAGTCAGACAGCCCTATGATCGGCTAGATGAACTCGTGGAAATCGCAGGCCACGTGAAGAATATTAGTGCCAAACATGAAGGAGGAACGCCTGAAGTTGAAAAAACCAGGGACCACCCATCGGATGTTTTGAATTATTTCATTCCAAAAGAGGAAATCCTTGAACAAGGTTTGATGCCGAAGCTGACAGTTAACTACCTTGACAAGCATGATGCTATGAATAGAACTGCTAGGGCTCTTACCAAGCGTGGATTAACTGTCATCCCCGCTCAGAAGCTACACAAGAAATAGGGAAAGAGGAGCTTGCAGCTCACGCTACCATGTCGTTGTCTTTGGGCGTTTTGCCAATAGGAGAATCGTTGTCACAATGAAAATCCCCGTAGTTATTATGAAGAGGTACATCAATCCCGTGGAGTTGTTTTGAGCAGTCCGATTGTCTGCTAACTGTTGGTATTCCTTCTGCAAGTCGGTATAGTTTGCCTCTAACGAGGTATAGTTAGATTGCAGGTCATTAAGGAAGCTGTTCAAAGCTTCATAATTCTGTCTAAGTTCTTCGTAGGGTTTGTTTTGAATATAGGTGGCTGGAAAGGCTTCAAGCTTGTCAAATGTTGATTCATCGCCTTCAATGGACCATCTGTACTCCACTTCACCATATAGTGAGCCTGGCAAACTATTGGTGGGTACTAGTTTTTTGTATGATGTTACTTCAAACTCTCCGCGTTCTAAATGTACATCTTCAAAAAACGTTGCGCTGCCAAGTAATGTTTCGCTTCGATTTTCCTCTAAACTGGAGATATTTACATTTATGTAATAGATGTAGACATCTGCGTGAGTAGCCTCTGCTCGTACGGTAATGTTTACGTTTTCTCCTGGCCATGCGAAAGCCGATGCCTCGATTTCTACAAGCAGTCCTCGCGAGTCGACTGAGTAGCACTTGTAATCAGCGTTCGTTTCTGAGTAACCAATTGTGCTTAGGTTAATGCTAACAAACAGAATGATTATCGCAGTTGACAATGATGCTAATCGTCTGATGTTCATCTTTTCACCTTCCAAAGTCGTTAGTGCATTCTACGAATGTGTATATAACGATTCTCTTACGTTATCTCGAAAAACTCAGACTATTTGAAGCATATTTTTGATTTTAGCTGGTTAAGAATCTGCTATTCCAAGGTGCGTATAAAATGCTGATATGCATACAAGAAATAAATAAAGGCAAAGAAAGTTAGCATTACTTCTAAGGACAAAATGAGCCGGTTTTGCTCCACTGCAAAAAAGTAGCCTTGCTTAACGATGTCTGAGAAAACGAGAACTTGTAGAAATATTGCTCCTCCGATACAACTAAAACCCAGACAGTGGAGAAATTGCCTTAGACGACGATTGACTTTGGCCTTAAACAATTCCATCAGCAATACAATGCAAACCGCTTATCTTAAGGTTTACGAAACGCAACATAAAATACGCCATAATAATTCCTTCTGCAGATTTTGAATAGCTATGGCCCATCTTAAATCAGGATTTTGTAGTCTCTATAGCATCCTTGGCATAAGAGTCTTCCACTTCTGGAAGTGGCCTGAATTCCAGATAGTCACCTGTTCCGTTCACTTTTCTCGGGCAGAGATAGCCCGCAGAATACTCCTCTTGCTCAGAGAAAGGTAACCCAAAGTCCAAAATGCCCTTATGCTTTCGTTCTTGGAGAAGTACTTTGTTTCCGCCTATTTTGTTTGTTCCGCCGAAAAGTATATGGACGTTTTGTTTATTCGCCTTCTTCACCCATTGTGCGGCAAATGTTTGCCATCAATAGTATTATGTGAGGCAAGGTAAATATGCTGAAAACCTTTGTGTATTTTGCAGAAGCAGCTTTCCTTACATTTTCCTTTTTCCCTCCTGCTTCGACATAGCCTTTGATAAATGAGGAGCAAATTATTCTAGCTGCTTCGTCTGGCTGAGTTGGAAGGATGTAGTGTCCTGAATAATAGAGAAACTCAGCTATGTCCCAAGGCTGATTTCCGTTTCTCGTTGCTTGTTCAAGGTCTAGAAAACATATTTTGTCGTCTTTTGTGACAAGTATGTTTTCCGGTTTACAGTCGCCTAAAGCTACGCCCAGTAGATGCGCCTTTGCAATTTCGCGTCCTACTGCTAATATAATGTTGTTCTTCCTTTCCTTGTTTTCATTAGATGAAGATGCGATTATTTGCTTAACTGTTTCGCTCAGCTGTTCTCCATCAACGAACTCCTCAAAAATCAGCCGTTCTTTTAGGCTAACGTAAAGGATACGTGGAACTGCAAATCCGTTCTTGCTTAGGAGTTGATTGATAGAATATTCTCTTTCGAGTCTTGCCTTGCCCAGCACTGCAAACGATTTTGTACCTAAAGTCCAGAGTGCTAAAGGGAACCACTTAAAGCCCAACCAGTCTTCGAACTTTTTTGCTACGATTTTCTGTGTTTCATGATTTTTCTGGAGGCTAAGCAGGAAGACACTATTCAGTACGCCCCCCATCTCTTCGGTTGTTATCTTTAACGTCTCTCCTCCAGGCACAGTCTTTCGAACAAAATCTTGGACGTCTGTTTTGTCTGAAAGCGGAACTGGACCTAGCGGCGTAGGCATAAGCAGGTATTTTTCTGTTTCCTCCAATTCCTTGAGCAACTCTATCTCTGTTTTTTGAAGAGAACGTCTGGTAATGCGGTTTTGGGTTCGGAAAAAGGTAGTTGATATTCTTGAGGAAATATCTTGAATGTAAGGAAGCAATGCGTTTTGGATAGAGGTAAGGATGTTGGAGAATCTTGTTCTCTGGCGCTTTGTTTCTTCTATAAAGTCTTTGTCCATTCTTATGTAGCCGTTTGATAACGTTACGTAATTTTTTGATTCTAATTTCGCTAAGGCTCTAGAATATCCTTTCATGATGGATTCAATATTTCGTTCCTTCACTTTCTTCTTGAACATTTTTAGGAAGCTGTACTTCGAAGGGGGAAATAATCGTGTTCTCCTTCTTATGACTTCGTACATAAAGTACTCTGGCTTTATGAGAAGTTCTATGGACAGTTCAGGGTATTGTATTATGATGTTTCTTAGAAGCTCTAATACAAACCGCTCTTTCATTTTCACCTCCATTTCTTCCAGATAGTTTGGATTTATCCATGCTCGGTACGGTAGCGTGATTATCTCCGCAACAAGCTCTCCGAATTTCCCTTTTTCTACGTCTGTTTCAAATGCTTTCTTGTCGATTGCCAGAATGGAAAGGTTTATGTTGTTCACTCTTTTGGAAAAATCGCCAATTTTCGGAGGGTAATTGGCTATGACGAGCATGGCACTTACGTCTGCCTCCTCTTTGGCATGTTCATATATTCTTGGACCGTAAAAACATGATGCAAAGATCTCCTTAGAGCCCGTTGTCTCCTCGCAGAGTTCCAGAATTTGTTCCTTTTCCTCTTCCAACATGACATCTTTAACAAGTCTGATCATAATCGCCTGGACTATAAGAAATTGCAGCGGTTTAAAGGTGTTACCTTCAAAGCATAAATACTCTGTCCTCTTTTAGGGGAAAGAGAGGTGGTTAATTGGCCAAAGAAGGCGAATCTGGAAGAGAGGTTTCAGAACTTCGCGAAAGAGTTGTACGACTGGAAGTCAAAGTTGAGGAACTTGGCAAACGTATTGACAGCCTCTCGAATTACGTGAAGGAACTCTATAGCTATTTACAGAAACGGTCTCAATTGCCCAGATGAAAAAAGAAAAGAGGGTTTTTATGAAGGTGGCGGTGGCGGAGGGCCTTCTGGTGGAGAGGGCTGTTCTGTCGGCGTTTTGATAGAGAAGAACGCTACTGTAAGCAGTATCCAAGCAATGAACATCAGCAGCAAACCGATGATGATTATTGTCAAAACAGCACCTATAAGAAGCAATAGCCCCGCGGTGCCGAACATTTTCTCTCCAGTCTTTTCTGAAAGTATGTCGAAGGATCTTTTGTAGAATATGGCAGTAAGAAGATAAAAAATGAAGACGACAATCAAAGCTAAGATGATACCGCCAAGGAAGGCAAGGGGATCGGCAAGGTCTGGGGTTGGCGATATGATTGCAAGACCGAAGACAAGTGAGAGTACAACAAATGCCCCAGCGATTATACCTATGATTCCAAAGATAAATCCATAGAGCGCATTCTGAAATATACCACTATCTCCGTAGTAGTCCGCCAAGTGCTTCAGGCCAACTAACAGAAGTATTATTCCAACTAGGCTGAGAAATGGAACGAAGGAACCAATCACCATAAGCAGAGCGCCAATGCCGCCCAAAGTTTTACCTGACTCTAAGCTCATTTCGATGGACCCCGCAACCGACGTTACAGTTTTTCAAATAAAAGCTTTTCGAGAATGCTGACTTCCTTACCGTCTTGCGTATTACTTTCTTTCAATTATCTTCATATAAGCAAACATAGCGGCAGTGGCAAAGACTGCTGAAAAAACCACTAGATTTCTTATTATGCTAAACGTGAAGTGCGGGGTGCCTATGAGAAATGACCTGATTATGTCCGCGCCGCTGCTCAGAGGGTTAAGTTCAGCCAACATGACTATGGGTCCCGGCATTATGCCTTCTTCACCCAGCTTCCGTATCAGCGATAAAGGGTAGAATATGCTGCTGCAGAAAAATAAGACATAATAAACCAAGCCTCTTGCAGTGACGAACTTCTCAAAGCTCGTAGTAGAAACTGCGGTGGCTATGCTTAGGCCTGAAATCCCAGTTGCCAATAGGAAGAGAGCACCTAAGATTACAAGCAGTTGCAGCGACGATGGGAAGCCGAGAAAAAGAAACGTTGTTAGAAGCAGTGGGGACATGTACATCATTCCTCTTAACCCGCCGGCAAGCAAGCGGCCTACGGCGAGTTCTAGACGCGTAATGGGGAGGCTAAGCATGTAGTGATGAATTTCTCGGCGCACTTCCATGTTTATTTCTCGGCCGATCATGAAGGCTGACGCAAACAGCCCTATCACTGTAACTCCTGGCGCGAAGAAGCTGAAGTAACTCCTGATCTCCTCGATTAAATTTGGGTTCACCATTTCATTATATATCACTGCCATGATAAGCAGATCCGCTAAATTCATGCTTATGAGGCCGACTAGCCACCATCTGTAGCGGAAGAAGTTTCTAAAATCGTGTTCAATTATGCGCAGAACCGCTTTCAACTATTGCCAGCCTCCACCCTCAAGTCGTTTCTCGTAAATTGTAACGCCGATAAACGTAAAGGTGAAGAAGAATATTACGAGACCGATAATTGCTGCCAATGGCATGGGGGTCATAGTAAAGTATTTTTCGATGCCTGCGCCCCAACGAAACAGGTCAGAAGCAAAAGTCACTGGATTGAACTGCGACAAAGCCGCATATGCTTGACTGGATTTTTGAACGAAAGCCTGAGGGTACATGGCTGTGCTCAGTCGAATTATGAAAGCGTTAACGACTCCCATAAGAATATCAAAGCGATCGCTGGATTTCAGTCCAACAGCCAAAGTGATGCTCATTCCTGAAACGCCGAAAGCAAATAAGAAAAGGGCTGAAAAGGCAACTAAGAAGTTGATGGGGTTTGTCAGTCCAATTACTGATAATGCTATTGCTATAAGTGGTCCAACAAAGATGAAGCTACGTATTCCACCACCAATCGACCTTCCCAATACGAGTTCTCTCCTAGAAACTGGAAGACTCAACAGATACTCAAAGACTCCGTGTTCAGCCTCTTCAAAAATGTCATATCCGATAAACACAGAGGCAGAGTAAAGCATCATTATCACCACGCCTGCAACGTAATACTCAAAATAGATATCTGCCAGCTCTGGCACAACCATACGAGACGCAATCAGTCCAAAAAAGGCGACTTGAGCTGCAAACCATATAGCACGCAGAATTATAAGGAACTTGTACTGCAAGAACATACGCAAGTCCCTTTCAACAACCAGTAAAATTTTCCTCATGTCTCTTACCTTGGAGGACTTTTTTGCTCAGCTTCTTCAATAGTTAACCCTGTATAATGCACGAATACGTCGTCAAGGGAAGGCTCGCTCATATTGATTGACTTAATTGGAAGATTGTTTTTTAGAAATAGCTTCATGATTTGGGGAACGATCTCTTCTACTTTGTTGAGGTAAACTCGGAGGTCGTTCGGTTTCAGGGTGACTACCTCTACGACTTCTTGAAAACTTTCCAATTCTTTTAAAGCCTTTTGCGGAACTTCTTTTTCAAGCTGGATCTCAACCATGTCTCCACCGGGAATACTGTCCTTCAACGTTTTCGGTGTGTCGCAAATCAGCAATTTGCCTTTATGCATGATGCCAACCCTGTCGGAAAGCACATCGGCTTCGTAAAGCTCATTGGTAGCTAAGATTATGGTGGAACCTTCATCTCGAAGCTCTCGAATCATATTCCAAATCTTATGCTTTCCAACTACATCTATTTGGGTTGTAGGCTCGTCTATGAAAGCTATTCGTGGTCTCTGAATCAGAATCTTGGCGACTTCTATTCGTTTCCTCATTCCGCCAGAGAGACCGTGAACTTTTTTCCGTCTAGCATCCCACATGTTTATGTCTTTCAACACCTGTTCAACTCTCTTCTTCCGCTCCCGCGTGGACAGCCCGCAGATCTTAGCATGCCAATTCAAAACATCCCAAGGCGTGCTAACCCAAAGAATCTTCGGGTCTTGGAAGCAAATTCCGATGAGCTTCCGGACCTTATCTGGATTCTTCCTTACGTCATATTCGCCTACAACTGCCGTTCCGTCTGTTGGCTTGATCACAGTTGAAAGCATCAGAACAGTGGTTGTTTTGCCTGCGCCATTAGGACCCAACAATCCGAAGATTTCCCCATTCTTAATGCTCAAGTTTAGATGGTCAACTGCAACCAAGTCTTCAAAACGCTTTGTCAAGTCTACTGTGCGAATGATGACCACAAGCTATACCTTCGTTGATCTCCTTTTTGAAGTTAGGGATAATGGAAGTTCTAAACAGATAAACATATCGACGAGCTAAAAAGCATCGATTTCCTTTGGTCTTGTCAATGCTTACTTCTGCCTAGAGACTTCTGTAGACTGCTTCGTTTTGTCTTAATTTGACATGGTGCCCAACAGGAAGGCTGCCAATGCAAATGCAACAGCAACTTAAAAGTTTGAAAGTCGAGCATTGACGAATAATGGTTCATGAAAGGTGGACCTGATAACCTCGCCCAGAAGACTGAATAAGCGTCTAACGTCCTAGAAGCTCAATAGCAGCATCTCTTGCCTTTTCCATAACCTTTTTTTCATCAAGTGTCTTCACTTTGCGTTTTTCCATTACTAGTTTGCCATCAACGATCACTGTGTCAACATCACATCCGTGAGTAGAATAAACAAGATTTGCAAACAAATCATGCAAAGGTGTTAAATTCGGCTTTTTCAGGTCAATCAAAATAATATCTGCCCTCTTCCCAATTTCCAGAGAACCAATCTTATTTTCCAGTCCCAAAGCATCAGCTCCTCTAGTAGTTCCCATCTCCAGAGCTTTTCTGCTTGGCAAAACGCTGGGATCACCATATCTCGTTTTCTGAAGCAACGCAGCAACCTTCATTCCTTCAAATACATCTAAACTATTATTGCTGGCAGCGCCGTCAGTGCCAAGGCCAACTATCACACCTTCCTCAATCAGCTCTTTAATCCTCGCTACACCTTGAGCCAGCTTCATATTTGCAACTGGGTTATGCGCCACCTTCACACCCCTCTTCGCCAAAACAGCAATGTCCTTCCTTGTCAAGTGAACGCAGTGAGCCGCAAGCACGTCGTTACTGAGAAAACCGAGCTTCTCCAAAAGTTCAACCTCTGAAAACCCGAATTCCTTCCTAGCCTTTTGAGCCATCTCTTCTGACTCAGCAACATGAATGTGAATTCCTACACCCATTTGGGAAGCTTTCTCACGCACCTTCCCTAACAATTCTTCATCACACGTAAAAACTGTATGAGGCCCTAAGAACGTGGTGACCCGTCCGTTTGCATATCCTTGGTACCGTTCAGCAAACCCAACCGCTTGCTTGAACATCTCCTTCCCTCTCTCCTTGTCACCTGCTTCAATGACTCCTGAAGCTAGCACTGCCCTTAATCCAGCCTTATCTACAGCTTCGGCTACTTCAGGTTCAGAAAAGTACATATCAGCGAAGCATGTTATCCCATTTTTCACCATTTCAAGGCAGCCCAAAAGAGCGCCAGCATAAACATCTCCGGGTTTAAGCTTGGCCTCTAGAGGCCAAATAACATCACCAAGCCACTTGTCTAATCTCATGTCTTCGGCTAGTCCTCGGAAAAGAGTCATGGCTAAATGAGTGTGACAGTTTACTAGACCTGGCAATGCAAGTTTCCGATGGCCATCAAGCACCTTTTGGGCTTTCATTCCAGGTGCATCAGCAATGTCGCCAACATAAGATATTGCGCCATCTTTCGCTGCAATTAACCCCCTTTTAATAACCGTTAGGCTGTTCATTGGCAAAATCATGCAATTCCTTATGACGAGATCAGCTTCTGAACTCATCTGTTCTCACCTGAATGATACTACTAATCAATTCAAAAATTACATTATCGGTGGCATTGAAAGTGCTGGCATTCGCGCTGCTACTAAACTGGTCTGTAAAAGGGACCCGTAAGGAAAGATGAAGGCGGGAGAAGGAGCCTTTACTCTTTGACAGAGGAGTTCTTGACAGTGGAGCACATCGGGCTCTTCAGGATACCGTTAACTCCGTTCACTATGTTTTTGCTCAGCCCTATGTTGCTGATCTTGCGGCAGATATGGTTCAGCGAGTTTTCAGTGAAGCTTAACAGGTTCTCACCTTCATGTGTAAGCTCATAAACTTTCCTCGGCCTCTCATTGCTGAGGTCCCATTCGCTTTCGATGTAGCCCTTTTCCTCTAGACTGTTTAGAAGTGGGTATATGGTGCTGGGTCCGAAGTAGACGCCGAAGTTCTTGCGTATTATGGAGATTATTTGGTAACCGTGCATTGGTTTTGCGTTTAGGAATTGAAGTATGACCAAGTCTAGGAGTCCCTTCATCAGCTTGTTTTGGATTTCTCTCTTTTCTTGTTTCACTTTTCTTCCTCTTGTCGACGCGTTGAACAGTTTGCTTGTTCACCGCGTGTACAATATGTCTCTCCAGAGACATATCTCAAGACTTACTATATCTTAAACAGCCATATAAGGGTTGATGCGACTGCAAGTCATAAAAGAACATATTAACCCGCCGCATCTATTCCAAGAATTGAATAACTTCTATAAAGGAGAACCGTGAAAACGCTGGAGCTGGAGATGTCTGAAAGGTGACAAACGCGTCTAAGAGCTTCAAAAGAGAAATTGTTCAACGCGTATTCAGAAAATTTCTCGATGTGATGGTTTTGAGCATGGTTCAGGCTGAGCCGATGTGGGGCTATAAGATTATTAGATTTGTGGAGAAGGAGTATGGCGTGAAGCTACGCCACGGTGCATTATATCCCTTACTCAGGAGATTGGAAAAGAAGGGTCTTCTCAGGAGTAAGGAAGAAGCGAAAGGAGGGCGTGTCAGGAAAGTTTACGGAATAACTTCTAAAGGCCTTCAACTCGTAGATGCTTATTACGAGTTCATGAAGGAACAACTGCAAAAAAGGACATAAAGGGATTGAAGTGACAATTAGTTTTTATAAATACCTCGAATAAGCTACTGCGAGAGTCTAGGGCTTGAATATGAAAAAAAATGAGAGTGTACCAAGCGAGTCAGGAGAAGAACTCATGGAGAAGGTCAGAAGGCTGTGTCAGAAGGAAGGAGCTAAAGGATGGAAACTGGCACAAGAGACAATGCTGAAAGAGAAAGCCTCCATGCCAGAACTCAATGAGGCAATAAGATATGTCATGCTCAAGTACCAGCCTGACTATTTTAGACCCGCACTCCTTTCTCTCTGTTGCGAGGCCGCAGGAGGCTCTTCAGAAACCACTGTTTCTACTGCTGCATCTTTGGTTTTGCTTGGACGGGCTATTGGAATCCATGATGACATCATAGACCAATCACGCACAAAGAATCGGCGTCCCACAGCTTTGGGGAAATTTGGAAGAGACCTCTCGCTGGTATTGAGTGATGTTCTCTTGTTCAAAGGCTTCACATTGCTTAGAAAGACAATTCAAGATGGTCTGCCAGCGGAGAGAATATTTACAATTCTTAGCACAATTGAGACCATATGGTTTGAGCAAAGCGAAGGCGAAGTTTTCGAACTCAAATCTAGGAGGCAATTTGACATCACGCCGCAGGAATGTTTAGCTAAGATTAAGATGAGAGCTTCAGAACTGGAGGCTGTTACGCGCATTGGAGGGATCTTAGGTAACGGTTCGCAAAAGATAGTCAGCGATTTGGGCAAGTTCGGAAGATTGCTCGGAACAATGTCAATGCTAAGAGATGAGATAATTGACATGTTGGAATTCAACGTACTAAGACATCGAATGAGGAAGGAATCTCTACCATTACCACTAGTCTACACGATACAGAACCCCAAAGCTAGAAGCAAAATTGTTCCAATTATTGAAAAAAAGAAGCTGACAAGTACCGATTTGCAGAGAATTTCCAAGATTTCAGACAAGGCAGGTGGATTGGACCACGTAGCTACACTTATCAACAGAATGGCCGAGAGAGCACGGACCTATCTTCACCTATTTCAAGGCAAAAACAAAGATGTTAAACTGCTAATCGACTCAACGGTAATAAATCAAAAAGATTGGAAGCCAGTTTTACGAGCTAGCTAGCTCCCCAGTTTAGCGATCCTCTTGATGGAACTTTTGGAGCTTTCTTCTTTCTTCCCATAGTTTTTCCCGAACTGTATTTGTGTAGAACTGTTTATTTAAGCCTTTTGTTCTACGCATAGACAGTTCTGGAGTCTGAATTTCAAATATTCATTGTCGTTTCTTAAACTTAATTTAAACGACCCAGAAGAAGTGAACATGTGACGTAGTGGCACCAATGCTCCTTCGCTTTCAAGACAGATACCATTTGAAACGCAAGCACATAGTAGCTTTCGCTCTTTTGTTCAACACGTTCTCATGGTATTTCATAGGCCTTCTCTTGATTGACAAAATTAGCTCTGCTTTCTATGAAGCGAATTTTGAAGTGTTATACTTCAGATTCGTTTACATAATTTCTGTAATTGTGTTTGCCCTTGCAGGGTCGGTTTTTTTGACTAGAGTTCGTAAAGCCCGTTTTTTCTACATCTGGCTGGTTTTGGGGGTCAGTGCTTCGCTTTTGTCGTCGACTCCTGTAGTTTCTTCGTTATTCCCTTCGCTCTTTCTTACTGCGCTTCTGGGTTTTTCGCTAGGCATTGGTATGCCTTTTTGTCTCAGCTATTTTACGGAGTCCACATGTATTGAGAATCGAGGGAAACTCGGCGGAACTGTACTATTTGCGACTGTTTTCAGTGTACCCTTTGTTTCTATAGCCATGTCTACCCTAGATCAGGTTTCAAGCGCCCTGCTCTTTGCCCTATGGAGAGGGTGGAGCCTACCTATTCTATTCTTCGCTCCCAAAGAAAGCGCGGAATCAGAAGTGAATGTAAGAAGAGAGCCATCCCTAATCTCAGTTTTCCATAATAGAACATTTGCATTGTATTTTGTTGCATGGCTCATGTTTGCATTGGTAGATAGCTTTGGATCGGTTTTTGTGGGGTTCCACATTGGAGAAACTCGTTTTCTCATTGCAATTGTTGAGCCTATTTTTGCAGGAATAGCCGCTCTAGTTGGGGGGATAATCTGTGATCAAGTTGGCCGGAAACGTGTGATGATCTTTGGTTTTGTTTCACTTGGATTGGCCTATGCAATGGTTGGATTAGCTGCGCATACATGGATTGCATGGCTCTGCTACTTTGTCATAGATGGCATAGCCCTAGGTCTGCTGTTCATGTTGTTCGTGATGGTGTTGTGGGGAGACATATCAAGGTATAGTTCAGAGAAATACTATGCAATTGGAGCGACACCCTTCTTCTTGACCCAAATGCTTTCTCTGTTCTTCGCTCCTTATGTGGCTTTGATTCCCGAGACCAGCGGCTTTTCGCTGGCTGCATTCTTTCTTTTCATAGCAGTAATCCCGCTGCTCTATGCACGAGAAACTCTGCCTGAAAAGAAGATTCGGCAACGTCAACTGGAAATGTACACCGAAGACGCGCTCAAGTTGAAGCAGGAAATCGAACAGAAAGAGTAGGAAATTACAGGATTTTCATCGTCAACCAATAATATGTGCTGTCAGGTCATTTGTCAGACCTTAACGACGGATTCAAGGCTCACTTGTACTTTATGCCACCAATAGGGTCGCTTATGTCGACTTAGACACAAGCGGAGATTTGCGGTTCCATGTAGGCACAATCCCCCAAGTATCTCAGAATCCGCAGAACTTCTAAATGTAAAAGTTATTTGCAGGAAAGCGCTATGCGTTTCATAGGAGTTTATCCTTGAAGAAACTCTTTCAGAACCTTGAAAGACTAGTAGGTCGTCTAAGCACGTTTCAACCGAAACCATCCACGGTAGTCGTGATGCCAGATTTCTTTCTAGACCGCTTCGTCTCATGGAATGGAACTGCTGAGCAGTTCTCTAGGAGCATATTCGAAGTTGCAACGCGTAAAGGTGGGAGCATAGATAATGTGGCGCAGATGGAGTCTAGGGGAGGTAATGCTGCCAACACGGCAGCGGCATTAGCAGTTCTAGGTTTTAACGTCTTTCCAATAATTTCCACTAGCCAGCTTGGTCTCAACATGCTTAAACTGCACCTACGATCATTAGATGTTGATCTTTCCCACGTCAAAGTAGATGGCAAAGAATCCATAACGACGGCTTTAGAATTTGCGTATGGCAACGAGAGAAGAAATGTAATGTTACGCGATATTGGCACTTTAGCTGTATTTGGTCCCGACAATCTTACGGAGAAAGACTACCCGCTCCTTAAGAAGAGCAACTATATCTGCATTTTTAATTGGGCCGGCACTCGGAGACACGGCACGGAGCTTGCAAGAACGGTATTCAACTATGTGAAAACTAAGGGTATAGGGAAAACTTACTATGACACAGCCGATCCACTTCCGAACAAGTCGAAAATTCCCGTGCTGGTTGATCAAGTTTTGCTCCGCCAAAACCTGATAGACATTCTAAGCCTGAACGAAAATGAAGCCATAACCTATGCTAGGTTTGTAGCTCCAAAGCAAACAGTCAAACTCCAAAGACAACACAAGTCAATGACAGTTCTCGCAAACGCATGCGCAAAAATTCTTGCCCAAAAGCTCAAGAGCCGTATAGATCTCCATACCACAACTTATTCAGCAACTTTTACCAAAAACACGCAAACAATAGTTCCCGCTTTTGAGGTTAAGGTCTTGCGAGCAACAGGAGCAGGCGATGCATGGAATGCGGGCAACATATGTGCGGACGCTAATGGCTTCTCAGATGATATGAGACTCATGTTTGCCAATGCTGTTGCAGCTTATTACCTTAGCAGTCCGAAAGGTGAACACCCGCAGCTTTCGCAATTGTGCACATTCCTTCAGCAAACCTTCAACGAAAATCGCTAGTGATGGCATCTGTGACGAAATTGAGGAGTTACAAATTCTTAGCGGTTACGACAAAGTATTGGAAGCCACGTGAGGATTATATCGCTAGAGTGGTTGGGGCTCTAAAGGACAAAGTGCAGAGAGGTGATATCGTAGTTGTTTCTGAAAAGTCGATTTCAACAGCAATCAACAACATTGTGGATGAAAATCTAGTGAAACCGGGATCAGCAGCAGAGTTTCTGGCCAAATATTGGATGCGATACGTTTGGGCGTATGTGCTTGGACCTTTGTGTCATTTGCGGAGGGAGACAATCCACCATTTCAGAAACTACCCCGTTGAAGAAGGCAGTGCGCATAAGCAAGTAGCTCTACAATACGGCGGTTTCCTGCAGGCTTTAATGCATAGCTCTGAAGGCGGAATCGATGGCAGTAATCTTCCGCATTCATATGTTAGCTTGCCGCTGAAGGACGCGCGCCGAAGGGCCGAAAGGATTCGTAGCGACATGAAGGCGGTGCTAGGTAAGGATGTTGTAGTCATGGTTGTGGATACTGACAAAACGTATTCGTGGAGGAATCTCCATTTTACTCCAAGACCCAAACCGGTTGATGGAATACTGTCTGCGGGAGGGGTGATTAATTATGTTGTCGGACGGTTTTTGAAGCTGAAGAAGCGTGCAACGCCACTAATCGTTGTTGGTGCAAGGATGAGCGCTGAGGAAGCTTTAAGGGTCGCAGAGCTGGCTAATCGAGCTCGAGGCTTCGGTGCTGGAAGAACAATTTGGGATATGGCTAAAGCCTTTAATGTTTCATTAACAAATGTTTCTTGGAAAATGCTTGAAGAAGCAGAACATAAGCCCATTGTAATTGTAAGAAAGATACGTCTAGACAATCAATAAATATTAAGTATTCAAGAGACAGTTTATTTTGAGAGCGATGACTGAGCAAGAGAGGTTCCCGTGTCCAAGCTGTGGGACAACCGTATCTAGAGGTGATATTTACTGCAGGAGATGCGGGGTAAGCCTGATAGAGTATACCAACGCTGAACCAGAACCGCCTTCCTTGCAGCCTAAAACCGTGACAAGAGTGTCCTACAAGAGGAAATTTTCTTTAACTCAGAGATTTTACAAGCTCTTTACATCGCCTTCTGAAGCCATGAATGATATAGCTCTTGCACCAGATTATAGCGCAGTTCTCGCCATAATTGCAGTTGAGCTTGTGCTTCTCTCAGTTACATCAGCGATGGTTCTGCAAAGGATCAGGTTGTTCGGCCCTAATTCTGTTAGCCTCAGCAACTTTCTTCCTGGTTTTCTCGTTGCTACAATACTGATTGCCCCTAGTTTTGTGGGTACTGAAGTGGGTGATAGAGTCCTTAATTATGAAATACGCGTGTGACAGCGGAGGCCCTTGGTGGGACTTCGAAGTTGCAGCATCAGTGACAGGTTATGCTTACATGGCAGATGTTGTTATTGGTGCAATAGGAATTTTGGTTTCCTGGTTCTTGATGCCCACATTCTACATTGACACTACAGATCTTGCAGCCGCAAGAAAAGCCTTAGATGATTATCAAGCACAGATCATTCGGTTCAGACTGTTATACAATTTGCCTTTGTCGCTTCTAGGGATACTGTGGAAATCTTACCTCGGAGGTTTAGGAGCACATTTCGGAACAGAAGAAAAATGTTCACTTAGGAAAGGCGTTGCCGTGTTCCTAGTCCTAGGTTTGACAGGCCTCCTTTTATCGTTCGTCATCTAGATATGTCCTACTACGAACTCCTTCATGCCCGAGCACTTATTCTCCAATCAAAGAACTGGTTTTGAGACGTCTCGTCTACAAAAACCAATGCCTAAAGACTTCTCGCCACCGCACAACTAATACTTAAGCAACTAAGGACAACAGGAAGCTGAGAATATAGCCATGACAAAGTGCATATTCTGTGATATAGTCAAAGGTGCTGCACCGGCAAGCGTAGCTCACCACGACAAAACAGCGACAGCTTTCATGGACATTCAACCTATCAACCCTGGACACGTGCTAATAATACCCAACACGCACGCAGCCTGCCTTTCAGAACTTGAAGGAGAAGTAGGGGAACATCTATTTAGAATCGCCATGCGTATCGCTGTTGCATTAAAACGAACAGGCATAAGATGTGAAGGTGTAAATCTGTTCCTAGCTGATGGAAAAGCTGCCTCTCAGGAGATCTTCCACGTTCACCTACACGTCATCCCTAGATTTAGAGAAGACGGGTTCGGGTTGAGGTTTGGACCGAATTATGGTTTTCGGCCGAGCAGAGACGAACTTGATAATATCGCCATCAAAATCAAGGAGATCATTCACAGTCAGAATGTCAACCCCAAAAACGAAACTAGTCCTTGTGGAAACGATTTACCCCTTCGCTTCATCGTAAAATCCATATATTGAGATGAAAATTGGAGATATCATCTACTCTCAAACTGGAGAAACCGAGATGAACACGACAGTTAAGCAAATGGACACATTTTTCAATCCTAGATCTGTTGCAGTT
>JABAOC010011094.1_pt1 | contig 27205 bp, 27 predicted proteins | sample 7062161 | NCBI WGS metagenome assembly JABAOC01 (sample SAMN14538625, study PRJNA623070) | marine sediment metagenome | biome: marine biome [ENVO:00000428]; feature: marine pelagic biome [ENVO:01000023]; material: deep marine sediment [ENVO:00002113] | place: India: Gulf of Khambhat ... | reverse complement strand
GGCCTTCGGTATTGCCACGGAGGGGGTATTCACCCTCCGCCAGGGGAAACCGATCACGTCAGCTGTGTTTGTCTCATCACTCATCCTTGCTCTTAGCCTCCCTCCCACGATCCCATTTTGGATTGCCGTTATCGGAATCGTTTTTGGGGTGGTCTTCGGGAAGATGGTCTTCGGAGGGTTCGGACATAACGTTTTCAACCCCGCCATGGTTGGCCGGTGCTTTATTTATATAACCTTCCCTATCGCTATGACCAACCGGTGGGTTGAACCAGTGGGGGGAATATACGGCGGATTCAACGTCTGGTTCCCTCCCGTGGATGCCTTGACCACCGCAACTCCTTTGAGGGTTCTCAGGGAGGGGATGGACTTCCCCCTGGCAAAACTCTTTATGGGGAATATCCCGGGTTCCATGGGAGAGACGGCTGCATGGTTGATCCTCCTGGGAGGAATTTACATTATCGCCAAGAAATCGGCTCCGTGGCGGCTAGCGGTTTCCTGTCTTTCCGGCGGGGTTCTGGTGAGTCTCGCTCTTCGGATAGCCGGCATCCACGCTGTTCCAGACCCGCTGAGTTCCCTGCTTGCCGGTTCCTTTCTCTTTGGGGCATTTTTTGTCGTTACCGAACCTATCTCCGGTCCTAAAACCGAGGTCGCCCAGTGGATCTACGGGTTCGTTATCGGGGGACTGACCATTGTCTTGAGGCGGTATTCCAATTTTTCCGAGGGAATCATGTTTGCCGTTCTGTTCATGAATATGTTCGTTCCCGTCATGGATATGGCAGTCAAAGAATGGAAGGGCCACAGGGAGACGGTATGATCAAGAAGAGACTGTTTTCCATTGTCTATATGTTTCTCCTCACCTTCTTTTTCACGGCGGTGGTGAGCGGCATCTATGAGATCAATCGGGAGCGGATAGCGCTCAACGAGGAGATCAAGCTACAAAAGATCATCCTGCGAGTCCTGAAGATCGAGGGGGACCCGGGAATACCAGACCTTCGTGTGAGGGAGATCTTTCGAAAACGGGTGGACGTGGAAACGAGGGGAGGAAGGATAATCTATCGGGGCTTTGCAGAGGACCGCAAGACCGTGATCGGGTATGCCTTCCCCCTGTTTGGTCCCGGATTTTGGGGTCCGGTCTATGGGACGATGGCCGTTGACCCTGAGTTGAAAAAAGTGATCGGTATCGCCTTTTACCAACACAGCGAGACACCGGGTCTCGGGGGACGAATTACAGAAGCCTGGTTCGAGAATCAATTTAAAGGAAAACTCCTTAACCCGACAGGAGAGCAGAAGCGATACTTCTATCTTGTTCCGCCGGGGACCTCAAAGGCCGAAAATGAAGTGGACGCCATAACAGGGGCGACCGGGACGAGTCGTGGAGTGGAGCGTCTGATCGATAAGAACCTGAAGGACTATTTGCCGTGGATCGCAGAGCAGCATACCAAGGGAACGATATAAGGGGCGTGTGTATGACCAGTGAATCGGGAAAGTACTAGAATCAACGAGCAAGATCTGCTCTCAAGGCAAATAGCCCTGACGAGGGAGACACTTCTTTACCAACGGGAAGTTTGAAATCGCAGGGTGTTTCTCATGGCCAAGTTCAAAAGCAGCACAATCTTCATTTCAGGCTTGTGGAGGGAGAATCCTGTTTTTCGACAAATTTTGGGAATCTGTTCAGCGTTAGCAGTCACCAACTTTTTGGTCAATACCCTTATTATGGGCCTCAGCCTCATTTTTGTCACTGCTATGTCCAACCTGACAGTATCGATCCTTCGGAACATCACTCCCTCTCGAATTCGAATGATGGTTCAAACCCTCATCATCGCTTCCTATGTGATCATGGTGGATATCTTGCTCAAAGCGTATGTTCCAACTATCAGCGAAGCCCTTGGACCATATGTCGGCCTGATTATCACCAATTGTATTATTATGGGCCGGTGTGAGGCATTCGCGCGGAGCAACAGTCCTTGGCCATCCTTTCTGGACGGAGTGGCTTCCGGTTGCGGATACGCCTTGGTCCTCCTCACTGTTGCATTTGTCAGGGAACTGATGGGATTCGGGTCCTTTTTCGGGGTCCATGTCATGCCAGCAGGGTGGACCAATTGGGTTATCATGGTTATGGCTCCTGGTGCCTTTTTCATGTTGGGGGCTGTTATTTGGGTGGTCCGTTCTTTCGGCCCAGGCGAGGAAAAGATGGAGGAGATCAAAAAATAGGAGAGCTTCAATGGAACAGGGTCTCAGTGCCCCGGTCATCTTCTTTGCAGCCATTTTTACGAACAACATTCTTTTGACCAATTTTCTGGGTATGTGTTCCTTCCTGGCGATCTCACGGGAAGTCAAGGCCTCACTGGGGTTAGGTTTTGCGGTCATTTTTGTGATGACTTGTACCTCCGCGCTTAACTATCTCGTTTACTACCACCTACTGGTCCCTCTCGGCTTGGAACATTTCCGTTATATTGTCTTCATCATCGTCATTGCCGCCTTTGTCCAGTTAGTTGAGATGGTAATCGAAAGATCCTCGCCGATCCTCTATGTGATCCTGGGAATCTTTCTCCCCTTGATTACGGTCAATTGTGCCATTTTAGGGGTTGCACTGTTCATGATTATTCGGAATTACACCTTCTTTCAGTCGGTGGCGTACGGGGCCGGAGGCGGAATTGGGTGGACCCTGGCGATCGTCGCTATGGGAGGTATTCGGCAGAGGATGAAAGGGGCCAAGGTGCCAAAACCGCTGGAAGGGCCGGGAATCACATTGATCATCGCCGGACTCATGGCACTCGCCTTCATGGGCTTTAGTGGAATGATTCAAATTCAGTGAGTTAGCCTCAATGACGCAACTTCTTTTGAGTCTCCTCGCTCTAAGTGCCCTGGGAGGGGTTTTGGCCTTCTTTTTGGAGGTGGCCGATTCGTACCTGGGCTTCTACGGAGAATGCCAGATTCGCATCAACCAAGGCGAGAAGGGACTCCAGGTGTCCGGGGGCGGAACGCTTCTTTCCTCGCTGATGGATCAGGGCATTTTTATCCCTTCCGCCTGTGGAGGGAGAGGGAGTTGCGGGTACTGTAAGGTGAAGGTCATGGAGGGTGCAGGACCGGTGCTGCCCACGGAGACGCCGTACCTGGAACCCGATGAGGTAAAGGCGAACGTCCGTCTCTCCTGTCAAATTAAGGTCCGGGGTGACATGGAGATTGAAATTCCCCCGGAACTTTTCCTCATCAAGGAATTCCGGGCCCGAGTTGAGGGGATGCGGAACCTCACCGATGATATCAAGGAGTTACGTCTGCGGCTCATTGAGCCCGATATCATCACCTTCAAACCGGGTCAATACATTCAGTTCCAGGTTCCCGAGTATGAACAATGCCCGGAATCGGTCTACCGGGCCTATTCCATCGCTTCTGCTGCCCATGAGCCCACCAGTATTACTTTGGTAGTCACGAAGGTGCCTGAAGGACTGGCCACGACCTTCATTCATGAGGTACTCCAGGAGGGTGATGAGGTCTCTCTAAATGGCCCCTATGGAGAATTCTATCTGAGGGATTCCGGAAGGGAGATTTTTTTCGTTGCGGGAGGTTCCGGTCTAGCCCCCATCATGTCGATGCTTTACCAGATGGCGGAGGAGAAGATGTCCAGGAAGGCTACGCTCGTTTTTGGGGCCCGCTACAAAAAGGCTCTCTTCTACCTCGAGGAAATTGAGGCGCTCAAGGAACGGCTCCCCGATTTGAAGGTTATTTTCACCCTTTCGAGCCCCCAAGAAGAGGATCGTTGGGATGGGGAAAAAGGCCGTGTCACAGATGTCCTGGAAAAGATCATCAAAAACGGAGCGGACAAGGAGGCGTATCTCTGCGGGAGTCCTGGGATGGTGGAGTCCTGTGAGGGAGTGCTGAAGAGGAAAGGAATTCCTCAGGAGTTGATTTTCTACGATAAGTTTGTTTAATCCTTTTATGAGTGAGGTAACCATGGATGATCGTCCCGTGAAACAGAGCCCTCAACTCGACAGAATCGAACGGAATATGAGGCCCATGTATCTTTGCCAGGGGGGGTTTCTTGGATATGAACGGCGGAAACTCATTGAGATTCTGACCGATGACCAGGGCACGGTCAATTCCCAGGGGCTGAGCCATGAGGTAATCGCCCAACGACTGCGGGAAATAACCGATAAGGCGAGGAAAGGGTTGGGAGATCCAGTTGTTGTCGAAGAGAAGTTTGAGGTCGAAGTACAAGAAGCGCGGGGAAAGATTCCGTGCCCGTGGGGCCATCCGGGTCTGTATCCCAAGACCCACGTGAAGCTGGAAAAAATAGAAACGGGAGAGACCCTTGTCTGGTCGGACCTGGCCATTCATCTCATCCAGGAGCACGGGTTCTATCAGGGTAAGGGAAGCCCCTATCGCCTGGATCCACCTGAGGTGAAACGGATTTTGGGAATGTAGTTGAAGTACAGGATTCGCTTTCCTATTTCAATCCCGCAAATGGAGTAATGATCTTGGGGAGCGTTATCTACACTGACCCGCCCATGGCATTGCGGTGCATTTGAGCAGCCCTGAAGGAACTCCGGACAAAGGGCCCCGATCCCCCCTCCAAGAACCCCATCCTCTCTCCCAGTGTCCTGCAACCGTCGAATTCCTCGGGGTGCAGGTAGCGGATGACAGGGTCGTGTAGCTTTGAGGGTTAGAGGTATTGCCCCAAAACCCAACATGAGCCCCGATTTCGTGAGCATAGATGCGTTTGGTGATCGAATCCTCTGAAGATGGTCTGGGGAGCGATGGTAATCGGCCTGCGGTCGTACTCGGGGACAAAGGCGGGGAATGGTTTCCAGGTTGTGGTTGAGGACATCGGGTGACGTGGAAAGAATGATGTCCAAGGAAGAGGGATTTTCCAGAAAGTTGGGAACCAATAGTTCCACCAATGTGTCGGGCTAGCGTTCTTTGATGGTTCCAACGGTGTTTGCAAAGTGCATCACTCCTCCATCGTCCAGGTCTTCCCGCGCGACCGAGGTGATGACCACATACTGAAGCCCCAACTAGTGAGGTCCAGAGGACAGCATTCGCGGTTCCTCTTCATCCAGTGAAACGGGGGTTCCATGGGTTACGGCCCAGAACCGACAATTTTGGGTACACACATTCCCCATAATCATGAAAGTCACCGTCCGCCTCGAAAAACATTCCGGCACAGTTGGGCAGTGGGCCTCCTGACACACGCTATGGAGCCGTACTTCCCCGAGCAATGAGGAGACCCCCTCGATATTCGTCTTCAGGGTGATCCGTTTTTTCAACCACGGTGGTTTTCGTATATTTCCCCTTACACGGTGGCCTTTAGGTAAGCTTCAGTTAAAGAGGTCCCATCAGACCTATCGGGTGGGCCCCTTGAGCATCCCCCGAGGATTTCCCATAAGCCGGGTGAGGCATCTCCAGAGCCCTTCTCAGCTCTTCCATATCCATTCTCACCAATCCCATTTGGAAGACCTGTTGAAAATGCTACAGGATACTATCTCCCACCCGACGATGATCGGGTTCTTTTCCCTTGAGCACCCTCATGGAAGCACCCTCGGTTCCCTCAAGCCGGCAGGACGTGGTGAATTTTTAGGAGGTCATGGACGATAGGTTCAAGGAGAAACCATGGTAGCTTACCCCTCTCGTAATGGCCACCCCGGTGGAGCCAACCTTGGAATCCCGCACCCAGACACCAGGGTTCAATCTATTCCGCCTCGCCTCAATCCCGAAATCGCCTGAATTCCTGATCAGGACTTCCTCCGGGTTAAGGATCTACCGATGCATCCGGGTGCCAAATCCTCAAGTCCAAAATGGGATAGCCAACGATCTGGCCGGGCCCACGGCAGGTCACGTGACCACCCCTTTCCACATGATAGACTTGGATTCCCTCAGCAGTGCGGACTTTGGGTAAGGCCAGAATGTGTTGCCGATTTCGCTTGTGACCACGGGTGATTACGGAATTATGCTGCAGGAGAATCAGGATATCCGGGAGGTCCGATTCAACCTTGGCGGCCACGACTTCCCTTTGGAAATCCCACGCCCTCCGGTAGTTGATTAGTCGATGAGATCGATGTCGATTACATATCCCCTTCGATCGAAGCCCTTTTCCCCCATGGAGCCCATGAGTCGATTTGTAATGAGCGATTTCTCGTGAACCTGTCCGATTATAGTATTCTCCTCTCGTGATCATCCACGCCCTTCTCGAAGATAGCCCTCGATGACGATATCGTCACCCAATCTGCTCGCTTTCATCCTCGAAATCTCCAAGGCCTCGTTCACTGTTAGGATTTCCAAGTTTCCGACGGCCTCGATTCCCTTACCGATAAACTTTGGAGCCATCACTATTACGATCTTATCGGCAAGTCTTTCCCTGAGCATGGAGGTGATGATTCCGGCTCCGCCTTCAACCAATAGCGAGGCTATTCCCATCCGCCCCAATTTCCCGAGAAGGTCCTCCATATCTATTTCTCCGCGTCGATTTTTCGCCACCCATAAGATTTTGGCCCCTAAGTTTTTCAGGCTTTGGGCTTTCTTGCGATTCGCCCCTTCCGTCGTGACGATACTCGTTTTACCCACCCATTCATCATTGAGAACCTTGGCTGNNNNTTTAGCAATCGGACCGTGAGGCTAGGATCATCCGCGAGAACGGTGCCAATGCCCACGAGCACCCCGTCGTGAGTCGAACGCAATCTATGCGCTAATCTTAAAGTCTCGGGAGCGCTTATCCATTGGGAATTCCCCGTCTTTGTTGCAATCCGCCCGTCCAGGGATTGAGCAAATTTCAGGGTGACGAAGGGGATCCCCGTTTGAATGTATTTGAAATAGGCTTCGTTGAGCTTCCGACACCGTTCCTCCAAAACACCTACCTTGACTTGAATGCCACTATTCAGAAGGCTCTGAATACCTTTGCCGTTAACCCTGGGGTTAGGATCAGGGGTCCCGATCACAACCCGATTTATTCCCGCTCCTGTGAGGGTATCCACGCAGGGTGGTGTCAATCCATGATGACAGCAGGGCTCAAGGGTTACATACATGGTGGCGCCCCTCGCATCCCCCTTTGCATTCCTCAGGGCAATGACCTCTGCGTGATCTCCCCCATATTTCCGATGGTAGCCCTTGCCCAAGATCTTTCTTCCTCTTACCACAAGGGCCCCCACCATGGGGTTAGGGCTGGTTTTCCCCAATCCCCTTCCAGCAAGAATCAAGGCCTTCTCCATGAAAATTACGTCCTTCACGTCAATATCCTCGGTTGCACGTTCTCAGTTCGAACGGAATGATAGCGAGGGCATGGTAAGCGATGGCTTTCCAAATAGTAATCGAAACGACGAAGGGTTTCAACACATACGTGAAAAGGGAAAGCTCTGGAGGAAACGGAAAGGGCCACAGTTGAGCGTACTTGGAACCTGGAATCGTTGCCAGCTCTCCACATGAGGAGTGAGATATCGGTACGGGAGGCAAAAAATCATAAAAGCCCAAAAAGATCTTGGGAAAAAATCGACGCTCCCGTAATTTCGAAACTGTGCGGTCTCTGTACCGATTAACCATACTACAAATGTTGCTAACGGAAAAGGAGTTTTGAAGTGCTATAAAATTGTCGTCATAAAGGATTTCCGTGTTCAGGAAATAATTCATTTTCCATAAGGACTTTTAAAACGGCCAGTGGACCCCTTTGTGACGCAGGGATCATCAAAAGTTGTGGAGGAACAACGGACCCTCGTCATTAATATGAATGAAAAACTCTTTCTTTTATGGTTGGAAAGTATGGTTGGAAAGGGGATTTCAATTTGGTGAATTGATGGTAAATTTCCCTACACTTTTTAATGATTTTTTCTTTGCAAAAATAGTTCGTTCTGTTATACTTTATTGTCAATTATTGTGCGTAATACTAAACTGAGGTAAAACGAGGACGCAAAGATGGGGGGAGAGATGAAACGCAAATCAAAGGACATTGTGGAAATGGTTAAGGCGGGGTTCACCGATAAGCAGATCATGAGGGAATTAGGTATCCAGACTAAAGCCTCTTTGAAGAAAATGTATTTCGACTCATTGGTTGAAGCCGGAAAGATCAAAGCCATTATAACGGAGAGGCAGCAAAAGAGAATGCAGGGGAAACCGAAGACCCTCACCATAGGAAAGAGGGGAACCCTCGCGCTCAGTCGTCTCATGTTGATCGACCAATTCGGGTTTAAACAGGGGGATAAGTTCAAGGTATCCAAGAGGAAGGACAACATCACCCTGAAGAAAACCTAACCGCGAGAATCTTCACGCCTTATTTTCCTTTTTTCACATTTTGTTTACCGGAACGTCCGGTAGATCCCGGCAAGTCGATTCGGCCTCTGCACAGTGAGATCGAATCATTCCCCAAGGAACCACCTGCGGGTCGTTTTGCCGGGAAAGAGGACAGCCCCCCTTTTTCGGCAGAGCTCTCTGAGTTGAGTGAAGCAGCGAGAGGGAGGCGGCCTTGCAATCTCTAAAACCTCAGCTACGGATTCATGAACCAATTGCCCTGTTCACGCTTCCTTCAAGTCAAGGAGGGGAGGGAAAGCTGTGGGATTACAAGATGCTGAGGAACCTCGTCATTCTCTATTCTATTCCCATGAGGGCGAATGTTCCTTTTGTCAAGGAAAGGCTAAAGATGTTTGCCGAAAACCATGAAGAACTGGTGAAATTGGAGACGGAGATTTGAGCCATTTCCTCGGATGGTTTGGATAAGAGGGGAAACCTATCCTCTGAACTAGATTTACCTTATTCGCTGCTCGCACATCCTGAAGGAAAGGTAATAGAAGAGTACACGCATTGTCGGTAGGATAAAAAGGCGGCTGCACCATCGGTATTCTCAACAGATATATATGGTGCGCTCTATTACCAGGTTAGAGCCAATTAGAAGGGAGATTTACCCGAGTGAGCACCGACCGTGAACTGGCTCGGTTTTATCCAGAGGGAAAGTTCGGAGTGCTCAATCTGAGAAACGGACAAATCCGATGGACACCAAAACTATGAGGGACTGTCTCGGCCGTCGAGCAGCAGCGTTTGTGCTAGCCTCTTTCCCGTAGTGGTCCTAAAGGTTCGTTCAATTATCTCCTTAGCCTGATCCCGCTCTTTCTCGGTGGCCTCCTCGAAATTCGCGAGAGAGTCAGCTTCCCAGAGGATTTGGAAGTTGAGCGTTTTGATGTTTCCTGGGCTATGGTGGTGGGCTATGAGATCACACACCTCATCGATCGTCTCCCTATCCACCCCCAACCTTTCCAATATACCTCGAGCGATGGGAGGACCCTCCCGCTCCTGGTAATCCCCAACAGTACTATTATACTTACGCTCCGCCTCATGGATCCCAATATCATGGAGGTAGGAGGCGGCTATAACCACGGCTGGGTCCCCCCCTTCCCCCTTCAAGATCTCCTCGGCAAATCGTGCCACCTTAACAGCGTGGTTGATGCATTTGCGGTCCGTTCCAAAAACCTTCCTGATCTCCAAGGCAATCCGACTCCTCAAAAATTCACGCCTTTTCTCCTTTAATTCCCCTGGCAGGTTTCCCACGCATTGTTCAGCATAGTCACACCACTCGGCACAACCAAAATCGATTTTAGGGTTCGTAACCTGGGCCCCACAGGATTTGCACCTTCGGCGGACATCGTCCTTAAAAAATTCGATTTCCTTCCCACATTGGGGACAAGAAAAATCGAAAATATCTTCCGGTTTCCAATACCTTAGGTCTTGTCCTGGACACTTCATGAGGATCCCTCCCCTATTTTGAGCTCTCAATCATTACATTTAACTCGATTTTCCGCGTTGATCCTTGACTTAAGTCAACAGAGATTCCCTTGCTGGGTCTCCGTGAAATTTCCCTTGATTTTCCCTTGTAAAGATGATTAAATCCAACGGCGTAAGTTGTAAGGAGTTTTTCGAGGATTACATATGAGGAGCGTATCAGGTACTATATCATTATGCAACGTTATGGTAGACCCGAAAGCTATTGCAACTTACCTGAGAATTTTATTGGAAGGGGGTGAGTTGTAATGGCAAGAGGGCGGGTTAAATGGTTCAGCGAGAAGAAGGGCTACGGGTTCATTACGCAAGAAGATGGGAATGATGTATTTGTCCACTATTCCGCCATAAATTCAGAGGGCTTTAAGACCCTGCGCGAGGGGGACGAAGTAGAATTTGAAATCTCCCAGGGTGAAAAGGGTCTTCAAGCCACAAATGTTTCGGTTTTGGAATGAGAAAGGAGAAGTGCCCTCAGCAAGAGATCCCGGGGGTCCCTTTTCCTCCGGGGTCTCTTGCTCTATGCAAGGAGCGCGATGTTTCGTGAGGTCCCCATTGGGGGTAATAGACACGGAAAAGTTGACTTTGAGTGGAGTTTCCTCTATCCTCGTAACAATCGCTCTCGTTTTCTCGAGGGAAACATATTTGGGGGGAATATGTAATGAAAGATGAGAACTATGAGATACCGGAAGGGGATAATTCCCAGGAAATACCCGGCTTCTCCGATCGGGACCTTGAAGATTACCTGGGCGTCGAGGAAATGCACTCGGTCGGAGGAGGCATGCCACGGGAAGTGGATCCCCCGCCCCAAACCCTCTCTTCCGTGGGAAGGCAGACACGTTCAAGGCGCTCCCTGATATTCGTTGCGCTCCTCTGTTTCGGGTTGGGGCTTTTGGTGTTGGCGATCTTTTTCGGTATGAAGCCAGAGGTAAAGAAGCCTCAGATCGTTGCCAAACGGATGAAAGGACGGATTCCGTCCGTTGAGAGGGAAGAGGGGCCTGCTATTCCGGGAGCGATCGAAAAGAAGGGGATGGAGGAGAAACCATTGGAAGGCGGCATACCGGAGATGGAAAAGCTGAGTGTTCCGAAGCCCCCGGAGGCGCCGCTGGTGAGCCGTGAAAGAGCGGAGAAGAAGGTGGTTATTATCGGAGGAGCAGAGCCAGGGAAGGCGGAGGAGGAGAAAAAGGTTATCGAGGCCCAGAAGGAAGCTCCCGTTATGGAGGGAAGAGGGGAAGTAAAACCTCAGTTTGCAAAGGCTGAGGGACCCAAGATCCCGGCCACGCTCGAACGGAAACTGCCCGCAGACAGGTTTACCGTTAATGTAGGGTCCTTCAGGGAAAGGGTGAGGGCGGAACGGTTGATGAACGAATTGAAGGAGAAGGGTTACAAGGCCTTTGTCGCGGAGGCCGCTATTCCCAAAAAGGGAACTTGGTATCGGGTCTCAGTGGGCCGATTTCCCTCTCGAGAAGAGGCTCAGACCTTTGCCCGGGCAGTAAAAGAGAAGGAAGGGATAGATTTCTTCGTGAGAGAGTTAAGAGAAGTGGAAAAGTAAAGGCATTACTATATGTACTATATGTGAACCCCTTCCCATATCTATCATCCCTTGGCTATTCCCTTGATAGTTCCTGTTCTTCCTGCCTTTAGGCATGTAATTGAACGCTAGGCGGCATTTGGGTGCCCAGAATCGCCGCTCAAGCTCAACCTGCGGAAAGTAGTCTTCTTTCGCATCCCCGAGAATGTTCAGCAGAATTCTCTTATGATTCCTCCAAACAAATTAATGCTGGGGCAAAAGGCTGTTACTGGCCGGTGGAGAAATGAACGATAGCATCCTTCGGGCGCTATTGGGCCTTAAACACCAAGCGGATTGGAATGATCATAGCAAAGAAAGGAAGGATATACATCGCCGCCAAGGTGGTGGCGGTTGGCCCAAAAAAATGGGATGAAAATACCAATACCAATATGTTATTGAGAAAAGCCATGCTGATGCCACCTGCCAATTGATTCTCCCTGCTCCGTCTATAGAGGATGATGGACCCGATGGCCATGTAAAGGGCCGAAAGGAGAAAAGCCACGGCGATGGCAATAAAGATTTGTCCGGGTTCCCGGAAGAAAAAGGGGGAGTATTTCCCGAAGACCCCCAGCAGTGTACATGCGATGAGCCCCAGTGAGACGGGGTATTGAGCTCTTTCCCCCCATTCGATGAGCCGAGGCATAAACCTCTTGGAGATCTCCCTGGCGCCGATGGGGATAAAGACAATTAAGGCCAGCAGTCTCACCATAGCGAGCAGGGATATTTCTATCTCCTCCTTGACCAGATACGTGACCATGAGTGGCAGGGTGAAGGGGACCAAAAGGGAGGAGAGGACGACCATAGATACGACCAAGGAGGTATTGCCGGCGAGGATGTTCGAGATAAAGGGAGCAACCACCCCCGTCGAGATGCCGGACAAGAGAAGAACGGGAAGGGCATAGGGAGGAAAGAGGAGTTTTGTGACATAGTATAGAGAGAGCGGGATGGCCAATAACTTGACCAGGAGCAGTATCGCCATCAGTTCAACGTCCATGATGGAACGGATTATCGCGATGAGGTCCACTCTCAGGAAGCTCAGGTATAGGAAAATAATCATGAAATAGACCAGGAGAGGTTCGAAGGGATCGCCTAAGGCGGGGATGAAAATTCCCCCAAGCATGGAAAAAATCACCACCCCGAATAAGATCAGATCCTTTAGTTCCATCGAATCATTCCTGGGATCTTTCGGCTATGGACGCAGTGTACCAAATCGGGGAGCAAAGCCACAAGGTGCGGTTAAGAAATCTAGCTGGAGGTGAAGGGGAAAATCCCGTGTGGTTCAATCTCGCAGAGTATAGATTTCGCCGAGAGCCCTTTCGGCATCCCTGAGGGCCAATGCTGCGGGAGCATATGAATTCGGAAAAACCAGCTGGGTCCCTCAGTTTACGCGAGGGCCCCTTTTGTGCTACGTGGACTTGGGTTTGAAGAAAAAGGTCGAATTATTCACCCCGCTGTTTTTAGATCGAGTATGATGCTTGCGGCAATTTTAGCCGCCTTGGTGCAGATCCCGGGGCACCCTTCGGGTTCATGTCCACCCGCAGCCAGAAAAGCCTCGTAGTCTTCCTTTTCGTACAGCTTGAACGACCGTCCGTAGAGGATTTTGTGTATTTCGGCGCAGAGGGTATGGCCGACCTCCTCCCTGAATCTTAGATACATATCGGTAGCAGGAGCCATTGCCCTCCGATACTGCTCGGTATCCTGGATGGACTCCCTGCCCACTAACTGGCAAATCGCCATGATACCCCCTATCAGGGCGCCGCATGTCTCTCCTCTTCGGGCTATACCTCCCGCCAGGGCACTCGCCGCTCTAAAGGCCCCCACATCCTTCAGATCCAACTTTTCCTGCAGAGCTGCAAGAACGGACTGGCTTCAACCGATAAAGTCCATATCGTATCTTAACGCTAACTCCCCAGTCTCCTCGATCAACTTCTCTCTCCCTCCGTCCATTCCAATCCTCCTTTTTTAATCGGTAGCGAGTGGAATTCGATCCCTTGATTTAAACATGAAATCGAACTTAACCCCAAAGATCGAGGACGCATCCTAAATTCCTCAAAATGCTAACGAGACAGTGGTAGTCAATATAACACAGACCAAGATAATCCTCCATATCAGTTAATCCGGAGGATCCCAGGTTTTCGGTAAACGACGAGGTGAAAGCGAGATACCCAGGGGCTTGAAAGATGGCGTGGAATGAGCCCCTCTATGATGCTTTGACGCTACCTGGCTTATGGATAGCCTTGCGGATTCCCGGTGGACTATTGCATTGGGAAATAGTATAGTGGTACATCAAAGTTCTACGTTAGGTTCTGAAAAGGAGACCTCATGAAGTTCGAAGTTATCCAAAGGGAGACCATCATTCTCGACCCTAAGAACAACATGGCGCGCAGGTCCATACCGAGCGAGATACGGAGAGACCCGCTTACCGGGAGAAACTCTCGAATTTGCCATTTCATGGCGCTCAAATGGGATAAGCCCGATTTCGAAAATCTCATTGCCGGAACCGAAGCATGGTGCCCTTTTTGCCCCGACAAGGTGCTGCAGGTAACTCCCTCTTTCCCGGAAGAGATCTTACCGGGGGGGCGGATTATTTCAGACGACATGGTTCTCTTCCCCAATATCGCTCCATATGATAGCCTCGGTGCCGTGGCTACGATGGGAAGCCGTCATTTTATCCCCATGACGGAGATTACGTCCGAGCGTATCGCGAAGGCCTTCCACATCGCCATGGAGTTCTTTCGTAAGATCCATAGTAAAAGGCATCCTGAGTCGGTCTACCACATCGTCAATTGGAACTACATGCCCGCTTCGGGGAGTTCCCTTATCCACCCACACTTGCAGGTATTTGCCACCTCTGTTGCACCTAACCTCATGCGGGAGGAACTGGAGGCGGCAAAAAATTATCTGGAGACCAATGGAACGAACTACTGGGACGATCTCGTAGAGGCTGAAGGGGCCAGCGGGGAACGTTACCTGGGAAGAATCGGTCGTACTACCTGGCTTACTGCCTACGCCCCCATTGGAGTTGCCGGAGACGTACTGGCCGTGGTGGATGGAGTTCAATCGACCCTCAAGCTTACAGACGATGATCTCATTGACCTATCCCTGGGGCTCACCAAGGCCATGGCAGCATATGACAAGATGGGGATCTACAACTTCAACATGAATTTTTTCACCGGTGCAGAAGGAGATGAACACGCGCGGGTACATCTTCTCTTCTCCCCTCGAACTTTTTTCAATCAGGCCTTAGGTTCTTCAGACGTGGGAGCCCTCCGGAACCTTTTCAATGAGGCTATTTGCATGGCCTTTCCTGAGGAGATAAATGAGATGCTGAAGCCAGAATTCTAGCGATAGAATGGTGGGAGATGGAGAGTCCGGGGAAGTTTGGCTCGCTGATTAGATGACGGCCAAAAATGATTTTCCCGTGCCTTTCGTGCTCAAGGGGGATGAAGCTTCGTCTCACGCTATTCTGAGGGCAAGAACATTTGGAGTTTCAAACTGTCCAGGTGGGGTATTCTCGTTCCCCAGGACCATCTTGGGACCAGTTACTAAAGAGTTTTCTTCGAGAAAAGTCATGAGAATATTAGATACTATCCCGATTCGATTGGATCTTAAAGAAGTCAAGAGGAAATTGCATCTGGATACAAAGACGGGCTATTCAACCGATGTCGGGAAATTGCTGAGAACAGCGGAATCCTTAATACAAGCCAAGGCCGTTTACGAAATCTCATACATCAACCATAGAGGGGAGGACCTCGTAGAGGTTGACGGGGTAATGTTTACCAGCCGGGTTTTACGGGTTAATCTGGACAAGGTAGAAAGGGTCTTCCCCTTTATCATAACCATTGGAAGTGCCTTGGAGGACAGTGCCAGTTCGTGTAACGATTTGTTGAGGCAGTTTTATCTGGAGACCATAGGGAATATTGCCCTGAGGTCAAGTAGGCAATATCTGGAGAAACATTTGAAAAGACATTTCGGTCTCGGGCAGCTATCAAGGATGAGTCCGGGGTCACTGAAAGATTGGCCAGTGACGGAGCAGAAACCTCTCTTCTCGATATTCGGTAATGTGGAGGATCTGATTGGTGTCACATTGACCGAAAGCATGCTGATGATCCCGAGAAAGTCAGTATCCGGCATACTCTTTCCGACGGAAGTGATGTTTTTGAGCTGTCAGTTGTGTCCGAGGGAGAACTGTCCGGAGAGGAAAGCCCCATACGACGAAACTCTGAAGGACAAGTATGGACTATATGATGAATGAATACCCCTTTGGGGTAGGTCCTCAATTAAACACCATTACCTTTTCAGGTCCCTATTTTCCCACCCGCGCCTTAGCGAGGTCCCAACAGTAATCATAAATGTGGAGGCCTTTGCTTGTCGCGATGATCTCCCCGTCCTCCACCCCAATCTCCTTAGCCATATATTCCTTGACTAATTGAATGGCTGCCAGGTTTGAGGGAAAGCCAGCCCAGAGATCCCAGGATCTGAAGTAAGGGATGAAGTGGAGCTTTCCGTATCGAACCCGTGTATCGATTCCTCGAAGGCATTGGGGATCGTCCAGGAAGATGGAGGCCGCATTGCCGACAGCCATATACGCCTGATTCGTGTTGAAGCCGTCTTCCTTGTACATTCTGATGACCTCGGAGATCTGCCGCTCCAGGTCTTCTCCGTATGTGTAGCTCTCCAATTCAGATTTATTTGAGGTGATAAGCTTTTCCAGGTAGCCCTCGACGTATTCCATATCAGTCGGAGGAGGTACCGTTACTCCCGGGGGAATATCTGGGATAAGGGGTCGAGTAGAGGGGAATGTAATCTGGATCACGATGAAATCGTACTCAAGGCGCCTCTGTCCTTGAAAACTCCCCCGGTCTATCGTATATTCATGGCCCTTATCAAAGATATTATAGATGCATTGAAACCAGGCATCCGGGAGATCCCGGGCCTGAATATATTCGAAATGTAAACCCATTTCTTCTCCTCCCTTTTTAACCAATTTTTCCCCGGGGACGAGTTGTGAAGTCCCTCGGGGATAATAATCATAATGCAGAGCCTCAATAACCCGTTTCCTCAAAAGGAGATTAGCTAAGGTACTTCATCGTCTCCTCAGCCTCCGCACGAACGACATAGGCACGGTCCCAATCGAAATTGTCATCCAACCCCAAAATCCTAGCGACGGCTTTCTTGGACGCGGATTTCTCCTTTGGGCCCATGAAACCGAATTTCGCCATCTTTCCTATGCTTCGTACCGCCTTTGCCCGAACGCCGGAATGGCGGTCGGATAGGTTTTTGATGAGGGAGTTGAACATCCTCTTCCGCACCTTTTGTGGGATATTTTGGGGGTCCAGGTGCTCAACCAACTTTCCCAATACCCTGGTGGCCGTATCCCTCACCTCCCCATTGGAATCATCCATGGCATCCATCACTTTGGGGGTAATCTTGGCCATTTCGGGTTCCCTAATCTTCCCGAGGGCATAAAGGGCGAAACATCTCACGTGAGGGTCGAAGGAACCCGAATAGAACTTGAGCAATGGCTTGATGGCAGGTTTGCCGATCTGCCCCAGTACCTTCGAAAGGTGGAATTGAACATGTAAATCCGCCTCCTTTAATTCGTAGAGAATCAGGGGGATCGCCTTTTCTCCTAATGCCACCAATATTTTGAAGGCACGGTCCAAGGCAGGCTCCAAATCAGGTCGGTCAAAGAGATCAATATAGAAGAGGCTGCACAAGGCCAGAGTGGCTTCATTGAGATCTTTTCCCCGTAGGCCCTCTATCTTCCACTCGATTTCGTTGAGCCCTTCGATGATATCATCGATACTTTTTGCCCTGAGCTTTTGAAAAGCTGACTTTAGATTGCCCTTGTCCACCGCCTTTCCTCCTTCTTGGAGCCCTATGAATTGAATTAATCGTAATGTATTCTAACGGGGAAATTAAGGCCCTTGTGAGCCCTGAAGAATGAATCCCACGGTGGGTACGAACCACTTCCCCAAATAGTCAGCGATGAGGACCGAAAGATTGGCCATCAATACCGCGCTGGGTTTTTCCAAAAGACGGCCGAGTTCAACCCCAAAGGCCTCAACGTAGTTCTCATCTTCCTTGTATTTCTTGGGGCCGGTGCCGTCGAAGTCGACCCCGATCTTCTCCATTTCCTTCCCAATGTGACCTGTCAATCGATTCAAAAGGGGTTTTCTTTTCCCCTCGTCTTCCAGATATTTATTCAAGCAGAAACCGACGAAGAAGATTAAGATATTTTCAATCTCAGCAAAAATCCGAAAGGTATTGCCCTCCCCGTATCTCTCCATCAGTGCCTGGTAGTCGTCGCCGTGGATCCGGAGCCAATCGTTATATCCCTTGTCCAGATCCCACATCCGCTTCTCCTTCAAGGGGTCCTTTGCCTCGTTGAGGCTCAAAATGGCGTATACAAGCTTTCTCCCCTCATCGATGAGGAATTCGCCTAAAAGCTCGGCTTCCCTGTTTAATACCATTTTTTTACGGGACATCTCCACCTCCATAGGATATGCCTTATCATACTCCAAAAAGGTGAATTGGTAAAATATTTTCTTCGAATCCATGAGTGATCGAACCATCTGAACGGAATTGATCCCCACAGTTGGGGGGAGGTTGATGCATTTTTCAGAACCGTTGAAGGCCCTAAAGGCATCCAGCTGAATCGTGCTTTTCTTCCCTTTTTCAAGATGCCTTTGGGGCGGTTTCCAAACTGTCGAGGCCATTCGTAGGAAATTCCTGGAACATTCGGTACGAAAGTCGCACCTTTTTCGACGACAAATAGCGGTGCCCTTTGAGTCTGAACCCCATCCCTGGGAACAGTGGGCAGTGTCGATATTGATGCTCGAGGTGTCCTTGCATGCTTCAGACTCCTTGGGATGACCTGAGGAGCAGCAGTCCCAATGAATACATCTCACCCTCCCAATAACAGGCGGATGATATCCACAGGAGTGAGAAAATTCCTCTGGAGTCCGGGGAGGAGGTATTGATTATTCACGTCAGGGTTATGAAGGGAGGGGGGAGAAAGTTATTTTTTGTCTTGACAAAAGAGGAGGTATGTTTTAGGATTCTTGTGCTAATTATCACATAGTAGCCCGGGATCGTTTTCCCCTTGGAAGTAGATCAGTATTAACCACTAGGATTTCTGTTTTTTTCCCATCTAAAATCGTTGGAGAAGAAATGGAGGGTTACGTCAGTTTCAAATGAGAAGTGAATTCCTCATAGGCTTGTCGCCTGAACAATTTTTTGAAAGGAGGTAATCGGTATGGCTGTTGAGAAAAGGTATCCCGTTCCCTCGGACCTCGAGATTGCTCAAGAAACCGAGTTGAAGCCCATTAGGGAGATCGCGGGGATGTGTGGAGTCACCGATGACGAATTAGAACCATATGGTAAGTATATGGCTAAGGTCAACCTGAGCATCCTCGACCGGCTGAAGGACAAGCCAAACGGCAAGTTCATTACCGTAACGGCCATCACCCCAACCCCACTGGGTGAGGGGAAGACCGTGACAAACCTGGGCCTTGGGCAGGCCATGTTCAAGGTACTCCAGAAGAAGGGCAAGCTCGCAATCAACTGTTTGCGCGAGCCCTCGAAGGGACCCACCTTTGGAATTAAGGGAGGTGCCTGCGGGGGAGGCTACTCCCAGGTGCTCCCCATGGAGAATATTAACCTCCATTTCACTGGAGACATTCACGCCGTGGAGACAGCCCATAACCTCTTCAATGCGGCGATGGATGCCCACATTCTTCACGGGAATAAGCTCAACATCAATATCCACAATATCAACTTGCGGCGCTGCGTGGATCTGAATGAGAGGGCCCTTCGCAATATCGTTCTGGGGCTCGGCGGGAGACTGGATGGAGTTCCTCGAGAGGGCGGGTTCGATATCACCGTGGCCACGGAGACCGCGGCGGTTCATGCCTTGACCTCCGGACTCAAGGACCTCCGGCAGAGGCTGGGAAGGATGGTCTGTGCCTTCACCAAGGATGGGAAACCGGTAACGGCGCAGGATCTGAAAGTGGCAGGGGCGATGACTGTTCTCATGAAGGACTCCATAAAGCCTAACCTGGTCCAGTCGACGGAAAATCACCCGGTATTCGACCACGGGTTTCCCTTTGCCAATGTCGCCCATGGAAACAATTCGGTCCTTGCGGACATGGTGGCCCTCAAATTGGGTGATTATGTGGTTACGGAGAGCGGCTTCGGCGCTGATTGTGGGGCGGAGAAGCTCTTTAACGTAGTTTGCCGTCAGAGCGGGCTCAAGCTGGACTGCGTAGTTATTACCTGTTCTATTAGGGCCCTCAAGATGCACGGTGGGGCCTATGAGTTCAGGGCCGGTCAACCCTATAACAGGGAGGCTGCGGAAAAGGAGAACCTGCCTGCTTTGGAGAAAGGGGCTGAAAACCTGAAGGTCCACATCGAAAATATGCTCAAATTCGGGGTACCGGTGGTGGTAACCATCAACAAGTTCACGGCAGACACGGATAAGGAGGTGAACTTCCTCATCAAATACTCCAAGGACTGCGGTGCCGTGGACGCCGTTCCCATCGAGGCATGGTCCAAAGGGGGGGATGGCTGCATCGAGGCTGCGGAGGCGGTGATCAAGGCCTGCGATCAATCCAACACGTTCAAGCTCCTCTACCCCGATGATATGCCCATCAAGGAGAAGATTGAGACGGTGGCTAGGGAGATTTACCGGGCCGATGGAGTGGATTACACTCCCCTTGCCGAGCAGAAGATTAAGCTGTACACGGACCTGGGCTGGGGAAAGCTCTCCCTCAACATGGCCAAGACCCACCTCTCCCTCTCCCATGACCCGAATTGGAAGGGCGTGCCGAAAGGCTATCGCGTACCCGTCCGAGATATCCGGGCATCCGTGGGGGCCGGGTTCCTTTACCCCTTGCTAGGGGAAATGAGGACCATGCCGGGATTGCCTTCTCAGCCGGCTTTCTGGCCAGTGGATGTCGACGAAAAGGGCATAACAAAGGGGTTGTTCTGATGGCGAGTTGAGCATGTCGGTTGCCATTGAGATCCTGGGGGGCATTTGGATATAATTTAATAGTGAAATCAAGGGGTTTTATGCCTAAGAGCGCTATCACCTTTCGCCCGAGCGGGAGGAAGATAGAGGTAGAACGAGAGGAGAATATATTAGAGGCTGCCATAGCGGCGGGAATCCATGTCAATGCCTCCTGCGGCGGAAGCGGGACATGCGGGAAATGCAAGGTCAAAGTAGTTGGGGGAACGACGCGTTCTCCCCAAAACCCAAAGCTGTCCAAAGGGGAGTTTGACAAGGGGTATCGGCTTGCTTGCATTACCTCGTGCATGAGCGACCTGGAGATAGAGATTCCCATTGAATCCCAGGTCGACCCATCCGTATTGAGGCTGAAACGGGAGGGCAGGTACCTGCTTTCTCCCCGAGATATCGATCAACTCGTTGAGGGTTGGGAAATTGACCCTGCCGTCTTCAAGCGTTACGTAGAACTGGATCCCCCTAGCTTGGACGACAATGTAAGCGATCTGACCCGGGTCCTCAACGCCCTCCACAAGGAATACGGTATCAAGGGAATCTCCACGGATTTTCGTGTCGTTATGAAGTTGAGCCGTCTCCTCAGGGAATCGGATTGGAAAGTGACGGTCACCCTCGTCCTCACTCGGAAAGGATACAAGCTCATTAATGTGGAACCGGGGAATGCGGTCTGTGACAACTACTCCATCGTGATAGATCTGGGAACAACCACGGTCTTCGGGCAGCTCCTCAACCTGAACAGGGCTGAGGTATGCGGTTTTCCCGATGGGAATGGCACTTTCACCATGGCAGAGGCCTCCGATTATAATGCGCAGATAAGCTATGGCGAGGATGTGATCAGCCGGATCGTCTATTCCCAGAGGCCCGGTGGATTGCGGAAGCTCCAGGAGGTTATTATCTCCACGATCAACGGGATAATCGAAACCCTTTTGCACATGAGCGGAATAAGGAGGGACTTCATTTCCCATCTGGTAATCGCGGGAAATACAACCATGACCCATATCCTCTTGGGACTTGACCCTAAATATATCCGGGAAGACCCATATGTTCCCACCGCCAATTTTATCCCACCCGTTAGGGCCGTTCACCTGGGGATCGCCGTGGGGGATCACGTACACATCTATATCTTCCCCATGGTGGCTAGCTACATGGGTGGGGATATCGTCTCGGGGATCTTGGGATCGGGGATCTTTCAGCGGGAAACCCTCACCTTATATATGGACATCGGGACCAACGGGGAGATTGTCCTGGGAAACAGGGATTGGTTGATTAGCGCTTCCTGCTCCGCGGGACCGGCCTTTGAAGGCGCCGGGGTCAAATGCGGCACCCGGGCCGCCAGGGGGGCCATAGAGCGGGTAAGTATCAATCCAAACACTTTTGAGCCCATGCTCTTAACCATCGGAAGGGCAAAACCCATTGGGATATGCGGCTCGGGGCTCATCGATACCGTAGCTGAGCTCTTTCAAGGAGGGATCATCGACCAGAATGGAAAATTCAAGCAGGAACTCGATACCGATAGGGTGAGGGAGGGAAGCGACGGATTCGAGTATGTCTTGGCCCGGAAAGACGAGACGGGGATTAAGGGAGATATCGTCCTGACGGAAATCGACATCGAGAACCTCATCCGGACTAAGGCCGCTATATATGCGGGATGTAAGATACTCCTGAACAGTGTGGACCTGGGATTTCAGGACGTAGAACAGTTCATCATCGCGGGTGGTTTCGGCAATTACATCGATCTGGATAAGGCCATCTTCATCGGCCTCCTGCCCGAGATGGACACCCGGAAGTACCTCTTCGTCGGAAATGGATCGCTGCTGGGGGCTCGGCTCCTCTCCTTTTCCAAGGATCTCCTGAAGGAGACGGAGCGGATCGCCCATATGATGACCAATCTCGAGCTGAGCAATAACCCATCCTTTATGAGCGAATTCGTGGCAGCGATGTTCCTGCCCCACACCGATGCCACCTCCTTTCCAGAAGTCACGGAGAGGCTCCATGAATATCAGAGGGCGAAGAAGGCCTATGCGTCATAGAGGGGAGAGAGTTGACTTACACCATCGCGGTTTCGGGAAAGGGAGGAACCGGCAAGACCACCTTGTGTGGAATGCTGATTAAATACCTTTTGGATACGGGAAAGAAGCCCATATTAGCAGTCGATGCGGATTCCAATGCCAATCTGAATGAGGTCCTGGGGGTAGCGGTAAAATCGACCATAGGGGAAGCACGGGAGTTGATGAAGGGGGATGTCCCGACGGGGATGAGCAAGGAGATGTGGTTCGAATACAAGGTTAATGAGGCCCTCATCGAAGCGAACGGATATGACCTGCTCGTCATGGGGCGGCCGGAGGGGCCCGGTTGCTACTGCGCCGCGAATACCCTGGCCAGGAAGTACATCGATATCCTTTCGGACAATTACCGCTATGTGGTTATCGACAACGAGGCGGGAATGGAGCACCTCAGTCGGCTGACGACACAAAATGTGAGCCTTTTGATCATCATATCGGACCCCAGTAGGCGAGGGGTGAGTACCGCGGGCCGCATCCGTGATCTGGTCCTGGAACTCAATCTGGACATCGGTCGCAGCGTGCTCATCGTCAACCGAGCGCCGGGGGACCTAGAGCCTGCCATTACCCAACAGGCTGAGGATTTAGGCTTGGAACTGGCAGGGACCATTCCGTCAGACGAGACGATATTTCAGTTCGATTCAGAGGGGAAGCCCACCTTCGGGCTCCCCGTCGATTCTCAAGCGGTTCAATCAGCCCGGAAGATTTTCGATGACCTTATCCAATAGTGTTTAGGAGGGGGGAGAAGATGACGGCGAAGATCATAAGCGGTAGTGAGGTGGCCAAGGAGGTTCGGGAGGAACTGAAGCAGGAGGTAATGGAGTTGAAGGAAAAACACAACCTGACACCTGGATTGGTCACCATTTTGGTTGGCGAAGATGCGGCCTCCGTGAGTTATGTGACGGCCAAACAGAGGACTGCCCACGAACTGGGTTTCCATTCCATTCAGGACAACCAGCCCGCTGATATGGCGGAGGATGAACTGTTGAAACTCATCGATCAATACAACAAGGATTCCAAGATCCACGGTATCCTCGTCCAACTCCCCTTGCCCAAACACATCGACGAGGGGAAGGTCCTTTATGCCATCGATCCCCGAAAGGATGTAGATGGCTTCCATCCGGTGAACGTGGGGAAACTGATGATCGGAGAACCCGACTATCTCCCCTGCACCCCTGCGGGGATTCAACAGCTCCTGATCCGCTCGGGCACGAAAATCGAAGGTTCTGAGGTGGTGGTGGTGGGCCGGAGTAACATCGTGGGTAAGCCCATCGCCAATATCCTTCTGCAGAAGAGGGAGGGGGCCAACGCTACGGTTACGGTTTGCCATACCCGTACCAAGGACATAGCCTCCCACACGAGGGAGGCAGATATCTTGATCGTCGCCGCGGGAAAGCCCAAGGCCATCACCGCAGACATGGTGAAGGAAGGGGCTGTGGTCATCGACGTCGGAGTGAACCGCATTGGCAAGACGCCCGAGGGCAAGGCCATCCTGTGCGGGGATGTGGATTTCGAGGCTGTGAAGGAGAAGGCGGGCGCTATAACCCCCGTTCCCGGCGGTGTAGGACCGATGACCATCACCATGCTGATGATGAATACCGTTAAGGCTGCCAAGTTGGCAGCGGGGATTGCATAGGAAGGAGGAAGGGAGAAGTGGCCAAGAAGGAGAGGAAGGCCCCTGAAAAAAAGGGAGAAACCGAAGGGGAGTATCGATACGAGGAGAAGACCTCCTTTGACGGGAAGAAGGTGAAGGTCTTGGGCCCCACCTTTGAAAAGGGACAACCCGATAAGCCCGAGAATTGGCGAAAGAAGTTGGGAAATAGGGAGGAGAAGCTGAATTACCTCAAGACGGGAGAACGATACTGGTTTAGCCAGGAATGGTTCGGCAGTGAAAAGAGGAAGACCCCTGCTTAATCTTCTATCTTAAGGGAGGTGTGAGACGTGGCTTTCGAGATACCCAAAATCCAATATACGGGAAAGATAAAGGAGATCACCTTGGGGAAGGGCGATAGGGCGGTGACCGTTGGAGGGGAGACCTCCTATCCCTTTCACCTCTTCGAGGGTGAGATGCCCCACAAGCCGAAAATCGCCATGGAGGTTTACGACATGGCGCCGGAGGATTGGGCCGAGGCGGCTTTGGAACCCTTCAAGGGAGTTACCGATGACGCCGGTGCCTGGGCCAAGAAGTGCGCTGAGGAGTACGGGGCCGATATGATCGCCCTTCACCTGCGCAGCACCGACCCCAATGGCCTCAACCGGCCAGCTGAAGAGGCAGCTGAGACCGCCAAGAAGGTCGCCGAGGCTGTAAATGTTCCCGTTATCGTGTGGGGGAGCGATAACGACGATAAGGACGCCGAGGTCCTGAGAAAGGTTTCTGAGACCTGTGAAGGGGAAAATCTCGTCATCGGACCGGTCGTGGAGGGGAATTACAAGATCGTGGGCGCCGGGGCCATTGGATATAAACACACAGCCATAGCGTCGACCCCCATCGATATCAATCTGGCCAAGCAACTCAATATCCTGTTGGGCAACCTGGGTGTCCCCGAGGAGCAAATCATCGTCGATCCCACAACAGGAGGCTTGGGGTATGGTATCGAGTATACCTACTCGGTGATGGAAAGGGATCGGATGGCGGCCCTCACGCAGCAGGACGAAAAGCTCCAGTTCCCCATGCTCTGTAACTTGGCCAGGGAGATCTGGAAGACGAAGGAGGCCAAATTGACCGAGGAAGAAGAACCCACACTTGGGGATCCGAAGAAACGAGGGATATTGATGGAGGGTATTACGGCAGTGTTGCTCCTCTTAGCGGGAGCTGACGTGCTCATCATGAGACACCCTGAAGCCGTCAGGCTGGTGAGGGAATATATCGGTGATATGACTAGCGCTTAGGTGAGAAGAGGAGATGGGGAATACTCATTTTTGATCAATTGCCAGTCCGGCCCCTGATTTCATGGGTCAAGAATAGGACGTTACTATACAAGAGCGGGAGAGGAGGAGTTTAATGGCGGAAGAGAAAGCCAAAAGTGTGGATGGAGCGACCCTTACGTTGATCGAAAAGGCCAAGGCCGATGGATGCGAGGTTGTTTTTGAGCGAGCGGAGAAGGTGAAGCCCTGTCCCATAGGTGCGGAAGGAAGCTGTTGTAGGATTTGCGCCATGGGGCCTTGTCGGGTCCCTGCTCCCAAGAGGAAAGAGGGAGAGACGGAAGAGGAGAGGAAGAAGCGGACTGGAGTGTGCGGCGCCACCGCGGAGACCATTGCCGCACGGAACTTCGCCCGGATGGTTGCGGCAGGGACGGCCTCGCACTCGGATCATGCCCGGGGGGTGGCCGAGCTCTTTTTGGCCACCGCCAAGGGAGAGGTCCCCGACTTCGAGATCAAGGATGAGCAGAAACTCTACCAACTTGCCATGGACTTCGGTGTGGAAATCGGGAATCGGTCAATTCAGGATATTGCCATCGACATAGGGGAGACCGCCCTAGGCGAGTTTGGTCGTCAGGAGGGGGAGCTTCTTTTCTTGAAACGGGCGCCCCTCAAACGACAGGAGATTTGGCGGGAGACAGGGACAACACCTAGGGGTATTGACCGGGAGGTTGTGGAGATCATGCACCGAACTCACATGGGCGTGGATCAGGACTACCGGAATATCCTCCTGCAGGCGGCACGATGCGCCCTGGCCGACGGGTGGGGTGGATCGATGATTTCCACCGAACTTCAGGACGTTCTCTTCGGAAATCCAGTGCCCGTTTTGGGCCATATGAACTTGGGTGTCCTCAAGGAGGATGAGGTGAATATCGTGGTCCACGGCCACGAACCCCTGCTTCCCGAGATGCTGGTGGTGGCCGCTCAAGATCCGGAATTGATCAAGTTGGCCCAGTCCAAGGGGGCAAAGGGGATCAACCTGACCGGCATGTGCTGTAGTGCCAATGAGGTTTTGATGCGACACGGAATTCCCGTTGGCGGGAACTTCCTCCAGCAGGAATTGGCCATCACGACGGGTGCCGTAGAGGCCATGACAGTGGATGTCCAATGTGAGATGCAGTCCCTCGGGGACGTGGCCAAGTGTTACCACACCAAGCTGATCACCACCTCCCCGAAGGCCAAGATCGAGGGAGCGATGCACATCGAGTTCCATGAGACCGAGGGCCTCAACGTCGCCAAGAAGATCCTGAGGGAGGCCATCGAGAACTTTCCCAACCGGAGGTCAAAGGTGTTGATCCCCTCCGAGAGTAGCGATACCGTGGTGGGATTCAGCCATGAGACGATCAACTACCTCTTGGGAGGGTTGTATCGGGCGTCCTATCGGCCCCTGAACGATAACATCATCAACGGCCGTATCAGGGGTATCGCGGGAGTGGTAGGTTGCAACAACGCCCGTACCACCCACGATGATGCACACCTGAAGATGATCCAGGAACTCATCGGCAACGACGTCATCGTCCTCACGACGGGATGTAGCGCCATGGCCGCGGGAAAGTTTGGCCTCCTAACGCCGGAGGCTGCCCATAAATATGCCGGTGAGGGCCTAACCTCCGTATGCGAGGCGGTGGGAATTCCCCCGGTTCTCCACATGGGTGCGTGCGTGGACAATAGCCGGATCCTCATGGCGGCCACGGCCGTGGTGAAGGATGGGGGGTTGGGAGATGATATCAGCGATCTGCCGGCGGCCGGTGCGGCGCCGGAGTGGATGAGCGAAAAGGCCATTGCCATTGGCCAGTACTTCGTCTCTTCGGGGGTGTTTACCGTCTTCGGGGTCACCTGGCCCACCCTCGGGAGCGAGGAGGTTACCAAGATGCTCTTCGAGGGGTT
>JABAOC010005850.1_pt5 | contig 27217 bp, 29 predicted proteins | sample 7062161 | NCBI WGS metagenome assembly JABAOC01 (sample SAMN14538625, study PRJNA623070) | marine sediment metagenome | biome: marine biome [ENVO:00000428]; feature: marine pelagic biome [ENVO:01000023]; material: deep marine sediment [ENVO:00002113] | place: India: Gulf of Khambhat ... | reverse complement strand
CTTTCTAATGACTCATAACCTGCTAACCAACCCAAAATGATACGAGTTCTCCCATGTCTACGTTTACCAATCCTTTATCTGTTATTTTGAGTTCAGGGATTACTGCTAGTGAAATAAATGAGAGAATCATGAATAGATTTGGTAACGATGATCCGAGCTCCTTCGCCTTTTCTTTTAGACTTTTAAGTTTCTTGTCAACAAAGTCAATAGGTTTGTCAGACATCAAACCGCCAATAGGCAGCGCCAGCGATTCCAATACCCTCCCTTTTAGAACGACTGCCAGACCGCCGTCCATTTCTGAAACAGTATTCGCTGCAAGAGCCATATCGTCATCGCTTACCCCTGCTATTACAACATTATGAGAATCGTGTGCAACACTTGAAGCAATTGCTCCTCTCTTTAGCCCTAAACCCTGTAAAAGACCGGTGGTTTTTGCCTGTGTCCCCCTGTGCCTTTCTATAACAGCTACTTTTATAATATCTTGCTCCAGATCAGGCACTACCTTACCCTCTTCAATTCTTGGTCTCATATGGACTTCCTTAGTCAATATCTCTCCAGGTATTATTTTGATTATCCTGCAAAGACCCTTAGCTGCTTCGATTTCAAAATCTCCAGCCTTCAAATGAGGAAGATTCAGACTAAATCGGACCCGTGAGGGAATTTCAGTCTCCTGTATTTCACGAACAAACTCTCCTTCCTTTACTACTTCCTTTCCTTCCTTCACAACTGAATCTACAGTCACTCTTTCCAGGTTATCTATGATTACCAGATCTGCTACTTTCCCTGGGGCAATACCCTCTCTATCCCTAAGGCCAAAATATCTCGCAGGATTGACTGAAGCCATCTGTATTGCCCTGACTGGGTCCATACCATTTTCTATAGCTACTTGTAGCATATAATCAACATGTCCTTCATCTTGTATATCTTCAAGGTCACGATCGTCAGTTCCCAGCATGCAGCGGGAATAAGAAAAGTCATTGACCACAGGAAGTAATTTACGGAAATCTTTTGCAGTCGATCCTTCCCGCAATATTAGAAACATCCCCTTTCTAATCTTTTCTCTAGCTTCTTCCAGCTCTGTGCTCTCATGGTCAGAACTTATTCCAGAAGCAATATATGCTTCTAGCTCTCTATTGGTTAAACCCGGGGCATGACCATCAATAAGATATGTAGAGAAATATTCCATCTTCTCCCACACATTACTGTCCAGTGTTAGAACCCCAGGATAATTCATCATTTCAGCCAGCCCCAGCACTTCTTCCCTTTCGGCAAGTTCATGTAAATCTCTCCCGCTCAATTTAGCACCGCTTGTTTCCATATTTGTAGCTGGCACACACGAAGGAAGCATAAAAAAAATTGAAACTGGAAGATTATGTGAGGCTTCCAAAAAATACTCCAATCCTTCTATACCGGCAACATTGGCAATTTCGTGNNGTTGTCCCATGTGCAACTACTGCTCTAGCAAATTCCTCGGGGCTTAGCATTGAGCTTTCCAGATGAACATGGCTATCAATAAAGCCAGGACAAAGATATTTTCCTCTAATATCAATCTCAACTAGAGCCTCAAGTTTTCCTATTCCTGCGACCCACTTATCATATATTGCTACATTTTCTCTTTCTATTGATCCGGTAAAACAATTTACTAGCCGACAATTCTTTAGCAGAATATCTGCAGTTTTTTCACCTTTAGCCACCATAACCAGATTCTTCTTTTGCTCTATCCATCTATGCAGGTCTACACCTATGGGTTTCCCCCTAAACATTCAGTTCCCTTTCAGTCTTTACTACCTTCTTTGCTTCTCTGAGAATTCCAATTATCTCTTCGATTCTCTGATTGTTTATTTCTATCTCCTCTAATATTAAGCCTTCTTGACAGTCTTCCAGCGTATATTAGAGGATTTCTATAAGGTTTTGAATTTGCTCTCCAGTGAACTTACATTTGAATAGTTTCTTTGCGACCATCTCATTTCCCTCCTTGTTTCTTTTCTCACATACTATTACAATGTCTTTTTTTGCTTGCTATACCATACTTATCTTATACCCATAAAATAACAATTCGCTGTCTCCAGAAACCAAAAAGGCCCGCTTAAAAGCGAGCCTTATCTTTCACTCTTAATATTATTCCTTCTTCTTAAAAGCCCTTTGTTGTTCAGCCATCTCACGCAACCTTCTATCCACCATATAGTTTATAGTCCCTTTTTTATATGTACCATCAGCCCTCCGCTTACCTGCTTCTACTCCTGTTAGTATCTCTATACCTTCCTCTATGGTTCTCACCGGATATATATGAAATCTCTTCTTCTTCACAGCTTCCACAACTTCGTCTTTCAACATTAAATTTTTCACATTCTGTAATGGGATAATGACCCCCTGTTCACTGTTCAATCCCTTAGCCTTGCAGACATCAAAGAAACCCTCGATTTTCCTATTGACACCGCCTACGGGCTGTATTTCTCCCCTCTGATTAACGGAACCTGTTACTGCTATTCCTTGTTTAAGCGGCACCCCGGAAATACTCGACAGAATAGCGTAAAGCTCTGCACTGGATGCACTATCACCTTCAACCTCTTCGTAGAGCTGCTCANNTCCATAGCATACTTTTCTCCTAAGTATCCGGTAAGAATCATAACTCCCTTGTTGTGAATCCGGCCACTCATCTTAACCTCGCGTTCGATATTTATAACTTCCCCTTTTCCCATATAGGCTCTGGCCGTTATGCGAGACGGTTTTCCAAAAATATAATCTCCAAGGCCTATGATTGAAATTCCATTAACCTGACCGGCAACAGTGCCACTCGTATCTATAAGGATCGTTCCATCTCTTATCATTTCTTTTATCTTTTCTTCAATCATACTGGAACGGTATATTTTTTGTTCGATAGCTTTCTCAACATGCACTGCCTTAACCACATTGTTATTATCCCGTTGAGCCCAAAAGCTAGCCTCACTAATAAGGTCGGTAATTTCGATAAACCTGGTGGACAGCTTTCTTTGGTCTTCTGCAAACCGCGCGCCGAATTCTACAACTTTCGCTACCCCGCTTCTGTCAAAATGTCTTAGATTCTGTTCCTGACAACGTGCACTAATAAAAGCAGCGTAGCGATTCGCTTGCCTCCGTGTATTATCCATCTCTATATCAAAGTCAGCTCTTACTTTAAACAACTTCCTGAAATCCTCGTCGTATTGATAAAGTAAATAGTAAATAAGTGGGCTCCCTATAAGTATCACCTTAATATTTAAAGGAATTGGTTCAGGTTCCAAGGTAGCTGCTGGGAATAGTCTAAATTGTTCTCCAATATTTTGAATCTTCACTTCCTTGCTTTCCAATACCCTTTTTAAAGCATCCCATGATAGAAAATTTGTAAGCACATCAAGAGCTTGTAATACCAAATACCCTCCATTTGCTCTATGAATTGCTCCCGCTTTAAGCATGGTGAAATCAGTAACCATTGCCCCAAATTGACCTTTATATTCCATGCGTCCTACTAAATTATAGTAAGTGGGATTTCTTTCTATTACTACAGGTGCACCTTTGGCTTTGCAATTATCAACAAGCAGATTAACTTTATAGCGGTCAAATGTTGCTTCAGTTGCCAGAACTTCCAGACCCGGAACAGGAATCGCGGGCTTCTTCTCTTTTAACTTAAATATATCCAGATGTGTAATTATGTCTTCTTGCACCGACTTGAGATAGTCCGCTACTTTTGAATGGTCTTTATACTTATTTTTTAATTTATCCAGTATATGACCTACGGCAAAAAGCGCAACTTCTTGATCCAGTTTACTTATCTTTTCTCTCGTTTCTTTCTCCATCTCTCTTACTTTATTCAACATCTGGTTTATCTGAGCTTGTAATTCCTCTGTGTTTTCTTGTATTTTCTTTTGTTCAGCTTCAGTAAGCTTATCGAATTCTTCTCTCTTCAACGGTTTACCGTCTTTAATAGGAATAGTGGCTATACCCAGCACTGTTAGCTCAATCGCAAAACTTTTTTTCTCAGCTGCTCTCTGCAATTCGCCTAAAAGTTTATCCCTTTTGGCTTGAAATCTATTCATGATACTGTTTCTGCGCTTTTCATACTCTTCTCCCTCAAATACTTTTGGAATCTCAACTCTGCAATCTTCTATCAACTCATCCATATCGCTTGTAAATACACAGCCGAGCCCCGGCGGTAACTCAATAGCTAGAGGCTTATCGTGTTGTGCAAAATTATATACATAACACCAATCTGATGGTGCCGATTCTTTCCCGGCTATTTTCTTTACAAAGTTTCTAACAGTTGAATCCTTGCCTGTTCCAATAGGACCCGCAACATAAAGATTGAATCCTGTCATTTTGATGCCAAAACCAAATTCTAGCGCATTTAAGGCCCTCTTCTGCCCTACCGTTGTTTGCAACGGAGCAACCTCTTCAGTGGTTTTAAAACTAAACTGATTAGGGTCACATGCCCTTTTAAGCTTATCCGCTGATAGCTCTTTGTATTTTTTTACCATACTATTACCTCCTTAACTAATCCCTATCAGCTTAAGGTAATGTTATCAACTTTCTCAATATCTTCCTAGTACAACAATCATCAGATGTAGAAGCGTACTTAATAATCTTTCGTTAATTATTCTTTGTCAATACCCTGCACTAAAGCTCCATATGCTGTCATTCATTATAACAATATTTAGTCAATTTACTCTAGTCAAAAGCTTTTGTTCTGTCCTGCTCAGATTTTGGGATAAAATACATAGAGATGGGAGGTATATTTTTACCAAATGCAAGAAGGCTCACCCTTTATAGCTACCTTAAAATAGGTACGCAGTAACTTTTGAGTAAGCCCTCTCTTCTTTTATCTTGCTTTAATTTTTCTCACTTTAGATTTTATTGAAGACTGAAATTATCAAATACAGTCCCACCGCCGTTTCCACCATAAACTCGCAGTATTACCCGAGCTTTCACTGTTTTTTCTGGAGCTAGTACGTCTTTGAAAGGCTCAACGGTTTTATAGTAAAGATCGCTTATTCCTAAAGTAGCACCATCGTTAGTATGGGTTTCTAATACACTTCCCTGATCGTCCAGAAATTGCAGATAGAATTTCACGTATGAAGGGTCCCAGGCACCAGCTGCATTAGTTGAATTGGAAACAACATCAATTTTTTCACTATATTTTTCTCCAGCAGCTACCTCAAAATCTCGATATATTTGTTTAAAGTTGGTGCCATTTCCTCCGCAGGAAATACCTTGAGCCGACCCTCCAGTTACTCTAAGATTATAATCTCCCGGACCTCCGCCGGAGGAATATGCAGTCCAGGCAAGTGCGACTCCATTGCGCCATTCAGTATTTCTGACAAAACTTTCTCCTATTACTCTCTTCTCGGTTCCGTCCGAAACATCAAAGAAGTTGAGGCCACGAAATACTGCTCCTCCTCCCTTTCCACCAAGAACCTGCAATACAATACGGGCATGATGTGAACCAGCAGGTGCAACCGATATGAAGTACATCTTTTTCCAGGTACTACCCAAAAGTTCTTCTGTTGTTCCTTCAACCGCACCAGGAACCTGTGTGCCGCTTTGACCATGTGTAGAAATTACTGTGCCGTCTTCCCGGTCATACTGAACCCACATTCTTACGTAACTGGAATCAACTTTACCCTCAGTGTTCATAGCATTGGAGATTGCCCAAACAGAAATTTTGTAACTATAGCCCTGCGATACTGCTACATCCCTATAGATACTCTTATAATTAGCTCCATCGCCACCACAAGAGATTCCTTGTCCACTGTCATATATATGGTTGATATCCCCAGGACCTCCTCCGAATTCCGATGAGGTCCAGCTGTCTGCCACGTAAGGGTTTACCCAGGATTCGAAATTATCCTCATAGGGAACTGCGCCATAGGTAACTGTGGCACTCAGACTGAACAGCAAGCATAGAATCAAAATACTTAGTCTTTTCATTTTAAATAACACCCCCCCTTTTTTCAAAATTCGTTGATGTTCCGCGGTTCCACCTACCAAATAAAACGAATCAATGTAAAAGTATTGCATTTCAAAATTATGCACTCTCTTATGGCAACAGATTTTCTTTCTGTGCGTTATAATTATTAAATATGTGGACTTTCGATTCTTTGAGCGGCAACTATCTCTATTCACAGTTCAGCTTATGAAATACAGGTGAGTAGCCATATGGATCCGCGAATTGAAGAACGACTTGTGGAACAGGCCAAGGGAGATGCTTCAGCCTTCAGCGAACTTTATGATTATTACTTCCCCAAAGTATATTCTTATGTCAGCTATCATCTTTCCAACAAAAATGAAGTTGAAGAAATTGTTTCACTCACCTTTCTCAAAGCTTTAGAAAAACTCTCCACGTTTACCTGGAAAGGTTTTTCTTTCTCATCCTGGCTTTATCGAATTGCAAGAAACAATATCATCGATCTCTTTAGAAAGAATAAAGGTAACCGTACGATTTATTTGGAGAGTCTCCCTGAAGGAGCCAGTTTTGTTGTTGATGACGGTAATCTGCTTGAGGATAATCTAATTAACAAAGAAGAAGGCTGGAATTTAATTAATGCCATTCAAGATTTACNNCTGGGCGCAAAAGAAATAATTGCATTAAAATTTGGCGCTGGTTTAACCAACAGGAAGATTGCCCAAATTCTAAATATTAAAGAAGGAACAGTTGGATCTAAACTGTATCGAGCTTTACGTATATTGAGAGAGATTCTCAAAGATGAAAACGCTGGTGATTTTGACAGCAGTAAAACCGCTTTACCATATTCGCCCGATACTCAGAACGTCCATCGCATAGGAGCCAGGAATGTTCAACCACGAAAATAATGATGAGCTTATAAATAAAATTGAGCAGTTATTATCCGGTCAAATAACGCTGGAAAATGCTAAGGCGGATACCAATCGTGAAGAGAGAGAGCTTCTTGACCTGGTTAATCGTTTAAATAACCATCAGAGTACCTTCAATCCTTCTTTTAAATCAAGTCTGCAAAGAAAGCTGATGAAACACTATCAGCGCCCAAGGTTTGCATTAAGAACCCTTTGGCCTGGATTTACAAGACTAAGAATTATTACTGCCAGTTCGCTCGCTGCACTTCTTCTACTCAGCGGGATAGCTATGGCTATCCCAGGTATGAGAAAGCTGATTATTAATCCTCCGTCCGGAAACATTGAAGTAATATCTGCTCCCGAAAAGGCTAAGGTATTTCTCAACACTTCTTTTAAAGGCACTACTCCCCTTCGCTTAAAGGATATAGCTGCTGGTTCATACGAATTGAAGGTAAGCAAGGATAACTATGAAGATTGGTCGGGTCTGTTGAAAGTGAAGCCAGACAATACTCTTAGAATTGTTGTTGAACTTAACAGCATCGAACTTGTTGTAGTCAAACCTAAATCTACTCCTAAAGCAGACAATTCCCGTTTGGAGGAAACTCCTATCATATCCCCTCCTGCAATTGACAAGGAAACAGGAGAAACTGCAAAACAAAATAACGTTACTGACACATCCGGAGAAAGTGAATCAAACCCTGAAACCGATTCAACCATTTCTCAAACCGAATCAGGTTCTCAGCAAAGCGAATTATTACCTTCTTCGGAATCTCTTATCATCGCCAGCGATAAAACTATATACCGTATGACATCTGAGGGTAAAAAAGAGAAGATTCTCGATGATGCGGCAATTACTGAAGCCACACTTTCAACCAGCGGAAATATGCTCGCTCTTGCTTACAAAGATACCCTAAAAGTTTTGAATCTCAATACAAAGATAACAATATTTACATACAAAGCTTCTTCCTGGGTTAAAAATCTTCGCTGGTCTCCTAATGAAGATTCTCTACTCTTTACGGCTTTGGAAGAAGACTCCTTAAAATCTGCCCTATTTTTGGTGAATATCCCGTCTGGAGTTGTTAAAAAGCTGGTCTTGGGCAAAACCGGCTCCTGGTCATCCGATGGCCTGTACATAGCATATACCAAAGACGCGGGAGGAATTTTTATTGCAAATATTGAGGGAAACAAAGAGCAGCAAATAATGTCTCAAATTAAAGTAATGGATTTGAAATGGAACCCAGGAGTAAAGATTGCTTTTACTGCGATACCTTTAACCGGACCTTCTAACAATCCTCATCTCTACATTATTGATCGGGATGGAACCGAATTTAAAAAAATAGCTACTAATTGTGTGGAATTTTCCTGGTCGCCTAATGGCAGGAGCATAGTTTTTGAAAAGACTGAAAAGCAGCAGTCAAATATATATTTGGTTAATTTTGAAGATAGCGATAATGTTATTATAGCAAAGAGTGCCGCATCTCCAAGATTTTCACCAGACTCGAACAGGATTGCTTTCTTGAAAGAAGATGGTCTCAACATCGCACAATCCGACGGCGCCAATGCAAACCGTATCCTGCAAGAATCCGATATCACTCTGGTTGGATGGACAGCATCGGGAGATAATTAAACCTCCTCTTCTATCCATCTCTTTATTTCCTCTTTTGAGGGTACACGCCCAGAAACTTTCAGTTTCTCATTTATAACTAATCCCGGCGTCATAAAAACGTTATAGTCGATAAATTTATTAACGTCATGGATATGCTCAACAGCCGCAGAGACATTCAGCTCTTGGAGTACTTCTCTCGTTCTTTCTTCAAGAGTTCTACAGTTATTGCACCCGGGTCCTAAAACCTTGATGTTCATCTTCTTTTTTCCCTCTCTCTCATTCAAACTTTCAGGCCATAGCCCCAAAAATAAGGCCTGTTACGGTTGCGAAAACAACTACTAAAAACACGTAAGAAACTGTTTTTCTGGTTCCAATAATCCGCTGGATAGCAAGTATACTGGGAAGGCTTAATGCAGGGCCTGCTAAGAGTAATGCCAGTACCGGGCCCTTTCCCATACCTAAATCCATAAGTGTACTAATTATGGGCACTTCAGTTAAGGTGGCAAAGTACATAAGCGCTCCCGAGAAGGAAGCAATAAAGTTGCCCATTACTGTGTTCCCACTAACAAAGCGAGCTACCCAAACCGGTGGAAGCAATGCTTTTATGACACCAGCAAGAAAGACCCCAACCAGAAGGACGGGCACTATCAACTTCGCCAGTGACCACGTCTGCTGCACCCAGAGAGAAACCTCCTCTTTTTTAAACCAGAACTTTATAGCATAGATGACCATAAGAATTTCTACAGCAACAATGCTCCCCTTAATGACATCTCCAAGCTTGGAAGTTGCTGTAAGAAGTATGGCTATCAAAAGAATCAAAAAAGCTAGTCTATGCCAATCTTTTGTCTCCCCTGGATTATTAGCAAATGCTAGGGCACCTGAGCTAACCTCTTTTGCATTTGCTTCGCTTCTAAAAACAGATGCCATTATCAAACCTATGATTACTGCAAAAGAAACGGCTCCAACTGCCCGCGCCAGACCAATTTCAAACCCCAGCAGTTGAGCTGTATAGGTAACCGCTAGAATGTTTATTGCGGGACTGGAATATAAAAATGCGATCGCAGGTCCCAGTCCGGCACCTTTGCGATGGATTCCGGCAAATAGAGGGAGAACAGTACAGGAGCATACCGCCAAAATGGCTCCAGAAATTGAAGCTACGCCATAAGCTTGCATTTTATTGGTCTGGGGACCAAAATATTTTATCACTGATTGCTGTGATACAAAAGCAGCAATAGCACCAGCAATAAAAAAAGCCGGTATTAAACAGGTTACGGTGTGAGCAACAACATATTCAAGCAGAGCTTGATACCCGCTTAGGAGAACTGCAACCAGACTCAAATTACTTTGCTCCTCTCAAAATCCCCAGAGTAGATTCCATCTCCTCCAGTCTGCGCACTAAAATCTCGTCAACTATAGCCAGTAACCTTAAGATTCTCCTATCTTTTATCCGGTAATAAACTTGCAGTCCTTCTTTCCTGTACTCAATAATTCCCTGCTCTCTTAAAATGCCAAGATGTTGCGAGACATTCGACTGCTCCAACCCTAACTTTGGAATAAGTTCGCACACACATTTTTCGCCTTCTCTTAAGATTTCTAGAATTTCAATTCTTGTGGGATTCGCAATAGCTTTTATGAAATCCGCTTTAGTATCAGTTATATTTTTAGCCATATCCCCTGTCCTTAATTACTATATTATTATATACTAATATAATAATTAAAAATATTTAATGCGTCAACCTTTTTAAAGACCAGGAATTACCAACATGACAAATAGCCTTTCGCAATTAGTCTTTCTCCGTTTTAGCTAACCGCATCATAATTCTCTTTAATTCTTTAATCTCTTTTTCAACTTCTTGAACGGCTTCATAAATCTCCTGGTTGGTTGCCATTTAGACCACCCCCCCTTTGCCTATCTTTATTTCATAAAACATAATTATCTATTGCGCAACTATCCTCCCTCACGTATCGTATACCGTAATCCGTCTATGCACAAATCATTCCCCGCACTGGTTAACCTTTGATTTCTTCCTAATCTTTATGCTGTCTACCCTCTACCCCAGCTCTATCATTATGACGAACTATGCTGAATTCTGCACTGATTCTCATAGTTTGCACCCTGTATCCTTCATCATATATCATGTATCATAATCGGCAAGGACTATTGCCAATGTCAAAAACAATTAGAATGGTAATTTCTATAGGAACACTTATACTTGCAATGTTGGTCGGGCTGGTTGATGTGCTGACCGGTATACCCGATTTTGCCATTCTCTATCTTATCCCAATTATCCCTGCAACACTTTACATTGGCTTTGGATACGGATTTTTTATTGCCACTATTTCCGTCGTCGCAGAATTTTCTTACCACACTCTAAGGGTGGTAGGACCCTCTACATTAACTGTCGACATAGTTTTTCATTCCCTGGCATACATCTTCATTGCACTTCTCATTGGAGCATTATTTGGCCAGATCAGGAAAATTAGAGAGCTTGAACAGAAAAGGAGTTTGGATTTGAATATTGCCAAAGAAATTCAAAAATCAATTATCCTACCCTTTAGAGAGAGACATAAAGATCTAACCATAGCAACTAAAATTGCTTTCGTAAATGAACTAGGTGGAGATTACTATCGTTTCTCCATTGCTGAAGATAAATTATTCTTTTGTATAGCCGATATATCGGGAAAAATCATTGCCGCTTCACTTTTTTCTGCTCTTCTAAGCCAGAATATAGTTGACTCGCTTGCAGAGTCTTCCGACTTGTCCGCTTTGATTCAGAAAATAAACCTGCGGATGCAGGGTTCACTCCCTGAAGATATGTTCGTAACTCTCTTTTGTTCTTTTATAGACGATAAAACAATCACTTACATAAATGCTGGTCATGAATCGCCCCTACTCTTCTCAAAACAAAATAACGCTGCCACGCTACTTAACACTCAAAAAGCGTTGCCTATCGGAATACAATTTGATTTAAAGATTGAATCAAAAATAGAGCCATTTGCTCCGGGGGACATTTTGCTTGCAGTAACGGATGGTGTAACTGGAAGTTCTGCTTTTAAAGACAGCACATTTGAAAAGCTTGAGAGTTTTATTTATGATAGCAAAGATTCCAGTCCACAAAAAATTGTAAATAGTCTTTATAAACAGGCTGGAGGAGATAATCCAAAAAATCAGCTTGATGACATAATTATTGTATGTATCAAAAGACAGCCCTAGTCTTGTCAATTATAGCTATTTCAGGCCGCAGTCAGAAAAATCTCCTAAAATGTCATTGTGAACTTAATGTAGACCTCATCCTCTTTCCTTTTATCAATAAAGTGTCTACATTTTTAGTAACTCCAACACTTTATACATCAGCACAGCAGGCCAAAAAAGGGCTTTGAAGAAACCAAGAACGCCCATCCAGAAAGTTGCCGCATTCTGGATGTAATATACAGCTGCTCCGATGAAAGCCAGACCATAAATACCACCTGAAATTCCACTGTCTTTCATTCCGTTCCTCCTTTGGTTTTTATAGCGTTTTTATATACACATCCGAGAATACTGAATTGCAGAACTATTCCTATCGCCCGTATATTTTCACAAAGTCGAACTTTGTATGAGAATCATCTCCCGTCCAACTTTTTTGTTAAAAGCAAACAGGCTGACCGAGAATAAGAATTTTTATGGTTCGAGGGAGTCCTTCGACTATGCTCAGGATACACTTCGTGAATCGAGAACTATATATAACCTATGGTTCGAGCCCTTGGACCTCGCTCAGAGCAGGCTTGTCGATAACTATATAATATCTCAGCTTATAAGCTTAAACATAGAGCGTGGAGCACCGCATATAGGACATTTATCGGGTGGTTCTTTTTCAACCGTATTTCCGCAGCCTCCGCAGACCCAGTAGTCAACAGTCTCATTCTTTCCCAAATTATCGAGGGCTTTTTGGTAAAGATCAGCGTGGATTGTCTCAACGGCTAACGCAAATTTAAAAGTTTCTGCTGCATCATCATTTCCTTCCGCTTCTGCTGCCGTGATAAACTCAGGATACATTACCTGTTTTTCATGCATTTCCCCATCTATGGCTGACTTAATATTATTCCGGGTCTCTTTAATCTGCGCCATTACCATAAGATGATTCCGGGCATGCACACTCTCAGCCGCAGCTGCAGCTCTGAATAGTTTAGCTACCTGACTGTAGCCTTCCTTGTCAGCTATCGTCGAAAAAGCCAGATACTTTTGATTTGCCTGCGACTCACCTGCAAAAGCTTCTTTTAAATTGCCTTCTGTTTTTCCAGCCATTTAAGCCTCCTCATTCTTGGTTTTATCAGTACCATCCTCTAGCCTATTCCGGATAGAGCTTGCGAGTATGCTAGATAGGTACCGTCGTCAAAAAGTACAAAATAAACTTCATCAATCCCGTTATTCTTTAAAAAATCTGCGACCGTCTCAATTGCTATCGTTGCAGCTTGATCTACCGGGTACCTATAGACCCCTGTGCTTATGGAAGGGAAGGATATAGTCTTTATTCCTTTCTCCTTTGCCTGAGTTAGACTGTTCTTGTAGCAGTTTGCCAGGAGCTCGGGCTCTTTTCTGGTTCCCGCTCCCCAGACAGGGCCAACGGTGTGAATTACATATTTAGCCACGAGATTTCCCCCTGTGGTTATTACCGCTTCTCCAGTGGGCAGGCTGCCGATCTTAGCTACTATCTTTTTACACTCTTCAAGAATTGCGGGACCTCCGGCTCGGTGGATAGCTCCATCTACTCCTCCCCCTCCCATCAGACTACTGTTGGCAGCATTCACAATTGCTTCTGTTTCCTGTTTGGTAATATCACCCTGGATTAAAATCAGTTTTGACTTTTTAATACTTTTGGTCTGCATATCTCCCCCTCTCATCCTGTCATTATTAGTTGGTGCAGAAACTGTATATCATATTAACACTGGATTGATAAGTGTTGCGAGTAAAGTATTATAAGCGACAGGACATAATTGCACAAACGAGATTGCTTCCCCTGCTATAGCGGGGTCGCAATGACATTTTGAGTATTAACGCGCTGCTCTACCAATTACGGATAAGAGCTGCGGGATAGACGGGAGAGATTCAAGTACGGTATCCCACTGCTGCCTATATTGATATCAATTTCTGTAAAATGATTATTCCAGTAACCTATTTCTCTCTGCCAGCATTTGATCCCGCAGTGTTTCGAGCCATGCTGCCCAGTTAATCGCTTTTTCAGGATGCATAAGGCTACATTCGCGGAAACCGTATGCAACCATTCATCAGAACTGCCAAAAATGCCAAAGTGCAGGAAATTTTGCAAGTTTCAGATTAACCGCAAATGACTTAATGACAGTAGAGGTCCCACCGTTAACAGAAACATCTTTATCCAGGGTTAAATACCGGCTGCTGGTCCGTCTGGCTAGATATAATAATATTCGAGGGACTTGGGATTACAATGACAAAAAAGAGGAGTTCCCAGTAACACCCCAAATCCGTCCTACATAAGTTTAAGTCTCTTGAGTTCGGTTTTGATAGTATTTCTGCAATTAGTTGTTGCGGGAACCAAAGGCAGCCTTACTTCATTTGAGGAGATTATTCCCAGCATGGCAAGGGCTGCTTTGATTGGAGCTGGATTGGCTTCAGAAAAGAAAGCCCGCACTAGAGGAAGTAGTTTGTAGTGAAGGTCTCTTGCTTCCTTAATCCTATTCTCCCCTACCATCTGCCACATATTTATAAATTCTGCCGTTGCCACGTGTGCACTTGCAGCAATTGCTCCTTGTCCTCCCAGGCAGCAGATTGGAAAGATAATGTGGTCTTCGCCACTTAGAACTGTAAAATTGTTTGTACCTTTAATGATATTCATTACCTGATTTATATCAGCACTTGCTTCTTTTATGCCTACTATATTTGGAATCTTCGAGAGCCTTATAACTGTATCTGTATCGATGTTCCGTCCTGTCCGTATAGGTATGTTATATATAACGATGGGGAGCTTGGTGTTCTTGGCAACCGCTTTAAAGTGTTCGTAGAGTCCAGCTTGAGTAGGTCTGTTGTAGTAAGGGCCTACTACCAGAGCTCCATCTGCCCCGACTTTTTCTGCATACCGGGTATATTCAATGGCTCTGTCAGTCTCATTTGAACCGGTTCCGGCCAGCACTGGAACTCTACCATTAGCTTCCTCAACTGTGAGGCGTATGACTTCCATATGTTCCTCATGACTTAAGGTTGGGGCTTCTCCAGTTGTACCGCAGGGAACCAGACCGCTTGCTCCTTCTTTTATAACCAGATTAATAAGGCGCTTAAGACTTCGTCTGTCCAGCTTATTGTTTTTAAAAGGTGTTACCAGGGGAATGTGTATGCCTTCAAACTCAAGCTTCCTTGCCATCTTATATCATCTCCTTTCAGATTCGTGTAGTGAGTTGTAAGTCATGAATTGGGAGTTTGTTCCGAATTATCCGTATAAAAATGATTTGAAAAATATAATAGCACAAAATCAAGAGTTTAGAAGCTGGTAACTACGGATTATGCACACTGGATGCTAGTTATACCCTGCACGATGCTTTCTAAGAAGCTTTCCGGACAGTTAAGCTGCTAGTAATTCTGAACTGCTATTAAGGAAAGAGTTTTTCAATTTCCTTTATTGCTCCCTCAACATCGGTAGGGACGGATATGTCAGGATGATTTTTTCTTAGTTTCAAGAATAGTTTTGTAAGAATGGGGGGTTCCAGATTGAAGCTAGCAAGTTCTTCAATGTTTTCGAAGATTTGCCGGGGTGTACCTCTTTTACTTATCTCTCCACCAAACCTTATGAGATATACTACGTCTGAAACATCGGGAACAATATTCACATCGTGCAGAGTAATCACCACTGCCATCTTTCTATCCCTACTAAGCTGGTTAATAATACTCACAAATTCGCTTCTTGAGTGTGGATCCATACCTTCAAATGGCTCGTCTAGAACAAGCAGCTCAGGATTAAGTACCAGAGCTGAAGCCAGGGCAACCTTTCTCTTCTCTCCTCCTGAAAGATAGTGTGGCACCTTTTCTTTGAGATGAAATATCTCCAGGTCTTCTAAAACCGTATCTACCATACCTGCCGTTTCTTTAAAACTATATCCGTAGTTTAGGGGAGCAAAAGCGATTTCATCAAAAACAGTAGGATTAACCAGCTGCTCTTCTACGTTTTGCATTACAAATCCTATTCTTTCCCGAATCTTGCTTCGTTCTTTAACCGGATTGACACCGAGAACGTGAACGGATCCCTCTGTGGGCTCCAAAAGCCCCAGAATATGTTTAAGCAGTGTAGTCTTACCGCTTCCACTTGGCCCCAAAATTGCCACCCTTTCCTGCTCATTTACAATCATATCCAGGCCGCAAAGATGAATTTCAGTCTTGTCAGGGTATATATGTTTTATGCATGAAACCTTTACAATCTCATTCATTTCTCATTTACCTCAAAGCCATTACCAGTAAAACGGTCAAACCCAGCTCAAAGCCCAGAACTATAATATTCGAATAGAAATCAAATTCAATTTGCGGACGGCGGTATCTAATTCTTCCCTCAAATCCTCTGAGTTCCATAATTTCATACATCCTCTCGCTGGTGTCAATAGCTTTTATTAAAAGATAGCCAAGGCTGCGAGTTAGAGTGCTTAAGCTTCTTACCGGTCTTCTCCAGGAGAATCCACCTCTGAGCTTGATAGTAGTCTGTAAACCCTCAAGAGTATCCAGAAGAATGAAAATTGAACGGTAAATTAGAAAGAGAGCTGCAGTTATGGCTACGGGAGCAACTCTTCCCATGCTCCCAAATATCCGGGGATAGGGAGTTGTAGAAATAAAAAGCAACATAGTCGATGAGGCAACAACTACTTTTAACATTACTGCAAAGAAAAATGCCCAATTTCCGTTAAACGAGCTAAAGGCAAAGATTAAAGCAAATATAATGGGGTAAAAAGACAGGAGCAATATTTTTAAAACTGGAAGTCTGGCAAGAGCAATTAGAACAAAAACTGCAACGTACCACACAAGAAGCCAATACACATTTGCAAACAAGATTACACCAGCAAAAAGCAAAAACACCAATATCCATTTTAAAGATAGAGGTGATCGGTGAAGAACGCTTGTACCAGAGTTCGCTAAATAATCCAGATAAGCGAGATCCGTATTTACTCCCTTCTCGCATATATAAGATTAGGTCTGATAGACATTATATATGAAATCAAGAATCCAATTGTGGTACTTTCAAGCAACCAACCAAAAAAGCCCAACCCAAGAGTCAATTCAGCATAGGTGATTATATTCATCCTACCCTGGGGTTCTCCTGGTTTCTCTGGCCCAGCCTCAAAACGCAGGATGTTTCCATCCTTCTCAACTTCCAGTGCTTTACTAAAATCACTGGTCCCTATAGCAACTATTCCTATAGTCAACACCGTAGAGATTATAAGAGCTATAAAGGTAGCTAAAAAGCCCTGAATAAACGGTCTCTTTATAGCCCTGGAAGTAAAGCTAAACAAAAGCCATCCGAGAACAACTTCTGAAGAAGCAGTTATAGTATTGAGACCAACCATAGTTATTCCTCCATGAGCAATAAGAGCAAGGATCAGATTTATACTGAACGCAGCAAGAATACCGAGAGCTGGACCTAGAATTATACCTGCAAGCACCATAAGATTTATATGGTAAGCTATGGGGACTATTTCAATGGACATAGACAGAAGAATCACTGCTGCTATAACTCCAAGAACGGGTAGTTTCTTTATGAAAGCAGGTCCCCTTATTCTCAATAAAATCAAGCTAAGCAAAATAAAGGTAAGTACGTAACCTGTGACCCAATACCACAAAGGCAGAAGACCGTCAGGAATGTGTATATGCGACATCCGCCCTCCAGCTAGCCGTTTAGTTATAAATCAGTTTCATAGATTAAACCGATATATTACTTTAATAGTGAATTATCAAGGTTTCTGTAAAGTTCTGCTACATCCTCGTAAACTTCGGCAGCACCTGCGCTCTTCAACAGTTCTTTTGAAGCTCCTCCAGTAAGTACCCCAATGGAATCAATACCCGCATTCCTGGCCGCTTCTATGTCCCAGATCGAATCCCCCACAACAATACTGTCTTCCGGAGTAGCAGGACCATCTGATACCAGATTCATGGCACTTATGAATATGTCCGGTGCAGGCTTCCCTTTTGAAACCTCCGAACCTGACACCCTTCCATCAATCAACTGCTCAATAGACAGTATTCTGATATGCTTCTCAACCGTTTCCGATAGAGCAGAGCTAGCCAATAGAATTATCTTCCTTCGTCTTTTAAGCTCTGTGCATAATTCCTTTACCATAGGAAACGGCTTGGCTTCCCCCAACCGGTCAAAATTTATCTGATGTTTCTCCGTAAGTTCTTTCCCTATTCTACGATAGCTCTGTGATCCTATTAAATCGGAAATCAGTCCTTGAGCTCCTCTTCCTATATGCACACTTAACTCGGCAATTTCAAATTTATAACCGAAATCGCTTAAGGCCTCTTTCCAGGCTTGAGCATGCATCCAGGTACTGTTTAGTAGTGTCCCATCTACATCAAAGATTGCTACTTTCTTCACTCAAAACTCTCCATCGCAATTTATCCTTATCGCTTATTGTGCATTGTTAATTGTGCATTATTAATTATCTCAGTCCCCTTCCGTCTATCTCAGTTCCACAGTTAATACATCTGGAGTTCTTCAAATTATTGGCGAGTATATTATAACCATAACGTTGAATTACCGGTCTCCCGCATTTATAGCACAGTGTTTCTTCCCCTTCTCCAGGCACATTTCCTACATATACATACCTCAGCCCCGCTTCAAAACCAATCTGGCGAGCTCTCTCCAGAGTCTCCAATGGTGTTCTTGGTTGATCAAGAAGATGATAGGTGGGATAGAATTGGCTTATATGCCAAGGTGTTTCTTCTCCCAGGCCTGCTATAAATTCTGCAATTTGGCGAAGCTCTGAATCGGAGTCATTGTAATTGGGTATTATCAGAGTAGTTACCTCTATCCAGATGCCCAAATTCTTGTATAGCTTTAATGCTTCAAGAACAGGTTCTAGTCTAGCGTGGCATACCTTTCTGTAAAACTCATCTTTAAAGGATTTTAGATCAACGTTTGCAGCATCAAGATATGGAGCTATAGTACGGAGTGCTTCTTCTGTGATATACCCGTTGGTTACAAAGACATTCTTAATTCCCTTTTCCGCCGCCAGTTTAGCTGTATCATAAGCATATTCCGCAAAGATAGTCGGTTCGGTATAGGTATATGATATACTCTCACATTTTGCCTCTCTTGCTTCATGTACAATTTGTTCTGGTGATAAATCTCTTCCTAAAATAGTCTTTTGATCCACCGGCATTTGCGAAATATCATAGTTCTGGCAATGATCACAGCGAAAATTGCATCCAACGGTAGCAATGGAAAACGATCTACTCCCAGGATAGAAATGAAAGAGTGGTTTCTTCTCAATAGGATCTATGTGTTCGGCTATTACCTTTCCGTACACCAGGCTGAAGAGAATTCCATCACGATTCTCACGGACAGCACAAAAACCCCTTCTTCCTTCCCGGATTACACACCAATGAGCACATAGACGGCATTTAACTTTCTTATCCTCTAACTTTTCATACCACATTGCTTCTTTCATAACTCATACTCATCCTTTTTATCGCCGGATTGCGGTTCAATGAAAATAAGCTTAGCTTCAGGTACTGCCTTTTTAACTTCCCTTTCGAGACCATCGATAGTATCTTCCACTTCCTTAGCGCTCTTTATGTTTTCCAACTCAATGTGCGTAGTCAGCAGTATTTCCGCAGGACTAAGATNNTGAAGATGTAAGCGCTCTCCTGATCTTTTTCCTATCTTCTCGACTTGCCGCTGCTCCCAGAAGAAGCCCTCTTGATTGTAATGCAAGCATTACGGCGACTATTGCTAAAACTACTCCTATTAACATAGACGCAAGTCCATCCCACCATAGGCTTCCGGTAACTTCCACTAAATAAACTCCGGTTAGAGCAAAAATCAGTCCCAAAATAGCTGCTGTGTCTTCAAATAAAACAGTTTTTAGAGTGGTATCCCGGCTTGTTCTGAAAAATTGAAAGAAAGACTTGTTTTCCTTTCTCATCCCCTTGCTTGTTTCTATAACCCCGACTGATAATGTAAACGATTCGAAGATGATAGCTATTCCAAGCGCTACGAAGCTCCAGATGTGGGACCCAGAGACTAGCTCTCCTCTCAGAGCTTCGAGTATTTTATTAATTCCCTCGTNNGATGGAGAAAAAAGCACCCACAAAGAAAAGCGTTATAGCAGTAATGAATGCCCAGAAAAAACGATCTTTTCCATGACCGTATGGATGCTGCTCATCAGGAGGTTTCTTCCCTAGGCTCAAACCAATTAGTAAAAAGACCTGGTTGAAAGTATCTGCAACTGAATGAGCTCCTTCTGAAAGAAGCGCAACGCTTCCGCTTATACCAGCAGCAATAAACTTTGCCAGAGCAATTAGTGCGTTTCCTATTAGTGCAGCCCATACTATTCTTGATACTTCCATGTCTTCCCCTTTAACCGTTACTTTGCATTCTTATCTTCCTGAACTTCCAAATCCTCCGCTGCCCCTTGCTGTTTCGTTGAGCTCGTTAACAACTTGAAACTTTGCATTTATTACTTTCTGAATTACCAGCTGTGCTATCTTGTCACCTCTTCTAATTTGAAAAGTTTCCTCTTTGTCTAAGTTTATTAATATAACCTTTACTTCGCCTCTATAATGACTGTCGATTAGACCGGGCGTATTTACAATACTTATACCGTGTTTTGTAGCAAGCCCCGATCTTGGTTGCACAAATCCTGCATATCCATCTGGTATTTCCATTGCTATACCTGTTGGAACCAACCTTCTTTCTCCCGGTTTCAAGAGTAAATCCATAGTGCTGTAGAGATCACATCCTGCATCCTTTTGATACGCATATTTAGGAACAGGCAAACCCTTGTCAATCTGCTTAATTCGAATTTCCATATATTACCTCTCCTTTGTTTGGAAATATTAGAATTATAAGGTATAATATCGAAACAAATAATATCGTCTTAGACTATATTGTTGTTTTGTCTAAACTTGGTATTCCACTGTGATCGTAGCACTAGTGAAGTTAATTAACAGACCTCATGCTATCCCACAATTCAATCCATTAAACCGCTCACCAGATACAGCTTTCTTGTCTTTGTTTTAGTCTCAGCAAAATTCGCCAGTTTACCCAATGTTTCCTTGAGCTGACGCCTCACCTGGCTATGTGAATAGCTCTGCTTAAGTAAATATGGCAGTTTTCAATCTAAACTGCAATGTACCAAAGGAGGTTGATATTGAGAAGAAGGTTTACAGTAATTTTTCTGACAATTTGGGTGTTAATCTTTACCCACAGTTTCATATCTCTTTCTGCTCAGGATGCAAAGCAAGGTTCCTTAAGAAGGCTCTACGATGAAAAGGTCCTAATTATAAAACGCAAACTTCAAGCCCGTATGTATCTAAGAAGAAGATCAAGCAAGGCAAAATACAAGCAGCGAAATAGAAGGGTTAGCCGTAGAGGACGTGGATATTTCTGGTTACCAGGTGAGGATCTCCCAAGGGGGCACATTGAAGGCGCAGCCAGTTACTACAGGTGGAAAGGTGGTATGCATGCCGCTTCTTTGGTGGCCCCAAAGGGATCAAAAGTCAGGGTTACTAATCTGGAGACGGGGAATTCTATTGTAGTAACAATAAATGATCATGGACCTTTTGTGCCCGGTAGAGTAATTGATTTGGATAAAGATGCCTTCATTGCACTTTTCGGCTCTACCAGACGGGGTGTTGGTCCCGTCGCACTCGACTGGTAAGGAGTCCGTTTCTACTGCAAAAAGCCCCTGGAGGGGCTTTTTGCTTTTCTATGTTCAAAATATCTTATAGCCGTTAGAAACAGGTTTATTTATGCAATTAGTATAGTGGTATTTATATAAATTAAACGCGCTCAAAAGAATATGGATCCAGCATAGCAAGGAAAACGCTGGAAATCAAAGAAGTAAATAATATCAAATATATTATTACCTATTAATTCAAGTTAGAGCGCTCAAATTTTATAGGAGGGAAATATGCCACAGCAAGTTGACGTTGGTGAATTATCACTTGATATGTATGAGGATTTATTGCCAGCTGAGATCACAACATTACGTCAGGTTTCACAGAATCTTAAAGGAGCACGTGTACTTCATATCAACGCAACCCCTTATGGTGGAGGTGTTTCTGAACTTCTTCGTTCACTAGTCCCACTTGAGCGCTCACTTGGTATTGATGCCCACTGGCAAGTAATCTCGGGCGAAGAGTCTTTTTTTCGAGTAACTAAGGCTTTCCATAACGCTCTTCAGGGTGAATTATATCATCTCGATCGCAGAGATCCCCAGACATATCTTGCCTACAGCAGTCTCAACGCTCAGACAATGACTGATGAATACGACTTTATTATTGTGCATGATCCACAACCAGCTGCACTCCGTCACTTCCGTCCGGATATTAAAGCCCGCTGGATTTGGCGCTGCCACATTGACACTTCTAACCCAAACCATGAAGTATGGAGGTTTTTAACTACATTTATCAACGATTACGATGCCGCAGTTTTCACACTCGGTGAGTTTATACCACCCGGCTTAAAAATCCGCGCAGAAGTAATCCCTCCGGCGATAGATCCTCTTAGTCCCAAAAATATGACACTCCCTGATGATATGGCTTCCCGTTTGCTCAACTGGATCGGGGTGCCGCAAGACGGACCATTAATCTGCCAGATTTCCCGTTTTGACCCATGGAAAGATCCCCTCGGAGTAATCAAAGCCTATAATTTGGTCAGGCAGCAACGGCCCGATGTGCGTCTGGTTTTAGTGGGTTCCATGGCACTTGATGATCCGCAGGGATGGGAGATATACCAGAAGATAGTTGAGGCAACAGAGCAAGACCGACAGATTCACGTCTTTACCAACTTAGTCGGAGTAGGAGATCTACAAGTTAATGCTTTTCAATATATAGCTGAAGTGGTTATTCAAATGTCGATCCGCGAAGGTTTCGGCCTTGTTGTCGCGGAGACGTTGTGGAAAGAAACACCTGTGGTTGCAAGACGAGCCGGCGGTATTCCCATACAGATGGCCGGAGGTGGCGGTTTCCTGGTTGAGTCGATCGAGGAGACTGCTGATAAGGTCTTAGAACTCCTAAGTAATCCAGAAAAAGCTTCTAAGGAGGGCCGCAGAGGCAAAGTGTATATACAGAACAATTTCTTGATTACTCGTTTAATCCTTGACGAATTAAAGTTGCTGCATTCTTTAGCATAGTCAGAGTAATTAGACGTTAGATCCAGTATTAAACATTTTCCGCTAAGACAGCTACATACACATACTCTTCTTCTGCCAGTTCCTTACCCACTGGTATTCTTCATCCCAGACTTTTTTATATATATTCTCTACCTTTTGAGAGTACTTTTTGAGAGGTTCGTTGAGATGCGTTACCNNACCAGTATTTCTGCACCATGGTGGGTGGGCTGTGCCCTATACTTCTTCACAAGGTGGCGAATAATTTGAGGATGATCAATTAGCATACAGGGATGAAGGTCATTATGGCAGAAAGGCTGAAGCTTTCGTATACCTTGAAAAAAAGCTGAATTAACCGCTTCAATCAAACTTTTATCCTTCACATTATCAACAGCAAAATGACAGAATATGCAAGGCTCTACATCACCTGCGCTATTTATATGAAGATAGAGCTTTCCTCCTGCCAGACAACCATTAACGAAAGGCCCGTCTCCAAAGAAGTCTACAAGCAGTATTGGTTTTCTCCGGCGAATCTCTGAAATCTTCTTCCTTGCATAGTTCCTCTGGTGGGGAGAGGGCATCAGGTCGAGAGTTAGATCGCTCCCTACAGGCATATAATTGAAATACCATCCCAGAGCCGCTCCTTTCTTCACCATTAAATCGACAAACTCATCACTGGTTACTACAAGATAGTTTTTACTTGTCGTACATACCGAAAAAAGGTAGAGACCACCTGCTTCTCTTAGGTTATCCATGGCTTGTAGCGCTTTATCGAAGACTCCGGTTCCCCTCCGGCTATCTGTTTCTTCCTTAAAACCATCAATGCTTATTGCAACAGCCATATTACCTATTTCAACAATCTTCCTGGCAAGCTCCTTGTCCACCATCGTACCATTACTAAATACTTGAAATACCATATCGCTGTTTTTCTTGCATATCTCAAGCAAATAAGGATAAACAAAAGGTTCTCCGCCTAGCACAGTTATAAGATTGACTCCCATTCTACGGCAATCTTCCAATATCCTATCCATATACTTGGTATCTAGATCACTCTTCCTGGAGTACTGACCAGCATAACACCCACTACACCGCAAATTACACCGCATAGTTGGGCTAACAAGAACTGTAAAGGGCGGTTTTTCCCCATAGATTGAAAGATATTCTGCACGTTTCTGAGTATCGGCAAGCACTGATTTCACTATGAATCCAGATAGAAGACCCCGCTTACAGTTAGGATGCAGCTCTTTAAGAAGTCTCTTTGCGAGCTGCGTTGCTGGATGATTAGATTCAAAAGCTGATTTTACAGCTCTAATAGTCTGTCTCTTTTCCTCAGTACGCGCTACCTTTTCCAAGATGTTAATGCCTTTTAATAAGACCTCATCGAAACTTGGGGAAACAACTCGAGTAAATAATTTACAATCTGTTCGGCAGAAGAAATCTTGGCTTTCTTTAATATGCTGAATTGCCTTAATGTCCCTTTCTTCATTCTTCACACATCCTTTTTCTGACCATACATCTCTCTCTGGTGACCTTTAAGATAGCTCTTAGCCCTCAGCATATTGTTAAATACCCTTAATCCCTCACTGACATCTTTAAATGAGTATGAGAAAGGTGAACTAAAAAAGGACTTGATGTTGGGACCTAATGAAACACTCCTATAGAGCTTGCAGAACTGCCTGTAGAAATCCTTCAGAGGTATCTTAGTTGGAAGCACCGCGTGGAGAAAGTCAAATAATTCGTAATTTCGAGTAGTAAGTTCCTCCCATTTCTCCTTGAAAAAATCTGTGCCAGGGAGAGGAGTAAGAATAGTTATTTGTGGTGAAAACAATTTTAATCTCTTGATATAGTCCCTGAGCAATCTAAACTCACGCCTGCCATACCAGGGACTGACTATAAAGGCGCCCTGTACCTCTATGTTGTTTTTTCTGAGAATCTTAACTGCTTTTTCATTAGTTTGAATAGTGTTCTTTTTATTAAGTGCCTTTAACTCCTCTTCTAGAAAACTTTCAAAGCCAATCAGAACCCAGTTCAGTCCCACTTCCTTCCACTTTTCAACAATCTCAGGATGCTCGCTAATGGTATCGCTCCGAGCCTGAAAACCAAAGGTTTTTCCTAAACCTGCTTTTCTAATTTGCCGGCAAATTTCTTCTGCTCTCGATACACTATGCAAAAAATTATCGTCACTAAAAAAGACTGCCTTAGTTTTAACATTCTTAAGTTCATTAACCACCCGATCGGCAGTTTTTGCCCGATACCTTCCCTGATAAAATTTCCAAACTGAGCAGAATTTACAGCGATAAGGACATCCTCGTGCTGTCTCCAGCATTGTTAGTGGCTTATTTTTCTTGTAGAAATACTCAGATCTGTACTTCTCTACCAGGCTCCTCTCGGGTTCAGGGGTACCGTCAAGATTGGTCATAAGCTTTCGGGGAGCGGTGAAGGTGCTTACGCCTCTCTTCTTGAAAGCAATTCCTGCTACATTCTCCAGTTCCCCTTTTTCTTCAAAAGTTGCCAGTAACTCACTTACCGTTTCCTCTCCCTCACCAATTACAACCGCATCGGTATAACCATCCAGACAATCCTCTGGGCTCAGTGTTACATGGTGTCCTCCCACAAAGGTAAAAATTTTAGGATTATATTCCTTAATTTTTCGTACTGCTTCTCGAGCTTGATAAACAGCAGTGGTAAAGGGAACTGCGACTCCAACGGCCTGGGGTTTAAATTCATGGAGGGCACTTGTTATATTGGGATTTAGACGCATATCCAGGATTCGCACCTGGTGGTCATGCAAAATGCATCCTGCAACTGTTTCCAATCCCAACGGCTCAGTAAGAGCCATATGATTAAATCCGATATATTTTGCTGACTGGGGCTGAACCAAAAGAACACGCATTTGCCTATTTTACGAATACTCAAAAGGGTTATCTGCTAACAAATAAATCCTAAATACCAATTATGTTGGAATATTCCCAGTCATATTGTTTGCGTAAGTTCGAGCTTTCTCTCCTTATAGGGATATCAACTCAAAACTAATTGGTCGAGTTTTTCAATTAAGATTAAAGTTATAAATAATTGATAATAAGAGCCTAAATATTCAATTAAAAAATTCTGAAAACTATTGCGTTGATAACCTCTTAACGATATAAAAAAGTATTTCAATCCAATGCTATTATTTTACTAATATTGAAGCATACCCAACCACTGAATGATAATCCCCACTGGAATCTCCCGAGGTCTTATGGGTTAAAAGCTCGGCCTCTGTGGCTCCCAAATCCTTGGCAGCAAACAGCATAGCTGCAACAGGCCCTGGGCCACACATAGAGATATTATTGGTGCGTACTGTCTGCAAAAGAGCTTCGGGACTCAACTCCTGAATTGCCTTGATAGCATCACCGTCTTTTTTAATAGCGGTATCGTGGTCTTCATAGTGAGTAAAATCTGTGGACGCAATAATGACTGAAGAACCCCCTCCTTGTAGTGTACCCAAAGTTTTTGCTACTGCTAATCCTACATCCCGGCAAGTTTCCAGGCTTTGATCCAGAAAGCAAATAGGAACAAACTTGAAATCAGTGCCAAAGACATACTGGAGAAATGGCAGCTGCACCTCTATAGAATGCTCAAGAGCATGTGCTCTATGGTCTTCTTCTGCTTCGCTGCTATTTTCCAGAATGGCTCGTGCAACCGAAAAATCAATCTCTACCTTTCCAAATGGTGTTCTCCATAAACCTTCTGCCTGGATAGAGACATCTGCCCCCATACCGGTATGGTTGGGTCCCATTATCACAACTAAGGAAGGAATGAGGTCGTTTGCCAAAAAACTGATACCATAAGAAGCAACTGACCCTGAGTAAATATAACCGGCATGCGGGCTAATAAGCCCCAACACTTCTTTTTTGCCCCTAGGGTTAATCTTAGGAAGTTCTCCGGGGCCTAAAGGACCGAGAAAACATTCCTCGATTTGATTCTTTAACTTTTCCGCATCTGCCGGATAAAAAGTTCCTGCAACTACTGGTTCTCTTACCATTATTCTTGTCTCAAGTCTCGAGTTTCAAGTTGCACGTTTCGGTCGACAAAATTCCTGAATTATTACTGAATCTGGCTGACAGGCAGAGGGATTATAATCTTCTCCTCCTGACCCTCTACTGAAATTTCCACTATATATCCCCCTGGTGTCTGAAAATTTATCCGATTGAGCTCAGAAATCATATTTGCTTTACTTCCACCTTTATGAATATTTACCCTTAACTTAAGAGGTTGAATCGTATCTTTACCATTAGGATTTATCAATCTTAGAGATATGCTATAATTTCCTTCATCTCCCTGCCAATTGACAAAAATAACCATTCGGTTATGAGTAACTGGGAATTTACGAGCACTAATACTATCAAAAATCCCCAGTACGCTAATCTTTCCATCTGAACTTACATGGGCAACGTCACAAAAGAACCCGTAGTTATATTTGAGCAT